>Ga0316205_10004603_pt1 | contig 11945 bp, 11 predicted proteins | sample 3monthpyrite_MG_FD_204941 | JGI IMG/M metagenome (GOLD analysis project Ga0316205, IMG submission 204941) | Microbial mat bacterial communities from mineral coupon in-situ incubated in ocean water Damariscotta River, Maine, United States -... | ecosystem: Environmental > Aquatic > Marine >... | reverse complement strand
AGATGCGCGGGCCGGCAAAGGGGCAGTTGTCCACATGGGCAAAACGGTCACGAATAGACGCAACAAGGGCCGGGTTGTCTTTGATCATCGCGAGGGCACTTCCGTATTGAGAGGTCGGTTGCTTTGATCAGACGCGCTGTGGTTTCAAAGTCAATATCTTGAAAACGTCAAACGGTGTCGTTTACGACAAAAGCTCTCTTGGTTTGCTGAAACCGGCTCATGTGACTTGTTGCAGGGTGCATGAACACGCTATAGCGCACCTTGGTCGTTTGGTTTGGCGGCTCTTGGATTTTGGTTGAGGCCCATATGCAGCATATGATCCCCACATGGATTGACGGCGATCTGCTTGCCGTTGAAAAGCTTGAAGCGCATCAGCGTGGCTTGTTGCACAAGGCCGTGTCGGTCTTTGTGCTGTGTGGCAACGATGTGCTGATCCAGCGCCGGGCGATGGGCAAGTATCATACACCGGGGTTGTGGGCGAACACCTGCTGCACCCATCCCAAATGGGGCGAAGACCCCGAAGACTGTGCCTATCGCCGTTTGAATGAAGAGCTGGGGATCACCGGCCTGACCCTGTCGCATCGCGATCAGGTGACCTATCGCGCCGATGTGGGCGGGGGTCTGATCGAGCACGAACTGGTGGATATCTACCTCTCGCGTGTGACGCAGCGAATCGCTGTGGCACCGAACCCGGACGAGGTGATGGACACACGCTGGGTTGATATGGCCGAGCTTGCCCGGCAGACCCGGGCGACACCTGAAATCTTTTCGCCCTGGTTGCGGATCTATCTGGACCAGCACGCCGATCAGATTTTTCAGACGCCTGCGTCGCTGACGGGCAAGTGAGACGCCTCAACCAAATCTCTTGACAAAATTCCGAACCCGGCTCAGCGTCGGGTCCGAGACGTTTAAGGGAATGGGTTTATGACTCATCAAACAACAGACCGGCGCATTGGTCGCCGCGCGACAGGAACCGATCTGGTTATCTAGACGCCGCATATATGCGTCTGGCGCATTCTGTTGTTCTCTCCCTGCCTCTCTTGTTTTCGGAAAATCTATATGGCTCAAACCGCTGGCTTTCGTGTGGCTGTCGATATCGGTGGCACCTTTACCGACACTGTTCTGGTGGATGGCGCTGGTGCTGTCGTCGCCACGGCCAAAACCCCAACCACCCCGCAAGACCCCACCACAGGGGCGATGGAGGGGGTGCAGCATGTGTTGGGCGTATCCGGGGCCGATTGGCCAAAGATCGAAGGGTTCATTCACGGCACCACCTTGGCCACCAATGCCCTGATCGAACGGCGCGGTGCACGCGTGGCCAGCATCACCAACGAGGGGTTCCGCGATATTCTGGAAATCGCGTATGAGCGGCGTTACAGCCAATATGACATCAACATCGAAAAACCCGATCTGATCGTACCGCGTGCGCGCTGCTTTACTATCGCCGGGCGGATGGATGCGTTGGGCGTTGAGCTGACACCACTGGATGAAAGCGCTGTGGCCGGTCTGGTTGAGGACCTGCGCCATTCGGGGGTCGAGGCGGTCGCGATCTGCCTGATTCACAGCTATGCCAATCCCACCCACGAACAGCGGTTGCGCGATTTGATCGCCACCGCGCTGCCCAATCTGTCGATTTCAATTTCCAGCGATGTCAGCCCCGAAGCGCGCGAGTTTGACCGACTCTGCACCACCATCGCCAATGCCTATATTCAGCCACTGATGTCAGAGTACCTGGCCGAGTTTGCCCGCCGCTTTGCCGCTGAAGGGCTGCAATGCCCCATCCTGATGATGACAGCGGGCGGGGGTATGACAACGATTGAAACCGCCGCCGCTTTGCCGATCAGATTGGTCGAGTCCGGCCCCGCCGGGGGGGCCATTCTGGCTGCACGGATAGCGCAGCGGGCTGGGGCGACCGAGGTGCTGTCCTTCGATATGGGCGGCACCACGGCCAAGCTGTGCCTGATCGACGATTACCAACCCCAAAGCGCGCGCCGATTTGAAATCGCCCGCGCCGAGCGGTTTATCAAAGGCAGCGGTATGCCGGTGCGCATTCCCGTGCTTGAGATGATCGAAATTGGCGCGGGAGGCGGTTCTATCGCGGCGATTGACCGGCTTGGGCGTATTCAGGTGGGGCCACTCAGCGCCGGGAGCGAACCGGGTCCAGCCGCTTTTGGCAAGGGAGGGCAGGATGCCACGGTCACGGACGCGGATGTGCAGCAAGGGCTGATCGAACCGGCCAGTTTTGCCGAGGGGCGGTTGCAGATTGATACAGCTGCGGCTTTGGGCGCGATAAAGGCCTCGGTTGGGGTCAAGATTGGTCTCACGCCGGACGAAGCCGCCGCCGGGATCAGTGAGATTGTCGATGAAAGCATGGCGGGCGCGGGGCGGATGCATGCGGTTGAATCGGGCAAAGATCTTGGGCGGCGCACGATGATCGCCTTTGGCGGCAACGGCCCGCTTCATGCCACCCGCGTGGCGCGGCGCGCTGGTGTGTCGCGCATCCTGATCCCGCGTGATCCGGGTGTGGGATCGGCGGTCGGGTTCCTTTTTGCACCGGTGTCGTTCGAGATTGTGCGCAGCCGCTACGCCACGCTGGACACCCTCGATATCGACGGGTTGAATACTTTCTTTGACACCATGCTGGCCGAGGCCGAACAGGTGGTGCGTGCCGGTGCGCCGGATGCCGCGCTGACCCGAACGCGCACGGCCTTCATGCGTTATCATGGGCAGGGGCATGAGATTGAAATCACGCTGCCGGATCGCGCATTGGAGCCGGGCGATCTTGACCATCTCCGACAGCTGTTCGAGGCAGAATACATCCGTCAGTTTTCCCGCGCTGTACCGGGAATGGTGATCGAGGTGCTGAACTGGTCGGTGCGTGTTGCTTCCGCCTCGGACCCGGCCGGTCAGATCACTGAAGCGAACATGCGCGAGCAGGCCACGCCAAAACGGCAAGTCAGCATCCTGTGTGACGTCACGCTTCAGCGTCGCGATGTCCCTGTGTTTGACCGCGGTGCTTTGAAAGCAGGCGATACTCTTTCCGGTCCCGCCCTGATCGTCGAACCGCAGACCACCACCTATGTCAGTGCCGATTTCGAAGCGAATATTGATGGCGATGGCAATATCATTCTTGAGCGTCAGGAGGGTCAGTCATGAGCCCGATTTCCCAAACCCGTCTGCAAGTGATGTGGAACCGTTTGTTGGCCGTCGTTGAAGAGCAGGGACAGGCCCTGATCCGCGCCGCGTTCAGCCCGATTGTGCGAGAAAGTGGGGATATCTCGGCCGGGATTTTTGATCGCCACGGTCGGATGCTGGCGCAGGCCGTCACTGGCACACCAGGGCATATCAACACGATGGCCGAAGCCGTGAAAAACCTGATGGAGCGGTTCCCGACGCAAGAGATGTTGCCCGGCGATATCTATATGACCAATGACCCGTGGCTCGCCTCGGGACATCTGAACGATTTTCTGTTGATGCAACCGGTGTTCTTCAAGGATCGCGTGGTTGGCTTCACCTCCTGCACGTCGCATCTGGCCGATCTGGGCGGGCTTGGCATGGGTCCCGATGGATCGGACGTGTTTGACGAGGGCTTGATGATCCCGCCCTGCAAGCTGGTCGATCAGGGCAAGTTGAACGCGTTTCTGATGGAGATTGTGCGGGTCAATTCCCGCGAACCGATTGCCAATGAGGGTGATATCTATGCGTTGATCGCCTGTTGCGAAACAGGGGCAACGCGGCTGGCCGGGATGATGGAAGAGTTCGGGCTGGATGAGCTTGATCCGCTGGCGGATTACATCATCGACACCTCGCGCCGGGGCACGATTGAGGCGATTTCCGAGGTGCCCAAGGGCGTCTACCGCAGCGAATTGCAGGTCGATGGGTATGACGCTCCGATTATGCTAAAGGCGACGCTGACCGTGGCGAACGATCACGTTCTGCTGGATTACGACGGCACCTCACCCTGTTCACCCAAGGGCATCAATGTGCCGCTGAACTATGCCACGGCTTATTCCGTCTTTGCCCTGCGCTGCATTATCGGCGCGGACATTCCGAACAACGCGGGGTCGTTGGATCCGTTTCGTGTGACCGGGCCCAAGGGCTGCATCCTCAATGCCCAGCCGCCTGTGCCGGTGGCGATGCGTCACTCAATAGGGCAGATGACGCCTGATCTTGTTTATGGGTGCCTGTCACAAGCGCTGCCGGATCGCGTGCCTGCCGAGGGTGCCTCGTGCCTCTACGATGTACCCTTGCGCCATACGGCTGAAACGGCCCGGGATGGGGGCAAGCATTTCGCGCTGGAACTGGTGTTCAACGGCGGAACCGGCGCGCGGCCTGACAAGGATGGGCTATCGGCCACGGCTTTTCCCAGTGGCGTTTGGGGCAGTCAGGTGGAACCAACCGAGGCGGTTGCGCCCGTGCTGATCACGCGACGCGAGCTGCGGGTTGATAGTGGGGGCGTGGGAAAATATCAGGGCGGGCATGGTCAGCATATCGAGATTGCCTCGGCCGGTGAGGGCGATTTCCTCGCCTTTCTGTCGGTGGAACGTGTGACCTTCGCAGCCGAGGGCCGTCACGGCGGCGGGCCGGGGGCGAAGGGGCGCATTCGTGTTGGCTATGAGGGTGCGGACCTTGGCAGTAAGGGCACCATTCGCGTGCCGAAGGACCGGCCCCTGATCCTTGAAACCCCCGGTGGTGGTGGATTTGGGCCGGCACATCAGCGTGATCTCGAGTTGGTTCGCCGTGATCTGGCCGAAGGAGTGATCAGTGAGGATACGGCGCGCACCCACTATAGTGAACAGTTGAAGGGAGACACCTAATGATCCCTCCGGTCCCCCATATTGCAGCCATGGCGGCCTATCAGCTGGCCGATCTGTCAGCACCCGAGGGCACGCGAAGGGTGTCTCTTTCGCAAAACGAAAGCTTGCGGACGCCCAGCCCTCTGGTGGCCGAGGCGTTGCGTCAGGCGGCGGACGCGCCGCATCTCTACCCTGATCCGGACTGGAGCGATCTGCGACAGGCCATCGGAGCGATGCACAGGGTTGATCCGGCTCAGATCGTCTGCGGCAATGGCTCGCTTGATCTGATCGGGGCGTTGGCACGCGCCTATCTCGCGCCAGGTCGTGCGGCACTTGCCCCTGCCCATGCCTATCCGTTCTTCCGTGTCGCCACGCAGATGACAGGCGCACGGTTCAACACGGCGGAGGAGGAGGGTTTGACCGCGAATGTGGACGCGCTGTTGGCGGCCATCACCCGGGAAACCCGCATCGTCTTTGTCGCCAATCCGGGCAATCCCACTGGAACGCGCTTGCCACGGTCCGAGCTGATCCGCCTGCGCGAAGGGTTGCCCGACGATGTCCTGCTGGTGATTGATGAGGCTTATGGAGAGTTTGCCGATCACCTGAGCGAGCCGATGTTCGACCAGGTGGCGCGGGGAGATACGGTTGTCTTGCGCACGTTTTCCAAGGCCTATGGGCTGGCCGGGATGCGCGTGGGTTGGGGGCTGTTCCCGGCTGAAATTGCGGGGGAGACCCGCAAGCTGCTTAACCCCAACAACGTCGCCTTGCCCGGACAGATGGCCGCCTTGGCCGCATTGCAGGACCCCGCCTATATGCGCGAAACCTGTGCGCTGAGCGCCGGGATCCGAAACGGGTTTGCCACCCGGATGCGGGCACTTGGCCTGTCTGTGCCGGAGAGTTTCACCAACTTCGTGTTGATGCGGTTTCCTTCGGTAGAGATGGCCACTGCGTTGGATATCCACCTGCGCAGCGAAGGGGTGTTTCTGCGCGCGCCAGGGGGTGCTGGCCTGACCGATTGCCTGCGTGCGACGGTTTGTGTCGCGCATGACATGGATTTGGTTGCCGGTCTGATCGAAGATTGGGTGACCAGAAAGGGTATCTCATGACAGTGTCTTCCCGTGGGCGCGCGCGCATCGGTGTCTTCGTGCCCTTCACCAACAGCAATCTTGAGCCTGACCTGGCGATGATGCGGCCCGATGGGGTGTCGGTGCACGTCGCCCGGATTGGCGGCTATGACGAGGATGAGATCCCCGACGAGGATCAGATGGCCGCCCTTGGCGCGGCAGATATGGACGCGCCTTTGCAGATGATCCAGGGCGTGAAGCCGGACGTCGTGATGTATGGCTGCACTTCGGCCACGCTGGCCCACGGACCGGCGTTTGACCGTGATCTGGCAGAAACCATTCGCAGTCAAAGCGGGGCGCAGACGGTGACTGCTGCGGGCGCGCTGGTGCATGCGTTGACAGAATTGGGCGTGCGCAAGATCGGTTTTGCCTCGCCCTATGTGGCCAGTTTGAATGACCGTGCAATAGCGTTTCTGGGCGATGAGGGGTTTGAAGCGGTGTCGCGCGCGGACGTCGACGGAGAGCTCAGCAATGACGGGCAAGGCGCGTTGATGCCCGACGATGTCTATGCGTTGGGCCTGCGCGCCGATGCGTCCGAGGCCGAGGCGATTGTGCTGTCCTGCACTGATATGCGTAGCCTTGAGGTGATTGAGCGGTTGGAACAGGCACTGGGTAAACCGGTGGTGACGTCCAATCAGGCGATGATGTTTCAGGCGCTGAAAATGCTTGGGATCAAAGATGCGCCCAGCGGCTTTGGCCAGCTGTTCGAGAGGCTTTGAAAGATGATTCAAGACACTGTTTCACCCCAATTCGATGCTATCGCCCGATTCACGCTTGATCCCGTTCTTGCGGTGCCCGAGGCCGCGTTGCGCCATTGCGCGACCTTGCTAATTGATACACTTGGTGTGGCCGCCGGGGGCACTGATCTTGAGGTTGGGCATATCGCCCGGGACTTTGCCTGTGATTTTCATGGGGCCGGGTCCGATGCGATGGCCGCCCATATGTTGTTCGATGGCCGCCGGGTCAGCCTGCCGGGTGCGGCCTGGGCGCTGGCCACGCAGATCGACAATCTGGATGGGCATGACGGGTATAATCCCACCAAGGGCCATATTGGCTGTGCCGTGGTGCCTTCGCTATTTGCCTTTGCCGAGCATCACCCCGATCTGACCGGTCCACAGGCGTTGATGGCTTTGACAATGTCCTATGAGGTCGCGGCGCGGGCGGGAATATCGCTGCACGCGACGGTCAGCGATTATCATACGTCAGGGGCGTGGAATGCGCTGGGCGTGGCGGCGTTGGGCTGTCGGTTGAACAGCACCAACCCGGGCATATTGCGCGAGGCATTGGGCATTGCCGAATACCATGGCCCCCGCAGCCAGATGATGCGTGAGATTGATACGCCGACCATGCTGCATGACGGCTCGGGCATGGGCGCGTTGGTGGGTTGTAATGCGGCCTTGTTGGCGATGCGCGGCTTTACCGGCGCGCCTGCGATCACGGTTGAAGCCCCTGAGGTTGCGCCCCACTGGGTCGATCTGGGTCAGCGGTGGACGGTGGCCGAGAATTACATCAAACCTTACCCCTGTTGCCGCTGGGGCCATGCTGCCATCGACGCGTTACATGCCTTGATGCAGGACGGTCGGGTCACGGCAGACACGGTCACTGCGATTGAAGTACGCACCTTTGATGAAGCCGCACGGCTGTTTGCGGGGGTGCCCGAGACCACGACGCAGGCGCAATACTCGCTGCACTTCGCATTGGCTGTCATGCTGAAATATGGACAGATCGGACCCGCGCATATTGCTGGTGACGGGCTGCGCGATCTGGCAGTTGCGGCACTGATCCCGAAGATTACGGTCATTGCCACCGATGGTCATAATGCCGATTTCCCGCGATATCGCCGCTCGGATGTCGAGGTGACGCTGAAAGACGGAACGCGTCTGCAATCCGGCGTGGTCGACGCGCGCGGCGGCCCGGGCGCCTGGATGAGTGACGGCGAGGTTGAGCAGAAATTCCTTAATTTCTGCGCTGATGTCTTGCCGGACACCCGTGCCCGTGCCATCTGGGCGATGCGTGATGGGTTGTTGGACCCGAACACAAAATTCTCTCAGCTGGCCGATCTTGTGCGTGCCGGAAAGGGCCATTCATGACCAAATCTGCCCGTGTGATGATCCTTGATCGTGATCCAGCCCCGCTTGCCGCCCGCCTGTCCGAGGCGATGCCCGATGTCACTGTGAAAAGCTGTGACAGCTACGATGCGGCAGGCGCGCTGATTGCGGAGTTCAGGCCCGATGTGCTGTATTCGATCACCTTTGCCGGGCGCGCTGGCTATCCCAGCGCGGCTGTTCTGGGCGCGGGTGGCCCGAAATGGATCGCGGTGGGTGGCTCGGGCGTGGATCACTTGGATGCATGGAACCCGGACATGGTGACCGTCACCAATGCGGCCGGGGTCGCGGCGGGGATGATGGCAGAATATGCCTTTGGCGCTGTGCTGCATTTCACCCTTGATATCGCGGGGCTTGAGGCGGATCGAAAGGCGCATCACTGGAACAGTGCCCGGATGATGTCTCCCTTGAAAGGCAAGACGATTCTGATCGTTGGGCTGGGTCAGACCGGACAGGCCGTGGCCGCGCGCGCCAAGGCGTTTGGTATGCATGTCATCGGCACACGCACGCGCCCTGTGCCGATGGACAATGTCGACCAGGTTCATGCAAGCACCGATCTGCCCGACCTTTGGGAGCAGGCGGATATGGTGGTCTTGTCGGTGCCGCTTCTGGACAGCACCCGTGGCATGGTCGATGCGCGTGCTTTTGCGGCGATGAAGGAAAGTGCCATTTTGGTCGATGTCTCGCGGGGTGGCGTTGTGGACCCCGATGCCCTGATCAACGCGCTGCGCAATGGATCAATCGCGGCTGGCGCACTGGATGTGTTTGAGACCGAACCACTGCCCGCCGACAGCCCGATTTGGGATTTGGAGAACGTGATCATTTCGCCCCATTGTTCCAGCGTTTATGCGGAATGGGCCAGTGAATCGTTCGAGTTGTTTCTGGAGAATCTGCGCAATTGGCAGGCGGGAAAGCCGTTGTTTAATGTGGTTGATCCGGTGCGTCGGTACTGACGGCTGCTGTTAAGTGACTTTCATTCTGCCAACCCAGCCCGGCTTGCGTTGGGTGAGTGGTGCAGAGTTGTTATTGGGTGTTACCCAGCCCAACAGGTTTCTTCAGGGCGACGCAAATCCGGTGATCAACTGACGCAGACCCAACGCAGCACCGGCAAAGATCGCGGCGAAGGTGATTGGCGCGCTGAGCGATAGCACCGAGAAGGCCGAGATGCCCTGACCGATGGTGCAGCCAAACGCCAGTACCGCGCCGAACCCCATGCAGACCGCGCCAAGAATCTGACGTTTCAATTCACGCGGGTCTTCGCAGGCCTCCCAGCGAAAGTGCCCTTTGATCAGGCTGCCGCAAAAGGCCCCCGCCAGTACGCCAAAGACCGACCCGACACCGAAGCTCAGGCCGCCGCCGCTGGACGTCATCAGAAACAGTGTAGTTTCGCCCAGGGGGGCGGCGAACGTGTGGGACAGGACGGGTTGGGGGGTAAAACCGTGCTGGGCCACCCATTGGGTGCCGATCCAACCCGACACGATGGTCAGCCCCACCACGGCACCCCAGAACAGTGCCGATCCGTTGGTCAGAAACGGGGCCGACCACAGCGCGGCGATCAGGATGCCTGCCCCGATCAAAAGACCGGCTATCGGGGTGGCAAGTCCCGTGAGGCGACCGAGCAATTCGGAATAGGCCACCGGACCATTCTGCACATCGGTTGCGGCGATCAGGCCGACGCGCATCCCGGCCAGGGGGCCGGAGAGCATGACATACGCGGCGATACCCATCACCAGCACGATCACGAACGAGCGTAAATCGCCCCCGCCCAACCGCGCCAGCGCCCCGAATCCGCAGGTGCCCGCCAGCGACATGCCGTACCCAAACAACAATCCGCCAAAGATCGTGGCAAAGGGCGACCAGGGGGTCAGGTGATAGATGCTTTGAGAGGGATCAAATTGCCCGATGGCGCTGAGCGCAAACACTGCAATGATGGCCACGCCAATGGCAACACCCCACATACGCAAGCGGATGGAGCTGCCCTGATACAGCGTGTCTTCAATCGCGCCGAGGGTGCAAAACCGGCCAATCCGTGCGGCCAGACCAAGAAGCAGCCCGCCGCCAAAGCCGAACAGCGCAACAAGTGATGCGTCTGAGATGCCATCCAACACTTTGGATCACCCTGAAGTTTGTTTCTTTAGGTCTGACCTTTGCAGAAAAGATCATAAACCACTTCAAGTATCTGAACGGCGCGGCGGTCTGTCAAACGGTAATAAATCGTTTTGCCCTCGCGCCGTGGGGTTACCAATCCTTCGCTGCGCAAGCGCGACAGCTGTTGCGACACTGCGGCCTGACGGGCCGATAGCAACTCTTCCAACTCGGTCACAGATTTTTCGCCAGTCGACAGGTGGCACAGGATCATCAGCCGGCCCTCGTGGCTGATCGCCTTGAGAAAGTTCGACGCGTCGCACGCGTTTTTCATCATCGCGTCGATTTCCGACTTTTCCATGTGGGGCGTGATGACAGGTAAGCTCATTAGTGGATAACCTGAGTCTTGGTGGTGTACATTTCTGATAAACGCATCTTGAGCGCTAAAAGCAATGCATCGGTGGAATTATGACGCGGATGTGTTGCTTTGATATCTGGTGTCATAACTGAGGTGTCGTGGCATCTGCAGCCGGTTCAATCGCTGCGGAAGGAAGCGGTTCGGGGGGCAAGTGCTGATCCAGCAAGGCGTCCAGCATCGGCCAGAAGAAATCGGCCCCCGGATAGCCTTCAAGCCGGCCCAGTTCCTGCCCATCTTCGACCAGCACAAAGGTGGGGGTGTAGATCGGTCGCGAGGTGAAGGTGATATCGTCAGGGAGTGCGCGTAGGTTCACGCGACGCAAGGGCGCGCGCCTGGCTTCCTCTGTCTTGGGGTAAATATCGCCAATTTCCGCGTTCCATTTTTTGCACCAGTAACAGCCTTCCTGCTCGACCATCACCAGTTCGGCGGCCAGAGCCGCAGCGGCCGAAAAGATCAGGGTCAGTGTTGTCGTAAAGGCTTGGGTCAGGGGTCGCATCAGGTTACCGTTTGACGAAGTGGTTTCATATATAATAGTTTGAATATGAATCCGGATCAACCGGGCAGAGGGCGCCGTGATGTTCGATGTCTCTTTTTTCAGTGCTTTTCTGGGCGGTTTGATTGTATTTTTCTCGCCCTGCGTGCTGCCCATCGTACCATTCTACCTAAGCTATATGGCCGGTGCGTCCATATCCGAGATCAGCAAGGACGGCACACCGGCCCCCGGTTTGCGGCAGCGCGCCTTTCTGGCCTCGGTCATGTTCTCGCTGGGCATCATCACGGTGTTCGTATTGCTGGGTGCGGCGGCCTTCGGGCTTAGCCAGGCGTTTCGCAGCTACCAGACCGAGTTTCGCCTGTTTGCCGCCATCGTGGTGTTCATCATGGGCCTGCACTTTCTGGGCATCCTCAGGATCGGGTTCCTGAACCGTACGTTTCAGGTGGAGGCAGGTGAGACGACGAACATGTCGGTCATGGGGGCCTACGTGGTGGGCCTTGCCTTTGCCGCCGGGTGGACGCCCTGCGTAGGTGGCGTTCTGTCGGCGGTGGTATTTACCGCCAGCACCGAGGCGACGGCCATGCGCGGGTTGATCCTGTTGCTGGTCTTCAGCTTTGCAATGACCACACCGTTCATGATTGCTGCGCTTTTCATCGGGCCGTTCCTGCGCTTTGCGGCCAAGTTCCGGCGCCACCTTCCCAAGGTCGAAAAGGCGATGGGGCTGTTGTTGATCGTCTTCGCGGTGCTGATCGCGACCGACAGTGTCAACTTGATCGCGCTATGGATGCTGGAGACGTTCCCCGTCTTTCAACGCATCGGATAGAGGAGGAAAGATATGAGACGATTTTTAGGAATTCTGGCCCTTCTGATAATGCCCCTCACGGCGATTGCCGCCGAATTGGGCGATGACGGGCTGTACAAGAC
>Ga0316205_10004601_pt1 | contig 11947 bp, 17 predicted proteins | sample 3monthpyrite_MG_FD_204941 | JGI IMG/M metagenome (GOLD analysis project Ga0316205, IMG submission 204941) | Microbial mat bacterial communities from mineral coupon in-situ incubated in ocean water Damariscotta River, Maine, United States -... | ecosystem: Environmental > Aquatic > Marine >... | reverse complement strand
GCCTGATGCTGATTAATTCCAACGCAATAAACCCATTACGCGTTATTTCGGGTGAAATAATGAAAAGTAATGCTAGTAAATCAAAAGATCCTAACCGAATTAAACAGGATATTGCATCGGGTATTTATGGGGATTATCCGGTGATGACTAAGGTCATGGAAAAGGCGGGTATCCGCCACCCTAAAGCAAAAGAGATATTTCAGCAGTTATTAGACGACGGCTCATTAATGCAAATAGGTCGTAAGTATGAGTTAGCTGGAATATGAGAATGCCTAGGTTAATGTTATTGACCTGTGAGCCAGTACTTGCACTGGTGGTTGAAAGCAAGATGCCGGTGCGAACCCGGCAACTAATTTTAAATCTTCGTGAATGGTGATCAAGATGAATCGGTCAATTGTCGCAGCCAGTAAAATGTCACTCGATGAGTTTGTTGCTCGTATTCAAGCGGGTTATTCTCTACCGGGCGATGATTTCATTTGGCGAAGAGATATTGGCTATCGGGCCAGTGATAAAGATATGGGTCGAAAGCGATGGTTTGAGATACATTCATTGCTAGGCGACAGTAAACAAATTGATATGTTTGGTGAATGCTAATGTTTTTAAGTCGAGATGAAATCAAAGAATTGACGGGCTACACTTACAAGGCACATCAAAAGCAATGGCTCATTGAAAGTGGTTATAAGTTTAGTGTTCGGTGTGATGGATTCCCTTGTGTCCTTCGCTCACATGTCGAGCGAGTATTAGGCGGGGTTGTTACGCAAACCGTAAAAAATGAAACGCCCGATTTTGAGGCGTTACGGAAGATAGTTAATGGCTAAAAAATACCCAGCACGGTGGACGCAAAAGCACGGCGCATTCTATTATGTTGTGCCCCCCGGAGAGCGAGCAAGATTTGAAGGTAAGTCTTGGTATCGGCTTGGCTCTAATGAAGCAGAAGCCTATCAAGAATGGGCGAAGTTATTAGGCGACTACGAACGCTCGTATAGAGTTATGGAAAAATTGTTTGACCGTTATATGGCAGAAGTGGCCCCTGCAAAAGCTGCCGCCACCTATCGCAATAATCAAATACAAATACAAAAGTTACGAGCTTTCTTCGGTAAGATGTCACCAATGGGCGTTAAACCAATTCATATTTATCAGTATATGGATATTCGAAGTAAAACACCGGTCGCAGCTAATCGCGAAATAGCCCTTCTCTCGCACGTATTTACTAAGGCGATCCGATGGGGTGCAATTGAATACAATCCTTGCGTCGATAAGAAAATAGAGCGTAATACCGAAAAGGCACGCGATCGATATGTCACGGACGAAGAATTTGCCATTTTTTATAATGATTTTGCCGGAGAATTTCTTCAATCCTATCTGTCTGTTAAATATTTGTTAGGTTTGAGAAAATCAGATGTATTGAGAATTAAGGTCTCAGACTTTAATGACGTCGGTATCAAAGTAAAAGCTGGAAAAACCAAAAAGAAATTAACGATTAGCTGGACACTAGAATTACGCGAAGCTGTTGACAAGGTTATGTCGATAAAGCGAAAGATTGGATCGATTTATCTATTTTCTACGCGAACAGGTAAATGCTACGTTTCTGAAAAAGGTAAAACATCTGGCTTCGACTCCGTTTGGCAAAGACGAATGAGGCAGTTTGTTGAGGCTGGTAATGTGCGGTTTAATGAGAACGATATACGGGCTAAAACGGCGAGCGATACAGACGCAAAACATGCTCAAGAATTACTGCAACATTCATCGATAGAATTCACAGAAAGGGTTTATCGACGCAAAGAAAAAGTCGTTTCTCCAATCACTAAAAAGGCTAAATAGTGCTCAAAATGTTAGACAATTTCATTTTCTTAGACAATAAAAAAGCCCCCATTGCTGGAGGCCTTATATATGGTGGGTCGTGGGCGATTCGAACGCCCGACCAATTGATTAAAAGTCTGTTGGTCTACGCAGCGATTAACCTTTACATTCAAAGACTTACAGCAAACGCCCTGTCTAATAAATCAACCCTACCTAACACTCTAAGTTATTGTTATAAAACATCTTTTATTTTGGCGTTAGACAATATTAGCGCCTTTCTACCGGGCGGGTCAAGCGTAGTGAGCGCAGCTGACGAAGTACGTGAGCGCATTGGAACGAAAATTATCAACCGTTTCTAAGGAGTCGTTTATATGAAAGCCAACAAGGAAGCATTGAGTTATGAGGATAAATTTAATTTGTCAGTGCATCGCGTTTCGTCCTCGCTTCTTCGGTTAGCAGTTGAAGCCGACGCGGAAATCTCGAAATTAAAAGCCGCTATTGAATATGCCACAGACTACCTTGACGAAGATAAGTTGAATTCGATTGGCCATGGTTCGAAAGCGCATCGCGAGCTATCCGGAGCGATTAAAGAGAAAAGATATGATTGACAAGAAATTAATCCACCACCCAAAAGGTAGAATGTGCGCCATTTGTAAAAACAAACACGCCGATTGTAGCGGTTTAGATTTTTCTAAAATGCAACCAATTAGCAAGGGAGATAACGACGGTCACGTAGTCGTAAAATGCTCAGAATTTATCAACGAACTAGAATAAGGAAAAGATATGCGAGAGCTTGAATCGATTGATAAAGCGATTAATTTCGCTGCTGAAAAACTACCAGAAGGCTGTCAGATAATTATTAGTATTGAAAATGGCGGCTATGGTGTTGAAGTTGAAATACCGCTGTCATCTATAAAGTCAGAAGTAATTAGCTTGTCAGAAGAGTCAATAATTTGCGACATTGTTGCAGCAACCAACATGGCCATAAGGCTGGTTTAACAGGAGACGATAGGTATGAAGATATTTTCTAGAAAGAAATCTGGTCGCGCTTTTAACGGGGCGGAGAGGGATGGCGACCAAGAGATTCGAAATTTCTAACCGCTAGATGCGAAGCGATGGACAAAGAAATTGCACGGCTAAGAAGCAAGTTAAAGGAATAGATAGATTAGGAAACTTAACTACAACAACTGGGAGAAGAACAATGACTAGGCTCAACAAAGACATTAAGCAAGAGATTGTCTCAAACGCTATCAAAAAGGCTAAGTTACCTGCCAAACACCTAGAGCTTGATAAGCGTAGAGCAAAATGGATTGAGAAAGTAAGGGTTGAGGCTGTAGGTGGTGTAGAAATTAATAAGAAAATTAACTCTATTGCCAAACGCTTCAAGAAAGCTATTTCGGAACTGCCTGATAGGATACGTCCAGAAGGCATGTTTGAAGTAAAATACGCGTTGAATGTAAACGTTAATGGGTTTTCTACCTATACATATTTTAGCGGCAAAATCATTCAAAATCGAAGCGAAAGGATATGGCGTATATCTCCATATAGTTACACATTAAAAGCTGATAATCCGCTATGCGATGAGTTTATGGCAATAGAGAAAACGTCCGACAAGCTCGATAAAGAAGAAAACGAAATACGGATAAATGTTAATGCCCTACTTACAAAAGTTCACACGGTGAAACGATTAATTGAGGTCTGGCCAGAATCAAAAGAACTGATCCCGAAAGACCTAACTCCCAAAAAACAACTACCTGCAATTAGTGTCACCAAACTAAATTCAATGGTCGGATTCGCTTAAAGGGTTTTCCGCTAATGAATATATTTATGTACGAATATTTGCAATTTTATTTAATAAGCGTACTATTATGTACGGATAGGCTGATAAATGTCTAAGGTATCGTACATGAGCGCGCACTATATTGACAAGAAAGAAATGGGTTGGTTGATGAAGTCGACTACCGAAACAAGCAAGAAGCCAGAGCGAGATTTGTGCTTAATAGCTATGTTTGTGGGAACGCCGTGCTACATGCTAGATTTGAATCGCGTCCAGATAGGTGATGTTTTAACCCGAGGTGGAAAGCTGATTAAATCGTTTAAGATTAGAGGTGATGCCGGGTTCAATGGTGAGCCGAGAGAGGTTTATGTCAGTAGTCCTGAGTTGCGAAAAAGACTAAACACTTATCTCGATTGGAGAGTCGAAAACGGTGTTGGTCTTGGTGACCATCCAGATTATTACAGAGGGCTTGATAGTGACTTACCATTGTTTGATTTTGCGATTACATTTAAGCAGGTTGGTAAGAAGCGAACGTATGCAGCTGGTTCTCTTGGTAGGCACATCAAGAACCTCTTAAGAGACGGAGGGATTGAAGAACCAAGCGTTTTATCTGGTCGTAGAACCTTTGCCATAACATTACATTTAAAGGGTTTTGATATTGCTCACATCAATCATTTATTGGGTAATAAAACTTTGGAAACAACGAAAAAATTACTAATCGCTAATCCTATTGATATGGGGGCTATAGCAGCAAATGCTTTTTGAAAAATTACGAAACACGGACTTAAGAAATTGGTTGTACAGACATATTTCTATACTTGATACTACGTCACAGAAACAACGAGTGGCAATACTGTTTTTATCGGCAATGACTTTTATTATCGAGCCACATGCCAAACTAACCCTAGGTAAGGCGTCTTTAGCTGGCCTAGGTGTATCCCTAGAACCATCTCAAACAATCCAAGTAGGTCTGGTCCTTCTCGCACTACTTTGTTATAGATTGATTTCATTTTGGATGACTGTGACTTTAAATAGTGGTGTAGACTCAGATATTTCTAATGAAAAAGCGCAATTTATCTTCAATCCGGCTTATGGTGATGATGGAGGTCCTTATCATGAAAATGACCAGCTCGCTATCAACAAAAGTCGCAGCTTGGTTTATTCGTGGACCGTGCGAAAGATAATTTGGGAAGTTGTTGTGACGAGCTTAATTGGAACGGCGAGCGCAGTCTATTATCTAATAATTTATTTAAATTAATAGGAAAATTCATGTTGGGATGGACTGAAATATTAGACGTGTCAGATGCACCAAAGCGTGATTTCTTCTGTGCATTCATTGAGAAAGAATACAAGCATGATGAGATTAACGACGCAAATATTGGTTCTAGTGGAATTGGTTTTTTGAGTTGGGATTTAGATCACAAATGGTGGTCGATAATTGAGGATGGAGAAATAATAACCCCTCCGCTGATATACGCTATTTGCGAAGTCCCAGATCCAAGGATCTTAAATAAATAACCAAGGAAAATTAGGAAACAAAAAAATCATGGCATATGCAGAAAAAACATCCGTTAGCACTGAAAAAAGCAGAGCGGAAATAGAGCGAACTTTACTTCGATATGGTGCTGACCAATTCATGTACGGTTGGGATCAAGAAAAAGCGATCGTAGGTTTTCGAATGTCGGGCAGGCAGATAAAGTTTCTTTTGCCGATGCCTGATAAAGATAAATTCAAGCGAACCGAAAAAAACCGACAATTAAGAACGTTAGAGCAGCAGCATAAAGCGTGGGAGCAAGCGTGCCGTCAAAAGTGGAGGGCTCTATCGTTGGTAATAAAAGCTAAACTGGAGGCTGTTGAAGCGGGAATAGCTATTTTCGAAGACGAATTCATGGCCAATATAGTGCTGCCAAATGGATCAACTGTCAGCGATTTTATGTTGCCACAAATTGCCGCTGCATATGACTCAGGCACGATGCCTAAGTTGTTGCCAGATATGACGAGTAATTAAATAGGAAAAATTAATAACTAACCAATAACCAAGGAACATTTTATGAAAAATAATTTTAGTGAAGTAACTAGGGTAAAAACAGCTAGAGAGTATATTATAGACGGATGTTTGTACGAAAAATGGACGGTATTTTTTGTTAGCGACTGTTATAACGATGGTGAAGAATTGTATAGTGATATTTATCTATCCTTTGGTGGAAGCTGTGGAAGAATAAATGGCGAGTGGAAAGAATTTGCAAATGGCACATTGTTTGAAGAAATTAAACAACTCAATAAGTAAATTTATGACCATGTCGTTGACGTCAACACTATGGTCTGAAAAATAGGAAAGATTATTGCTCTTCACGAGTATTGATAAAACCGGTTGTACTGCCGCCCGTCCCATCATTCGTAATTGAAACCGTATAGGTAAAGGTTCCGACACCGGGTGTATCAGAAATGTCCAACGCGCCCGACAAGAAAAACCAAAACCATGTCCCGCCAGTTTCTTTAGTAACGCCGACCGTAATACTATCGATTTCCACACCGTTTCGGAAAAGTTTGATAATTGGGTTGGCAGAAGGATCACCAGTAATTGTGCCAACACCCGCGCGATTTCTTCGAATACTCCACCGGATGATAATAGAGTTCCCTACCGAAGTATGAGAGACGCCGGTTATAGGATCGGTAGTACTGTTGAGTATTGGGTTTGCGCCAAGTCCATCGTCTCCGGGTGGCCCTGCTGGACCCGGTGGACCGGCTGGCCCTTGGATCAATGTCCATGAATAAAGCGATGCCGTATTCGAATCAGCGACCGTGAAATCAGTGTATTGACCGAGATACGTTTTACCCACCGAATCGGTTGTACTAAAACCTGCGGTACCGGTGGCATTAGTCGCGTAAGCAATGTGAAGATAACTTGTTTGGCCATTCGTGCCATTGGTGCCGGGAATGCCATCAGAGCCGTTAGCCCCATTCGCACCTTGCACTAATTGCCAATTCCACAGGCCGCTACCCGATCCCGCATCAGCAACCGTCGAATCAACATAGGTTCCAATGTAAGCCTTGCCGGTCGGACTTTGGCTAAAGCCACCACCGCTACTATTGTCCGCATATGCGATATGAAAATAGGTGTTAACGCCATCCGAACCGGGTGGTCCTTGAATACCTTGAGTCCCATTCGCGCCTTGAATACCCTGCAATCCTTGAGAACCAGTGGGACCGGGTGCGCCGTCACTATAGGCTAAGACTGGCGTCGACCATGTTAGCGTTGCATCAACACCTGAATTTCCGGTAATAGCCGCGATCGTTTTTGAAATATAAACATTTGCGCCACTGCCAGGAAGTACATTAAAACCCCAACCGGTTGGCGCGACACCAGAGCCTGAATCAAAATCCCAACTCCCGCCAGTAGGCGTTGCCGGTAGGCTCGAACCACGCACGTAAACGCTAAGCTGAATACTTGAATTTCCATCGACTCCATCGCCGTTATCAATCGGATCATCGACAATCGGTATTCTTGGTTGAGGTATAAATTGAATTCGGGAGGCATTTTGTTTTAGATCGAATGCCGACTGATTCTGCGGGTTATTCGATAGCGCGGTGATACGCCCATTAATAGCTGGGACTGAACTCGTTCCACCATCAAGCAAGATTAAAAGACCGCCCGGTGTTGAATGTCCAGCGTTACCGCCGACCACGCTGCCAGATGGCGTGACGGCATTACCGGCTACACCAGACATATCAATTGCGGCTGTACCAGCCAGTGACCAGCCACGACAAACAACGACAAGTGCCGAGCCAGAATCGTTACCAATGCCGCCTGCTGACACGTCGACAACTTCGCCAAGAGAATCAACGGTCGTACTTGGCGCACCATTGGCACCCGCGCTGCCCCGTAAATCGGTGGGAATACCGTCAATAGAAAGTCCGTCCGGGTTATCCAGTGAAAGCGATGGGAACGCTTCGTGAAGACCTTGATTGGTATTACCCGTTCTGACCGTACATGTTTCACTTTGTCCGACTTGACTCGATTGGGTGCAAAACGACCCATTGCCAGCTACCGATGAGCCGACAAATCCAGCGCCGGTCGCGCGGCCATTGCCGACACAATTAATGTTTCCTAATTGGGTAATAAACCCCATGACTCGAAGCTGGATATTATCAAGTATCGTTAAGGTGACGCCTACAGGGATTGTTAAATCGCCAAGGTGATAAACCACACTCGTCGAATGGTCAGAATTACCGATTAACGTTGTATCGACGGTTAATGAATCGTTCGTCACATTGACAAGCGCAATACCAGACGAATTGTAAAAGCTATCCGCCATCACTCTAACTGAACCATCGGTTAGTGGCGCTGGTGTGAAGGTTGAGCCAAACAATTCGAGATCGACAATCCCTTTTCGCTGATCAACGCGAGTCGAAATAATTTGCATGGCTCGGCTAATGGTTGAGCCTGAGTTGAAATCTTGGATGCTAGAGTGATTAACGTTCACGACATCGCCAACTTCTAAACTATTATTTCTAGAAAATGTGGAGACTTTAAGCCGTGCACTTTCACCCGCAAAGCGATCAGAAAATGAATTAACCGCATTGAGTAACGTAGTGGTGGTCGCAGTGACGCCGTTAAGCAATCGAAACTTGAACGACTTGTTTTTTTCACCATAATCGGTAATTGAGTCAGCAAACTTGAAGGTACTTTTTCGGCGGTATTCGGGCTTTTTAGGCAGCGGGTCGAAACTCCATTCGATTTCGAATTTGTTCGACGTTGCCGATGAATCAAAGGTTAAGTCCGAATGCTTGGTAATGTTTGAGTTATCAAGTGTAAAAACTGGCGACGCTTCGTCGTTGATAGCGAACAATCGTTTAACATCAAGACCACCGGCACCATTCACGCGAAGATAACGCGAGTTAGGCAGTAGAATTTCTGATTCAATAAACTTCTTGCCATCGGTTTTTTTAAGCTCGACCGCATACGCCATGAAATCGTCTTGGCTAGTAAAATCGGACTGGCTCAGTAGCGTAGAATCCATTCCTAGTTGCCAGTGCAGTGGAAATGTTCCCGTTTGACCGATTTGTATTCCTGTCATGACGGCATAAGCTAATTTAAGTGATTTCATTTGAACAAAAATTAATTCTTTAATCTTTGGACCTTTTTCATCGCTTGTGTCATTCGGCAATACCCATGTCTGAGCGGTGGTTCCCAATACACCACGCACACACGTAAATGATGTGCCGATGGCGGTCACTCGGCAATATTCTTTATTATTACCGTCCGATATTTCTAAGTAGGTGCACGTCGAACTTGGCGCATCGAGAAAATCGGAATCTCGCTCGACCAGCTGCCAGTCAGTTAAGTTATAAACTTGAACGTTTGTATCAGTGGGCGAAAGCGCGACCGATAATCTCGTTTCAAGCGGTTGCATAATAGGTTGGTTCATACCGTCCTGTGGATCTTTGCAGGACATGGCGTAAATGCCTTTTTTATACCGAATTTTTTTATCGATGTATTGTGTTTGCTCAAGCCGATAATCAGCCCATGCCATCCCTTCATAACCAAGATAAAGCCGCACTCGCTTGCCAAATAAAACTTTTCGATTAACACGTTTGGAATTGAAAACAGCCGTCACCGATTTGCTAGCATCAACAAGATTAAAGGACAATGATCCAATGGAGCTATTTGCGCGTTCTGGAATGAGCTTTTGACTGACAGACGAAGTGTCTTTAAGGACACCATGAGTGACGGGTGAAACAGTGGGAATATCAGAATGGCTGGTAAAGTAGTAAAGATCCGTTCCATTCGTTGAAAAATCAATTTCAATAACGAAACGAGGGGACTTGAATTTTGAAGTGTTATCTTGATCAAACGCAATAGAATTACTTCTCATTGTTCGCGGATCCGCGCACTAAAAGAGTAATACATATTTCCAACGCGAGAAGGCTCGTAAGACTTTTTAGCGACCAATACTCCAGTAAGGACATTATTTGGCGATGCAATAGAACCAAGCAAGTCAAAACTAATCGACTCACCAGAACTAGAAGATAAAAGGAATTCTCTAAACTCTAACATCTTAGTTTGTCCCATCGGGATGGTCGTAATTTGATGCTCCGTATTGACAGCATTCAAAATCGTTTCTGAATCGTTATAGGTAAATTGCTGGTTAATATCCAAACTGTCAATTGGTGAATGCGCCTCTAAATCAATTTCTATTGTGTAAACCGTACCGACAACGTGGCCAAATATTAGGCCGCGCTTTGCCGTGTATTGAAACGTTGCCATTTATCCCCCTGCAAGTATTTGTTCTTCTTGTCGCGAGCCTGCTGGAATGATTTCGCCACCATCCTCAATAAATGTACGGATCTGCTCCGCCACCCGATTGCCGTCATTGCCGCTCGCATTGATAATGTAAGTATTGGAAATTTTTTGATCTTGAAGGTCGTTCGAAGGTGGTTGAGACGCACTTAAGTCGACGGGCTGGCGGTCGGAAGCCTTAGAAATAGTCGGCACTCCCACCGATGCGCTTCCTCCGCCACCTTTAGAACCCGACTTTATTCCTTGTTGTGATTTAATTCCTTGCGCCCAAACAGTTGCGTATGCTGCCGCACCTAATGCAGGGCCTACAATAGGTATTCCAGCCAACGCCTTGTAGGCAGCCATCGCCCCTGAATGAGTGTTTGTTATGGTTTCTTTTAACGCTATTCCGCGAGAAAGCTTTTCTCCTTTTTCACCAAAAGACTTTGAAAGCGAACTTAGCTGACCTAAAGTTTTTGATTCTCCCTCGACGCTCTTCTTTTTGATGGCGTCACGTTTTTTCTCGAATCGTTGTTCTGTTTTATATTTTTGCTCAAGAAACTGTTGGTAGTTTATGGCGTTTGCTTCTCTAGCAGCCGTTATGATCGCGAGCTCTTCGCTTTCTTTTTGTTGAAGCAATTCAAGCTCAGCAAGGTTTGATTGAATTATCCTGTCGAGCTTAGCTTGTAATTTTTCCTTAGCCTTATCTTCTTTTTCGCTAATACTTTTTTGCATCTTTTTATTGATGTTTTCTTCGATAACGTTGCCAGCATCAATAGCGCCAACCTTAATATCTTCAAACGTTTTCGTGATTGCTTCGCTAGGTAAAGGCTCCATCATCATATTGTGTAGTTTTGAGTTTTCTTCGCTAAGCTTGTCGACCATGCCAGTGTAAGCGTCGTCAATAATTTTAGGCGTTTCGAACGTTAGACCCTCATCAATATCATTGAACGCTTGGATCGCCTCGTCACTAATCACTCCTATCGCGTTCCCAGCATCTAACAAAGCGCCAATAGGCCCTAAAACTAAATCCTTCAAGGTATTTGATAGAAATCCAACACCGTCAACAACTAGCTTAATCGCGCCAACAATTGCGGCACCGAATCCGATACCCGCGATTTTTATTCCTTGGAATATTATTTCGACGCCGTGCAATCCATCAGCCATAACCCCAATGACCGCCCGAACGCCGTCAATCCCTTTAGTTATCCAGCTCGTGCCACTGGTGGCCGTCATGGCCATTTTCGTGAACTGCTTTGCTGCTGAAACAATGAAAGGCGCTAGCTCTTTCGATATTTTTAGTCCCACACCTGATACAGCATCTCCAGCTTGCTTTATTGCTGTTTGAGCTGCAAAAAGCCTTTCTGCGTCTAACCGATCCATACTGACTCCGAGTTCGTCAGCTTCATTACTAAGCCGTTTCAGCTCTTTTCCGTTATCATCTAATAGAGGAAGAAGTCTGGATGCATCACCAGCCAAAGCCTCCATAAAAAATATTTTCTCTGACTTCGTTGCGACTCCATCCAATGCAGATCCTATTTTAATTAGTTGGTCTGGGGCAGATAATCCGATGAAATCTTTAACATTTAAATTTAGTTTTTCAAACATATCTACCGCACCGCCACCGCCAGTAACAGCCAGATCGCCAATTTTATCTTGGACATCCTTGAAAATATCCGCCATCTTGTCGCCTTCAATGCCAACCTGTTCACCAGCGTATTGCCACTGTGAAAGCTCTTTAACCGAAGCGTTTACCGTATTCGATAATTTCAGAAGTTCAGAGCCAGCGTTGATTGATGAGTTAACTATCGCGCCAAGTCCGGCAAAACCAGCCATAGCAGCAAGCTGAATTCGCGTGTCATTAACGCCAGAGCGCACACTTTTTAGGCCGCCTTTTATCGACTTAAAAGCAGCTTTCGTTTTATCATTGGCGCTGATTATAAACTTGTAGTTTTTCATTCTTGGATGTTGCTCTCAATTATTTGCATTGACTCAATGAATCGGTTTGATTGCTCTAGCAAGCCACCAGAAAAAGGCATCAGACTTTTTTTAAAGTGAGGAAATAATCGCAGCATTAATTCTGACGCCTG
>Ga0316205_10004599_pt1 | contig 11950 bp, 13 predicted proteins | sample 3monthpyrite_MG_FD_204941 | JGI IMG/M metagenome (GOLD analysis project Ga0316205, IMG submission 204941) | Microbial mat bacterial communities from mineral coupon in-situ incubated in ocean water Damariscotta River, Maine, United States -... | ecosystem: Environmental > Aquatic > Marine >... | reverse complement strand
CGCCGATTCAAGATCTTTGTTTGCCGACTACGCATGGATTGCATCTAAAACTGCGGCAACTCCTTTAGATTTAGCAACTGCGGTACCAGTTAAACTGTTTTCAGGATTTGGACTACAAGATCAAAGCAGTAATGCCGAAACGCCCGTGTTTGCGCCTATTGGTGGCGAGCCGCAGATAAGGCTCAATATTGATTTGCAACAAACCTTGGGCGGCGCTGAACTACAGGAACTGGCTCTGTGCGTTTTTGCAGAGCCCGGAATGTTGGCGACTAACAATGCCTTGTATCTGGCAATTTATTGCGCCGATCTTTCTACTCAGCCATTAACCGAAAATCTGGTTTATTTTCGTTGTAACAGCCCTTGTGATATGCAGGATAACCAAAGCTGGGAATATCTGGGTAAACTTTTAACCCCGGAAGATGCGCTATCCATTAGTGAAGGCCATCATTTCCAAGCGCCCCAATTGGTCCAGCGGAATGATAAAACCTATTTAATTGTAACGCCTGTAAATACTAATATTGGCGAGCGTTATAACGGTTGTCGGGTGTATGAATTTGTGGATATCAACTCCAACCAACTGCTCCGCGAAAATGGAAATTTAGTCGAAGTGGCTAGAATAGACGGCGTAGCAAATACTCACAATGGCGCTTGCTCGGTTATTAGTGAGCTCAATGGTGGAATATTGTTCAGTCAATTTGAAGCCGGTAATGTTGCGGAAACCTTTAACATCTATAAGAGCCAGGTCGATTTACCTTAGTTAGATTTTTTCCAGATTTAAATTCTACCAGTTATCCCGTAATGACCGGAGTGCTAAAAAGACTTGTTTAGGGTCAGGATTGTCTAGCGAAAGATGATCAATCGTATCCGGATTATCTAATCGCAGGAAAGTATTAAAACTTTTCTCATTACCAATATTGGTTTGCACAGAACCTGGCACATAATCGGCTGATGAAACTTGAACCAACCACTCTTTGGCGGCTTGATTATTTGGCTCAAATTTTAACGTAAAACGTAAATTATTCTCTAAATAGTCGTGTCCGGGATAAATGACTATTTCATCTTCAAGTACCTGAAACTGCTCGGAAATCGTTTGATAAAGCACTTCTTCATCACCGCCACCTCGGCAATGGCCTACACCGGCATTAAACAAGGTATCACCGGTAAAAACAGCCGTCGGTTTTCCGTTGTGCTTAACAATAAAACACAGATGAGCAAAGGTGTGTCCCGGTGTATCTAACACTACCAGCTGTTCTCCCTCGCTAAAATCTATCGTTTCATCGGCCTCTAACATTCTGCTTAATCCTGGGATCTTATCCTTGCCATTTCGATGCGCCCATACTTCACAAGAATGCTTTTGCACCAACATGGAATTTCCTTGAGTGTGATCCCAATGTTCGTGAGTATTAATAATAGCTTTTAATGAGAGGTGTAAAGATTCAAGTTTTTGACTGATTTTCTCGGCATCCCAAGGATCGATGACTATTGCGGTTTGATCGGCTAGTTCGAGGATATAAGTAAAGTTTCGAAGTTCGTTATGGGTATATATCTGGTGTATTTTCATGGGTCTTATTTTCACAAAAAATCAGTACTAATACTATAGCATAGTCAAAGGAAAGGTTGATTCGAAATAGCATCCTGCTGCTAATATTAGGTCAGTATAGACAGGAGCGAATTTTGGATTAAACCATGAACGAACGATCCTTACTTTTTCGCCCGATCACGTAAAACTGAAACTGATTCACCACCAATCCCCCAGTTATCGGTGGAAACTTCTTCAATAATCACAAATGTTGTTTTTGGGTTCTTTCCCAAAACATCCTGCAATAGTTGGGTAGCGCCAGCGATAAGTTTTTGTTTATCTTGTTGTGTTACCTGTTCATCGGTTATCTTAATATTGATATAGGGCATCAGATGTTCCTGGAGATTAAATTAGTGCATTTAGAATAGTAAAAACTTTCATTATTTGTGATAAAAATACGATAAAAAATCTAAGGTACATTAAGGTACATAAAAAAGGAGGGAAGCATTATTCATTCCCTCCAAAGGACTATCGAACTAATAAACCTCAATTCAAATAAAAACAAGATTTGATGGGTTACTTTGCCGAAAGCTGTTGATTCTGCTGGCTAGTCACCTCAGGGTTGGCTTTCAGATTTAAATAAACAACCACTGATTCGGCTTGATTATCGGTCGCCAATGATAATAAAGTCTGGCCGTTACAGCTGATTTGCGGATAAATACTTCTTATGTGTGTTTTTGCTCGTCTCAAGTTAGAGCGGAGTTGAAATAGTTGGTCATTCTCTGCGTTTTTACACAGTGATTGTGACAGCTTATTGAAACTAAAACTGCTGTTATGGTTTGACGCATTGGCCATGTTGCTTGCCATAAGACCTGATATTAAAAGAACAGATAGTATTTTCGCTAATTTCATCATTTTCATTTACCTCGGTCAGTTGAATAAATTTTCTAACCACCTTATGTGGAAAGTGACTCCAATATAGAGCTGAGAAGAAAATCTGACAAACGATTAAAATTGCCTTACACTTAAGAAATACTTAAGTGATGGTTGCTTTATTATGAATACTGATTTTGTCGATAGCTATCCTTTACCGCTCAGTGGACTCAGGCATTTTTATTGGGCGGCCAAGCTGCAAAGCTTTAAGTTGGCAGCGCAAACGTTGAATGTGAGCGAAGCGGCCATTAGCCAACAAATCAGGAATCTGGAAGCAACACTTAAGGTCAAACTGTTCGATCGTGGTCATCAAAAGGTCAGCCTAACTCGCAAAGGGCAGCGATTATTTCCATATGTACAAACGGCTTTTATCAATTTTCAGGAGGGGATCAATGCAATCGCGGCTGATCCGGAGCCAAACCGGTTAACACTATCGACGGTGCCGTCTTTTGCCACGCACTGGTTGATCAGTCGTTTAACGTTGTTCAATCAACTACACCCTAAGCTTTCGATCAGTATCGATACGTCGCTCGAAATCATTGATTTTGAAACCAGTCAGCTTGATGTCGCTATCAGATATGGAGCTGGAAAATATGCTGGACTAAAAAGTGAATTGCTGATGGAAGATCCAACCGTATTGGTGTGCCATCCGCGTTTGGTTTCTGATGGAAAAATTACTCGCCAGGATTTCCTGCGATTGCCCGCAATTATTGGTACAACCGATGGCGTGATAAAATCCATGCAGGCGTTTAAAGATTTTTATCAACTGCCAGATGATACTCAACAAGAAACTTTATTGTTAAGAGACGGTTCACTGGGTGTAGAAGCGGCGCGAAGTGGTCAGGGGATAAGCCTGCAAAGGATCAGCCTGGTGGTTGATTTAATCGAGTCGGGTGAACTGGTGTACGCGACAGATTTTGCCTCCAGAAAATTTGATTTTTATGCGGTTGCTCCAGAAAGTCATTTTGAAAATCCTAAAGTTGTTAAATTCTTAGACTGGTTAAGGGGTGAAATGGCAATTACCGCTAATCATATTGCCCCCTACATAGCTAGAATAGGGATTTGAACAAATCTTTGAACCGGGACTTGTTTAGAATAATCGGAAAGTAGGTGTAATATTGAAATACAAATTAATCACAAAGTCATGGTCAAAAAGAAGAAGAATTGACCAGCCAAAAGAAATCGAAGAGATTAAATTTGTTGACTTTAAAAAGGAACATAATCATTTCTGCAAAATGGAAGTTCATTATTTTGATGGTAGTGAGCAAACACTTATTTCAAGGGTAGTCTTTAATGAAATAAAGAAACATTGGATAGTCGATGGAATGCATGTTGCGGTGAGGCTTCTAGGGTAGATGACCACCTTCCTTGGTGGTTTGCAATTCGGTTTTACCCCATGTAAAAAACGTTAAGTTTATTGCCGTCCAAATCACGGAAATAACCGCAATAAAATCCACCGTCACCCCGTGGCCCTGGTTCGCCTTCATCGGTTCCGCCCAATTCGATGGCTTTGCTATAAATGGCGTTAACTTTTTCTTTTGAATCTGCACGCAGAGCAATCATTACGCCATTACCAACCGTAGCCGCTTTTCCATCAAACGGTTTAGTCACCGAAAATCCGGGGCTATCGGCTGATTGCGCCCAGGCAACAAAAGAACCTTCTTCCATAAATCGACCCGCGCCAAACATTTCCATTAATACATCGTAATAGGCTACTGCGCGGGGTAAGTCATTTGTGCCCAAGGTAATATATCCAATCATTTTCTTTCTCCTTAAAAATTAAGCTGTAAATAAAGCAATAGTTTAGTGTTTAATTAAGTTTTTTCTAATTGGGGTGCAACGCTATTATATGAGAGTGCTCCTGACAGGGTTAAGTCAGGTTGGGATAGGAACTTTTTATTAAAAATAAAAGAGGCCATAAAAATTACAGCCTCATATTTTTGGAAAAACCCTTGGTTAAAAAATCCATCTGATCAGCCAAAATATTTCTATTGGCAAGAGCCAAATATTCAGATTTGTTAGGCCGGTAAGGGACCGCCAGCAGTTTCATGCCTGCTTCTTCAGGCGTTTTGCAACCTTTATGATTGTTACAAGATTTGCAGGATGTCACGACTTATAACTGAAAGAGTTCAAATATCAAAAGAGAGAGGTGAGTGGGAAAGCTTGCTATACTTAGTACTGGGAAGGGTAGCCACTCCTGATAGTGTAAAAGTGTTACCCTATTATATGATTTCATCTAAGGAAACAATTATCGGTTCAATTTCTATCTTTTCTCTATAGAATTGGGTAACACTATTCCGCAGTCCAGCTGATGTGTGACTAAGGAGTTAATTCGGGCTTATGTGTGCTTGGTACTAAGCGCAGCCACAGACAGATGATATTTCCATCGCTATCGCTATCACTTTCAATCAGATGTGTCGCCAGGAGCATTTATGCATTATCAATATGATTACGACTTTCAGTCAGAATTGGTTGATAGAACGTATTTTCGGAATCTATTACATATCCGCGATGGCGCTCAAGTTCTTTGTGTTTCTTTAAGTCACCTACCAATGCGCTGGATTAGTTGGAAAAGAGCTGCTAACTACGCTTCGCAAAATATGGTGAAATGGGTTATCGGCACAGAAATGATAGAAATCAATAGTGCTACTAGACCATATGTTGTTCCAACTATTGTTGGAATTAAGGGTACTGAAAACGTAGCTAAACATTGCAGGACAATCCCAATAACCAATGCAAATTTATTTCGGCGAGATGGGTATCTTTGTATGTATTGTGGAACAGAGTTTAGTCATTCCAAGCTGACAAGAGACCACATAAAGCCTACATGTCTAGGCGGGCGCACGACGTGGACTAATTTGGTTTGTTGTTGTGTCACATGTAATCGTAAAAAAAGCGGTGCAGCAACACCTGAGGCCGCTGGAATGAAGCTTATAGCGACTCCTTACGAGCCCAATCTCGTTGAGTCCTTAATTCTCAGCAATCGCCTAATACTTTCCGATCAATTGGAATTTCTTAAAAGCAGGCTGAACGATAATAGCAGAATTAAGTGTTAAATCTCACCTAAATTTGAACCAAAACAACCATACATTTGCATTCAAAAGTTATCCAGCTTTAACCTAAAAAATCCAGTGACTCAGCTATACTACTTCATATTAAATGACTCAAGATCTAGTGCAAATGCCGGATCAAATTTACGTGCCATTCAACACCTAGTAAAAAAAATGGCAACAGAGATCCCTAACAACCATATGCAAAGATTAGCAATGCACTAAAATCATCCCCGTGGGCCAGCGGTAGTCATGTAGTGAAAACGGCTTCGCACGATATTAATTTTCGAGTATGCTAGATGCGTTGGGTATATAATATTTGTCTAGTCGAAAATTTAATTAACAGCGGACTGATTCATATTTTCCTTGTAAGTTATTCGGTAGTTTTGGTGTCCGGTTTGCAGGTAATATCGACAATCGCTTTTTGCCAATTCTTACCTCGTTTGAGCTGTTCACAGGTTAAGCCTTTTGTATTAGCTAAACCAGCGTATGCTAAATTTGCCAGCGTCAAATTGGCGTTTTTCAAATTTGCTCCGTATAAATTAGCTTTCTCCAAGTTGGCCATTGTTAAATTGGTACCGATTAGATCAGCTTCGCGTAAATGGGCATTGAACAAATTGGAGTTACTTAAATCAGTTCCGGTCAAATCAGCACCTTTCATATAAGCATTACTCAAATTTGCACCTGTCATGTAGGCACCAACCAGACTGATACCACTCATTTGGATACCTTCCAAATTAATTTTAACTAAGTTGCCACCTTTAATATTCTTATTGTCGAGACGTACTTTGATTATGCTGTTCAGCAGTTCCGTGTCACTCAGGAATAACAGTAAACTGTTCAGGGCGTCTCCATCTAATCCAGAAACCGCAAGTGATGTTCTTGTCTCTGCAATGTTTCTTTTCAGCCCCGAGGGGCATAGAGGTCCCACTATACAAGTAGTTTTTTCTGTGCCTAAACCTTCTAATCTTAACTGGGTGATAACGGATACATAGTCTAATAATATTCTATATTGTTCGACTCTGTCAGCAATATCACGCTGAGAATTAATTCGATTGTTTTCTCTAACAACCGCCGCATTGAGCTGCATTTCGTTTCTATCGTTACTAGCTTTTAGCCGTATATTTTCTTTACCAGCATCATAGTAAGCTAGAAATAATGTCATAATTAGGGCTGCGAAAGGAAATCCAAGCACTTGCGCTACATCCAAAAATGTTTTTCCTTTAAACCCCCATATAGATTTAGGTTCGACGGGCAGAAGGTAAAGTCTTTTTTTAGCCATTATTATTCTCCTTGAATGTTTGTTGTTAAGTGGTCATTATTCCTTGGTTAAAACATATACTCGATTTAGCTTTATATGTTGCTAGGCAATCCGCTGCACTATTAAATCGCATCTAAATTTGAACCAAACAGATTTACCGTTGCATTCAAAATTGCTCCAGATTTAGCCTGAGAATTCCTATGGCTTAAAAGTATTGTCTCGTATTGAATGGTTCAAAACTTGATGCAAATAGAGGGGGATCAAGTTTCTGTGCAATTCAACAGTGGATGTAGGAGATAGTTTATTTGAGCGACTGATTTAATCAGTCATTGCCTGTTTCACCCAGAATCCAATGCGATTCGTATAGCTGCATTACCCAGACTGTAGACTCTGGGGAGTCTGATACTCGCGAGACTTTATATACAAATGCATTATCACCGATGGAATATGTGGGCCAGTTTTGAGTCATTAGAAAAGGAATATCATCGATCCTAATAAGAGGGACAACTGAAACTTTAACAGCATTACCGAGAATTTCATTAAAGTGGTGATAGTAAAGCCCTCTAACAACTCGTTCAATTACAACGTTATAAATTCTCTCCGGAACTGCAAAAGCAATTTTTCGTCCGATTTCGGCCCGAACTGACAAATCTAGAGACTTGATTGATTCGACAAAAGCCTTTCTCATTGATGTTCTTCTTTTTAATGATTTCTTGGACTGTAGCCATAATTTCGCTTTAAGGTTGGTTTGTTTTCCTATTTGCAGCGATAAGTAAGTTCGAAAATCTTCATCCTCAACAGATGAACCGTTGTTACATGAATAGCATGCAGGTACCGTAATTAGATTTTGTGGACGAGGTTTGGGAAATAGATTTTTAGGTGGCACATGGTCCTTAGTATTAGCAAGCCTAATACCACATATAGCGCATTGTTCTGACATTTCTTCAACCATTGATAAAGTCTAATATTTCACTAAAAATCGTTACCGGCGTTTTTCTTCAGCGCCAGTTATAGTTTTCTACTACTGTTTCGATTTCTTCAAAGTTGTATTCTTTTGTTTCTTAAGTCGGACAAAAGTAGACATTACGACAGAACCTCTAGCTCAAGATTGCTTATTAACTCATCTCTAAATTTCTTGAAATCAGAAACTCGTGTAATACTTCTATTTTCGTCTCTACCCATCAAATCTGAGATACTACCTAATTCTTTAATTAATCTTGGCGATAGTTGGTCTTCAAAATTATCAAAACATTCATTTTTTTGAATTGATATTGCTATTTCTAGGACTTCTTTTAATGGTCTATCATTGCTTGCATAAATAAATTCCTTTGTGGGCTCTTTTTTCACCCAATTTTCAAAAAACTTATCTAACAGAAAAAAGTCCCACGTCATATTTACAATGGCGTCTTTCCTTTTTATAGCACTTAGACCTAGCTTGTACTTCATAAGTTTTGGCATGGTGTTATTGCCAAGAAGCTTTATCACAAACGATATGGCAACCAATGAATACATAAAATCACTGAAAGACCATTGCAGGAATTTAACGATTTTGTCTTCATTTGAAGATTTATCGAAATAATACAACTGAACAATTTTTAATACGAAAAGATAAAATGTATCCCATTTTTTTAGTCTTCTATGTTTAGTTAATTCTGATTTTAAATTCTCTTTATCGATTGGAAGTATATCACCAAGTGGGATGACGTTTTCTAAACCAAGCGCAAACTTGGCTAAATCCTCTATTTCAGAATTATCGATCCTCCTGAAAAGCACAAGTTCATCTATTAGATCATCAGGGCATTGTTCTAAATAGTTAAGCTTTTCGTAAACAGCCAAGGTAGTATCGAATACTGAATTAGTAATCTTGCCAAATACCATTAAAGCCACGGCATCTCGATGCAATCGGTTTTTATTCTTTTTCTTAAATGCACTCAGTACGTATTGATAGATATTTAAATCTAAAAATATCGTATACTCAACATCCTCGAATTCAGAACTATATAAATAATCTGCTGGATTATAGATGTCATATTTGTTCTGCAACTCAAGAGAATGTATAAACCAATCGTTGTCGACAAGGCTTTTGATTATATCTTGTGTATAGCTTGGGAAATTATATAAAATTTCATTCATTGCTTGTAATCTATTCTTAAAACAAACCAGTGGGTTATTGCGAACCTTTCGCTATATGTAAATTGTGCATTAATTCTTAAAAATATACGATGTGAAAACTCTCAAATCGGTCTGAAGCGGACTTTCGTCTCACTCTTCGAATTCAACAGGTTCAGCGAAGTATACTTGGTTCCCACTCTCAAGAATGCAGCCAAGTTCTTTCAGATGATTTAAACGCGCTTTGAGTTTTTCGGGAGTCACCGTGGCATCTACTATTTCGGACTCGGAGACTATACTACCCCAAGACTTTAACAGCTTTTCTTTATTTGCCAATCCCCCTAAAGTGTGTAGAGCCCACACCACCGAAGCATCTTCTGCGGACAAATCGATTGTCGTCGCATTTTTAATGATGCGCATAAGAAAAAGTCCACCGGTGATTATGCTCAAAAATGTGTCAATATTTTGTTCTATAAATTCTAATCCAGCAAGGATTGTTAAGGATTCTCCCAAATCAAATATGGTGATTTTGCGAGAATTTCTTAAAACATGCCTCACACCTTTTGTCCTAGCAGTACCCTGATCTGTAAGTTCAAGATTGTAAAATTGAGCCTCATCTTTAGAACCTAGAAAATAAAGTATCAATTCTTTACATTTGGCATGATCCTGATTAAGTTCATTTGCCATTTGTAGAGCGGCAAGATTAATTTTATGTGGTAATGATTCTGTCATACTCAGCTCCATATTATATAATAAAGTTACACATTCGAATTTAAAAAATAATACAATTCTAGACCATCGAAATAAGGCAATTCATCGGGTAGTATCTCGTGCTCATACATTAGGTTATAAGCGAGTTTGGCACCGCTGCTCCACTTTTTTAGCTCTTCTATTGGTTGGAGTATTTTTGCTAGTTCTTTTAACCGACCATCAAACCAATGTCGTGTAGCATTATGCACTATTTGGATGACGTATTTCGGTACACAAGTTAACACCGTGTGGTTGCTACGCTTATTAATCACTGCACAATGCCCTCGATCGTTAGGGTAACCTCTAATCTTTTGTTCTCCATTTGATTCGTAAGTAAAAGAATTCTTATCGATCAAAATAGACGGACTAGCCACCGTTTTCCAATAGACCACTTGTGCATGCTTTCCTAATAGTGTTGCCAATTCTTCAACAGGTGCCTTGCTACTCGTTGGCCCAGGAATTAAAGGCTCCCTAGACAATAGTACTAGATTATCGTCTGAAAATGCGGCTAGTCTTTCTTCCTCTTTCCACCAATCCACATAAGTAACAATAAAGGACTTAGGCCCCGCAGATGTCAGACCAAAACAATAAAAATGGAACGTTAGCGTCAAATTGTGATTGTCGGAATCATACTTCTTAGCTGGTTCACCTGTTTTTTCGAAAGCGGGTGTTACATAAATAGCCAACTTATCCCACTTTGTGGCATCTATATCATCGACGTGACCAAAAGACCATTTTTCTCCACGTTGTTTAGGCAGGTAAAATACGCTCAAGGCGGGATCGGAATTTATCACTGATTGTAAAGTATTATAGGCATCACTAACTAAAATATTCCCCTTATCGGATAGAAAGCGTTCATCGATATCTACCCTCCCGTTATTGTAAGTCCATCCTATGAAGTTAGCATTCTCCGAACAATAAACTCCTTCTGTAATCGTCCCAATTCGCTTACCCAAAAGTGCTGCTTGAACAATTAACCAATCGGGAGTTTTTGAATCCTCTGTATCAAAGCCTTCGTTATTTAGCTGACTTGCCACAATATCGTATAGTTTGTTCTCTGGAGCCACCAGTGCTTTTGCAAGTTCATTAGAATTTCTAAACCGAGAGATAAAATCCTCAAGTGAATTGATTGCTACATTTGCCCGTGATTCCAACTCTGAAGCAAACCGTCCTGTCTGCAAGTTATTCCACAATACCACCGGATCGGCATTTAGTAATATCGTAGACAAATCTTTGGTATTTAATACTGCTTTTGCTGCTTGATAGCCAAACTTACATGACAACTCATAGGCCCCCTTTTCAGCAGGATTTACAAATTTCTTACACAAACTATCAAGCAACTTATACGCCTTACGATCTTTCGCTAGACGTTCCTTTAGCTTTAGAAACTGTTTGTCATTTACAAATTGGAATTGGAAAGCATACGCGATGTGTTTAGCGAAACCTTCGTGACATTGTATCGAGTCCAATGCCATCTGATCGCGATGAAACTGGGCCATATTTAGAACTTTTTGTGCAGTGGGAATTTCTTTTACATTTCGATGGTTAAATTTGAGGAATATCGGGATATTCTGAACATCGTTAATACAGCCAAACGTGCGAAACAATGCACCATGCGTTGTATTCGCCAGCAACGCTCCATGCATTCGTTCCTCCTCTTCCACCAAAAGAGGAAAAGGGTGATCTCGATTGATCAAGGTAACTCCAAACTCACTTGTGATGCCATGAACCAGCGCCGTATATTTCTCTTCATTTGTATGGAAAAACATTTGAACCTTCTTCAATAGCGGGAATTATCACTTGTAGTGAATTTCAGCTTACACTTTATATCGGCCCCTTTTTCTAAGCGATTTTTCTATCTATAAACTTGAACCAGATAAATATTAATTTAAATCATCATCCTCAGAATAGAAATCGGAGACCTCATTATTAATATGATTAATCATAGACTTAATGCTGTCTTTCCCGGCGTCTGAAAAATCACCAAATATATCAGGTTCTTGTGGGCTTTCAGTTGGTTTTAAGGTACCTAATTTGGCAGCGCTGGAGGTTGCTACGTTTGATGCTTTGAGTTGAGAGGTAGAAAGAATTATTAGGAATATCGCAGCTAGATATTTCATTGGACAATCCTTTGTGATTTGTAATTATTACTCTTATTATACAGTAATTTATCCAAAGCTTCAAATTACTGGCTGCTCCAACAGCAAATCTCGGTGAATTCGATTATTTCATAGAAAAGTGCCACGCCATCAATTTTTTGAATTAAAGCAGCACTTTTTTTCTTTCCATATTTTTGACGTCTAGGTCACAGGCACAGGTCGAGCTACA
>Ga0316205_10004598_pt1 | contig 11951 bp, 13 predicted proteins | sample 3monthpyrite_MG_FD_204941 | JGI IMG/M metagenome (GOLD analysis project Ga0316205, IMG submission 204941) | Microbial mat bacterial communities from mineral coupon in-situ incubated in ocean water Damariscotta River, Maine, United States -... | ecosystem: Environmental > Aquatic > Marine >... | reverse complement strand
ATGTTTTCATACAATGGCTCCGATTTGAAAAATAGGTAAATAACTGGCAATAACCGTCATAGCGACAAAAGAAACGACAAATACCATGATGATAGCGACTAAGTTACGGCAGGCTTTGGTTACCACCAATTCAGCGTTGGTGGCGAGGTTATCAAATTGAAATTCAATTTCTTGATTTAAGTTGCCTAACTTTTCGGCATTATTTAAATCAGTCATTATTCTAGGAGAGTGCTTACTTAATAGTTTGCTATCTATGCTCAATTTAGCTTTTGCATCTTCGAGAGAATAATTGGCATTAGCTAGAAGTTTAAGCTGAGTGATCCAGTTTAAGTTTTTAGCAAAATCAACAATGTTATTTAGAAATGGAATTTTATTAAAAATAGCTAAACTGTTTTCTTTTTCGCTTGAGCGCTTGGTGATGACTAATAGAAATGTAATCAATATAAATAAAATAGGTGCAATAAATTGAGGACCAAAATAGGAGTCTTGCCAGCTAATTACAAACTGACTGAATTTTGGTAGCCTAGTTCCTGTTTCATCAAAAAAGACTCCAAAAGTTTCGACAATATCTCCTGATGTGAGATATAACACAAGGCTAGCGATGGTGACTAATACCAAAGCATAGGATAAACCGATGTTTAGTCGTGCCTGCATCAATGAGATGGTTTTTTTAATAATAAGTTTAGTTTCCAATATTAAAGTGATTGATTCAGAAGTCGTTTCGTTTGTTTCGATCTCTTTTAAAATGGGTAAGAAATTTTTATCGAGATTAATCACTCCAAGGCTTTGCAATACCTGACTGACACTGCCGCTTGCGTCATATTCCTGTAGGGCTTTATCTGTTTCTGACTGAGTACAGCTTGACGATAAAACACTCTCAATCACGCTGCGAGGCTCCTTGCCTTTTTGCAATGAGTAGTAGATTTGCCTTTCGATAAATTGGTTTTTTGTCATATTCATTTACTCTTGGTTTGCCATATATAGCTTGTTTGATTACGATTTATTCAGCGACTTGCATTGGTTAGTTAATAGATCGGTTGAAATATCGGTTTTGTTTTCTGACAGAGCGATAAAGTCTGGTAGCAGATCTGAATTCCCGCAATTCCAAATGATTCTGGTGTAATGTGGTGGATTAGTCGAAGCTACAAAAGAAAGCGTTTTGCCTCGTAGCGCTTTAACGACTTGATCAGAAAATGTGGCGTGTAAACCACCTTTACCATCAAAAATTATTTTTTTTACGTAATGGTTATCTGAATAACCATAATTATAATCATCACTGCTATTATCAAGGCGTTTTTTTGCAGGCCATTGTAATGACTCAATATAACTTACAGTGAAATCTTGTCGATAAGTGCCTAATAAAATGAAAGCTTCGGTTTGTTGGGCTTTCGCCATGTCATTGGGATAATCAACAAGTGTAGCGCTTACCAATGCGAGCATTAAAATGGTTCCGATACTGACGTTTAGACCTAAATTAGTAAAATAGCGTTCGCGGCTATCGAGAATTGGATTTTTAAACTTTAATGTCGGCTTCAATTTCAACTTCATTTGGATTCTCTTTTTGTCAGGACTACATCTTCCAAACATTGCTTTTTAACGAGACTAGTTTATAAATATTCCAAAAACAACGGCGGGTGGTCAATGTTTACAAAAACTTTTCATTTGGGGAGGATTGAAATTGACATGTTTGAAAGTGTGTGAGCTTTCTGAAGTCTTGTTCTAATACAAATTAGTTTATAATCGACTTTACCCCCTGTATCCAGTAACATACGCGGTTTTCGAGGTAGTCGATTAATGCCTCTTTCAAGTTCTAATATTTTAGTTTTATCAACTTAGGTTTACTATTTTAAGGTGTAATTATGCGCAGTCATTATAACGGCGATTTATTAGCAGTATCCGAAGGTGAAACAGTCACCGTTGCAGGTTGGATTCATCGAAGACGTGATTTAGGTGGTTTGATTTTTCTGCAAATTCGCGATCGAAGCGGGATTGTTCAAGTGGTCATCGAGCCAGATCAACCTGAATTATTTGCTAAAGCTGAAGATTTGCGCAGTGAATTTGTGGTAACCATTTCCGGTGTTGTCCGCAGCCGACCTGATAATATGATCAATAAAGACATGGTTACCGGGACGATCGAAATATACGCGTCTGATCTCAAAGTACTTAATAAAGCCGCTTCGCCAGCTATTTTAATTGACGGGCATGAAGATGTGTCAGAAGAATTGCGATTGAAATATCGCTATTTAGATCTGCGCCGTCCTGAGATGCAAGAAAAACTATTATTTCGCAATAAAGTGGTTAAAAATTTGCGAGATTTTTTGGAAGCCGAACATTTTGTTGATATCGAAACCCCTATTTTGACTAAAGCAACACCAGAGGGTGCTCGTGATTATTTAGTGCCTAGCCGAACCAACAAAGGCTCATTTTTTGCCTTGCCGCAATCGCCGCAATTATTTAAACAACTATTAATGATGAGCGGCTTTGACCGTTATTATCAAGTGGTACGTTGTTTTAGAGATGAAGACCTGCGTGCCGATCGCCAACCAGAATTTACTCAACTGGATATCGAGACTTCCTTTATGGATGAAGAAGCCATTATGGGGATGATGGAAAAAATGATCAGCAAACTATTTCTACAAACTCTGGACGTTGATTTAGGTGAGTTTCCGAGAATGCCTTATGCAGAAGCCATGCAACGTTTTGGCAGCGATAAGCCGGACTTAAGAGTAGCGATTGAATTAGTGGACGTTGCTGATCTATTAAAAGACATCGAATTTAAAGTTTTTGCTAACCCTGCAAATGATGCCAATGGAAGAGTCGCGGTTATTTGTGTTCCTGGCGGAGCAGAGCTAAGTCGTAAGCAGATTGACCAATATGGTGAATACGCCGGTCGATATGGCGCGAAAGGTTTAGCCTGGATGAAGGTTAAAGAAACGGGCAAAGGCGTGGAGGGGATGCAATCACCGATCGCTAAGTTTTTGACTGATGATATAGTAAATCAAATGATTGAAAGAACTGGCGCAAATGCAGGCGACATCTTGTTATTTGGGGCTGATTCAAACAAAGTGGTTACTGACTCACTTGGCGCATTACGACTTAAAGTCGCTGAAGATCGCGGTCTAGTAGAAGATTGTTGGAAACCACTTTGGGTAGTCGATTTCCCAATGTTTGAACAAGACAAAGGACAAATGCACGCATTGCATCATCCGTTTACCGCACCTAAAGAGAGCGACATTGAAAAATTAAAAGCAGCGCCAACGGAAACTTTATCCAGAGCTTACGATATGGTACTGAATGGATGCGAAGTCGGTGGCGGCTCGGTGCGTATTCATAATCAAGACGTGCAAGCGGCGATTTTCGATATTTTAGGAATTGAAAAACAAGAAGCCGATGATAAATTTGGATTTTTGTTAGAAGCGTTAAAATATGGTTGTCCTCCGCATGGTGGCATTGCGTTTGGTTTAGATCGGTTGGTGATGCTAATGGTCGGCGCAGATTCTATTCGAGATGTGATTGCATTTCCTAAAACGACCACTGCGAGTTGTCCATTGACATCTGCGCCTTCTAAAGTGTCTTTGCAGCAACTTGAAGAATTGGCGATAGCGACAATTAAGAAAAATAAAACAGAATCGTAGTTTGTTGAGTAGGATGTGGGTGAGGAAACGAACCCCAACATTCGGATTTTCATTGAATATTTTTTGTTGGGGTTCGTAAACTCACCCGCAACCTACGAGCCTTTGTTTAAAGGGTAAAACTTGGAGCACAGCAATGGCAGGACATAGTAAATGGGCGAATATACAACATCGCAAAAAAGCTCAAGATGCCAAGCGCGGTAAGCTATTTACTAAATTTATTCGTGAAATCGTAGTCGCCGCGAAAAGTGGTGGTGGCGACCCTGATAATAACCCTCGACTTCGTGCTGCTATCGATAAAGCCTTAGGCGGCAATATGACCCGCGATACCGTTGAAAAAGCGATCAAGCGTGGTGCTGGCGGAGATGATAGTGCCAGTATGGATGAACTGACCTACGAAGGTTATGGACCGGGCGGTTGTGCGATTTTGGTTGAATGTATGACTGATAATAAAAATCGTACCGTAGCAGAAGTTCGATTGGCATTTAGCAAAGCGGGTAGTGAGCTGGCAACATCTGGCTCGGTTGCTTATCTTTTTGAAAAGAAAGGTCAGATTATTTTTTCCAGCGAAATTGATGAAGATACCTTAATGGAAGAAGCCCTTGAAGCGGGTGCAGAAGATATCATAAATCATGACGATGGCTCGTTTGAAGTACTAACAGCACCGGAAAATTTTATGGTGGTTAAAGAATCGCTGGAGCAAAAAGAGCTTGTCGCCGAGCATGCTGAAATCACGATGCTGCCATCAACCCAAGCAGATTTAGATTTGAATACCGCCGTTAAAGCACTGAGGCTAATCGAACGTCTTGAAGATTTAGATGATACTCAGAACGTTTACACCAATGCGGAAATTCCGCCTGAGGCGTACGAGCTGCTTTAGTTTCGTTCATTGTTTATTTAAAGGATTTAATTGTCCAGTACCCGACGAATTGTTTGTGCGAGTTCATTTTTATCAGTGGGTTTCATAATAAATGCACTAATTCCTAAAGCAGCAGCTTTTTCTGCATCCATTTTTGGACTGTAACCTGAGGAGATTATGATAGGAATATTGGGTCTAATCTCCATCATTTTTGTAGCTAATTTTTCCCCGGTCAAGTCGGGCATAGTTTGATCTGAAATAACCAGGTCGAAAGCATCTGGTTGACTACGAAAAAGTTCGAGTGCTTGTTTGCTACTGGTTTGGGTTGTCACCTGATAGCCAAGAGGTTCAATCTGCAATTTAGTCAATTCAACCATACTCACCTCATCATCGACAATTAGAATTTTTTCTGTTCCTGATTGAAGAGAATCGACATCTCGCGCTTTCTTTTTAACTCGGGTTTTAACCATTGGGAAATATACGTTGAAAATAGTACCGACTCCTTGTTCACTGTCTACAGTGATCACTCCTTCATGACTTTTTACGATCCCGGATACTACAGCTAACCCCATTCCGGAGCCTTGACTAACCCCCTTAGTGGTGAAGTAAGGGTCGAAAATTCTATCGATATATTTCTGCTCGATACCCACGCCATTATCTTTGATAGAAAGCCGTACATATTGACCAGGCTTCAAACTTGGCTCTTCGAGCAAATCATCTGTGAAAAGCTGACTAGAGTTCAGCTCAATATCTAAAATACCACCACTCTCGTCCATGGCTTGTGCGGCATTGGTGCAAAGATTCATCACTATTTGGTGGATTTGAGTTGCGTCTGCACATATAACGCCACATTGAGATGATATATTTTGCTTAATTTTTATAGTCGTCGGAAGCGAAGCTCGTATTAGTTTTAGAGCTTCTGAAACAACTCGATCAATATTAATAGGTACTCGCTCCAGAGTTTCTTTTCGGCTGAAAGACAATATATGCTTTACTAACTCTTTGGCTCGATTTCCTGCCTTCACGACTTGCCCTATCTGAGATTTCGCAGGACTATTATCCGGGATATTATCCGTCGCCATGTCTGCGTAACCAAGAATTGCCGCCAGAATATTATTAAAATCATGTGCTATACCACCAGCCAAAGTACCGATTGCTTCCATTTTATGAGCTTGTCGTATTTGTGATTCGAGTTTTATTTTTTCTATTCGTGAGCGCTCTTGTTCTGTAATATCAAGTCCTGTCGGTACAACGAATTCAACATCTCCAAGGTCGTCAAGTAAGGCTGTATTTGACCAGGAAATTAATAGGTCATCACCGCTCTTAGTATTCCAACGATTAGTATATCGGTTCGGAAACATGCCTGCCTTTAGCTCGGCAAATACATTTCTTACTGCTTGCATTTCTTCTTTTGGGATTAAAATATCCCAAATTGGTACTCCTTTAAGCTCTTCAAAAGTATAACCAGAGGCCTTTTCACAAGCTCTATTAAATAACACGATTTGCCCTTTGCGATTTAAAACAAGTACCAATGAATCAACCGTGTTCAATACAGTTGATATGAATCGTTTTTCTTCTTCAAGGGTTATAAGTTCAGTAGGGCTACAAGTATTTTTCTCATAAGCAGCTATCTGTTTACGTAGGATTCGCAGCTCATAGTGAAGCTGTTGGTTGTCTATCTTATTGTCATCTGTGGACATAAAAGGTCGAGGAATGATTTGGTTGTTTTATATTCGTGAGTACTCTTACCTTCAACGAGCGTTTTGGTAAGCGAAAATGCGTTACAAATTTACCGAACACTGTCATGAATCGCACAAACTCGTTTGCTGTTAATCCGTCATCCATATTGTCTACTATAGCCGCTTTTACTCAGTTTTGGCAAAGATTATTTAAAGGATAAATCACCTCCTCGTTTGTTGAGAAAATCATCTACTATGAAAAGTGTTTATCATCTTCCTTTTTGAACCATCTTGAAGGCATTATAATAAAAACCCACAAACCAAATAACAAAGGGTACCCAAGAGTTAGCATAAACCGTTTCTGCAAAAGACCACTGAAAAATCGTCCCCAAACTTCCATAAGAGACAAAACAACAGCAAAGTGATATATAGGTGTAATTATTAATAAACCACCAAATTTGACCCTCTTTATCACCTTTGAAGCCCTTGCGTATCAAAAGAGCAATAATAAAATTAAGCGCACAAAGTGTAGAAAAAATTGCTATAAAATAAATCATTTTATCCTGACCTTTTGAGTAGATAATCCCACAAAGCAAGAATGAGGTAAACCTCTATCCTAACTAACCACCAGGGGCTAGGCAATAGTAACTGTAAAAACGCTGCGTGCGTCCACTGGTTCGCATATGGACACCTCCGTAAAGTCAAGGCAAACTTCGTCATCGTCAAAATTATCATGGCTATTTTTCTCTAGTTAACCTTCTCCCGTACCGTAACTCTCTAATAAGCCGGTTAACATAATAAAGAGGCAGTCAGACCTTAAACAAGCGATAGCATGCTCGGTTTTCGTGCGAGATCATTGATTGGATTTATAGCGTTCGTAATCGCCAGACGATATTTAACGATGATAGCTATTTCTTTCTATTCATGTAAACTTTCCCAAACACTTTAGACCACGATTTTTAGAAGCGTGGTTAACTAAACATTTGAAAAAACAATGAATGAACCTAGAGCAGCCTATTTCAGCGTTGGAGAAATTGCTATTCTTCAACCTCCTCATCCATCGGCTAAACATTTATGGGGAATGGAAACGACGATATTACAAGTATTTTGGAGTGGCGGTGGCGAAGATGCTATGGGGCGCAACTCCCCCAAATGGAGCTATTTAACTGATGTTCAAGCTCCACCACCAACAGATTTGCCTGAAGATCAACACGACGGTTGGGTTTGGTGTGAATATGACTTACGAAAAAAACAACAGCCAGGCGAATCATTTGAAGCAATGATGGAAAGACTTTCCGAAGCCGTCACTGAGCGGTAATACATAAGAGTAATACATAACACCTTTGACAGTAATACATTTGTGTATTACCATAATGCTATCAACGTAATACATATCTTGGAAAAACCATGAGCACTGTCACTTCTAAAGGTCAAGCCACAATCCCTAAGCATATTAGAGATTTCCTAAATATTAAGCCTGGTGAAACAGATGTCGATTTTGTCGTGGTCGATGGCATTGTCCAGTTGGTCAACAAAAGCACCTATAATCCTTTTAAAAAAATGATGGGGATCACCAAAGGAAAAATGTCTACTGATGAGATTATGGATTTGACTCGTGGATAAACAAAATTATGTTTTTGTGGATTCCAGTGTTCTTTTAGATATTTTTAACGCCGACGAGATGTGGGGCGAGTGGTCATCAAATACACTTCACCAGTTATCCGATAAACACCAGTTAGTCATTAATATCAGTGTGTTTACCGAAATAGCTTTCAACTTTAGCTCATCATCCAAACTTAAAAGTACTCTGGATTTACTCAATATTAAAATTCTGGATATCCCATTCGATGCCGCCTTTAATGTTAGTCGTACTTTTAAAAAATATAAAAAGAACAAAGGCGATAAAAAAGCCCCTATGCCTGACTTTTATATTGGTGAACACGCAAAGACTTTAGGTGTGCCCTTAGTAACCAGAGATACAGCTAGATTTAAAACTTATCAACCGAAACTTAAATTGATTACACCAGAGAAAACAAATCATTAAATCCTTAAAACCCATGAGCAGGTAGGTTTAACGAGCCTTTTTGTTTAGTTCTATTCTAGTTCCCATGCTCCTGCGTGGGAATTCATATTTAGCTCATTACTGCTTGCGTATACATTACCACGCAGGAGCGTGAGAACGAGGAAATACTCTGTGACCCCTATACCCAAAACATTTCATGGGGCAAGCTTTGCCTCTGTGGTAGAATATTTTCTTTTCTTAATGTATTGATTATTTTATGTCCATTATTCTAGGCATAGACCCCGGCTCACGGATCACCGGATTTGGTGTGATCAAAATGAGTGGGCGTAAAATCGAATACATTGCCAGTGGTTGCATTAAAGTCAAAGACGCTATTTTGTCTGATAAACTCAATCAAATTTTCGACTGTATTTCTGAAGTCGTACAAGAATACAAGCCCGACGAAGCGGCGATCGAACAAGTTTTTATGTCAAAAAATGCCGATTCAGCACTTAAATTGGGGCAGGCGAGAGGCTCTGCAATGGTGGCAATGGCGCAGCATGCTTTAGTGGTTGCGGAATACTCTGCTCGCCAGATCAAACAAGCGGTTGTAGGCACTGGAGCCGCAGATAAAAAACAAGTTCAGCATATGGTGACCAGTTTGTTAGGATTGAACGCTACTCCGCAAGCGGATGCTGCCGATGGTCTCGCGGTTGCAATTTGCCATGGTCACGCGATGAAAAGTGCTTTGTTTCAGGCTGGCGCGAAAAAAGTTATTCGGGGGCGATTACGTTAATCCCTTAAAATGGTTTTGCGATGAGATTAAAAGATTAGAAATAAAAGATAAAAACAAACAACAGGAGCAAGAATAAAAGATGATCGGACGATTAAGTGGAACATTATTAGAAAAACAACCACCCTCAATATTGGTGGATGTTAATGGTGTTGGTTATGAATGCCAAGCACCGATGAATACCATCTACAATCTTCCGGATCTCGGGCAAAGTGTTATTTTGCATACGCATTTGTCAGTCAGCGAAAACGCGCATACGTTATTCGCATTTTATAGTCTAGAAGAGCGAAAATTATTTCGTGAATTGATCAAGGTAAATGGCATTGGACCAAAACTCGCCTTGGCAATTTTATCGGCAATGAACGCGGTAGAGTTTGTACAAAACGTTCATGCAGGTGATGTGAATAGTTTGGTGAAAATTCCTGGAGTCGGTAAAAAAACCGCTGAACGATTAATTATTGAAATGAAGGACAAGCTAAAAGATTGGGAGGTTGCTGGCGCGGTTGATGGTAACAAATCCGATGGATCAAAACCTCAATTTAGTAACGCCAACGTTCAAGAAGCGATCAGTGGATTGGTTGCATTGGGTTATAAACCGCAAAATGCTAGTCAGGCGATCAGTAAAATAGACGACGATAGTTTGCCTACGGCAAGTCTGATCCGTTTAGCTTTAAAAAATATGTAAGCCTTATTACTTAAATTCAGAGTTTAATATGAAATTATTTTTATCACTCATTTTAATTATATATTTTTCCATCTGTCTGTTGTTCTATATTTTTCAACGCTCATTCCTTTATTTTCCTCAGCCCACAGGCGCTATTGATAGAACGGGGTCGCCAATAGCGTCAGTTGAATTTAAAAATAAACAGCAGCTGTTGACTGGCTGGGTGTTAAATCCCGGACAACAACAGGCGCTTTTATTTTATGGTGGCAACGCGGGAGTTATAGAAAATACCATAGGGTTTTTTAATCAGGTTGCGCCTAATCACACCGTTTATTTGATCCCTTATCGCGGTTATGGGAGTAACTCTGGCAAACCAACAGAACAAGCGCTTTATTCTGATGCTCTTTACGTTTATGATCAAATTAAAGATCAACATAATTCTATCGATTTAATGGGACGAAGTTTAGGTTCTGGAATAGCAACTTATGTTGCGGTAAATCGCTCAATTAACCGACTAGTTTTATCCACGCCTTATGATAGTATTGAAAATGTTGCTAAAGAGCTTTATCCGTTTTTGCCAGTGAGTCTTTTAGCTAGAGATAAATATTTGTCGGTTGGACGAGCGCCAAAAATTACGGCTAAAACATTAATTTTAATTGCTGAAAATGATCGAGTTATTCCCAGAGATCGAAGTGAGGCTTTGGCTGATAAATTTGATCAGAGTCTTTTGACCAAGGTTGTTATTGCTAATGCTGATCATAATGATATTTCGATGTATTCGGAATATCTCAAAAGTGTGCAAATATTCCTTGAGTAGTTGAGTTTCATTTGAAGAAAGATGATAGAAGGTTTAAAAGAGATGCATGATTAATCGGCAACACATTAACTTCCAAATTCACTTCCAATATCCCCCCACTTACGGTTAAAATACTACTCAAACAATCACCTATAAAGCCATTTATCAACCAATGATTGAAACCGATCGCATTATAAGCGCAACCAACCAAGGCTCTGAAGAGCAGATAGATCGCGCTATTCGTCCCAAAACGCTTGCTGATTATATCGGGCAAAAGAAAGTCCGCGAGCAGATGGATATTGCGTTTCAGGCGGCACGTAATCGTCAGGATGCACTCGATCATGTGTTAATTTTTGGCCCTCCCGGTCTTGGTAAAACCACTTTGGCAAATATTGTAGCTACAGAAATGGGGGTGAATATTCGGCATACGTCTGGTCCCGTGTTAGAAAAAGCCGGTGATTTAGCGGCTTTATTGACCAATTTGGAAGAAAATGATGTGTTATTTATTGATGAAATTCATCGATTAAGCCCGATGGTTGAAGAAATCCTTTATCCAGCGATGGAAGATTACCAGCTCGACATTATGATTGGTGAAGGACCTGCCGCTCGTTCCATTAAGTTAGATTTACCGCCTTTTACTTTGGTCGGTGCGACTACTCGAGCTGGTTTATTAACTTCGCCACTGCGGGATCGATTTGGCATTGTACAGCGGTTGGAATTTTATGACGTTGAAGAGCTGACCTGTATTGTTGAGCGATCATCAAAAATAGTCGGTTTACCAATTGATAACAAGGGAGCGAAGGAAATTGCCAGACGTTCACGCGGCACTCCTCGGATTGCTAACCGATTGTTGCGCCGAGTTCGAGATTACGCCGAAGTAAAAAGCGATGGAAAAATCGATCAGAATATATCCGATCTCGCGCTTAATATGCTTGATGTTGATAATCAAGGTTTTGACAATATGGATCGAAAACTGCTACTCGCGATCATCGAAAAATTCGATGGCGGTCCGGTTGGTCTTAATTCTATAGCCGCTGCTATTAGTGAAGAAAGAGATACCATCGAAGATGTGCTAGAGCCGTTTTTGATCCAACAAGGTTATATTCATCGAACGCCGCAAGGCAGAGTAGCGACTCAATCGGCTTATCGGCATTTTGGTTTGAAGCACGCTGTCGATGAAGATTTTAAGTTGAGTTAGATTCGAGGTTCGAGACATAAGGACTTAATACCTAGGATTAGTGCTTTTGTCTCCAGCGCTAATTAGCTTCACTTCTTTGATTTTGAAAGGAGTTCCCCATTGTTGAATAGTCATCATATCTTTTACATAACTACCAGAAAAATGAATAATTGCTCCAGAACTCAAATATTGTTTATCGAGATTAAGGGGTAATAATTTTTCACCTTTATCGGTGATAATTCCGTAAAAGCCGCCTTCCATTCGTAAATAATGAACAGTGCCTTTGTATGGTAAATTGCTCTTTGTTTGCATATTTTCTTGCATGGTTTTGTCTTGCGTTAATTGGCTA
>Ga0316205_10004594_pt1 | contig 11957 bp, 11 predicted proteins | sample 3monthpyrite_MG_FD_204941 | JGI IMG/M metagenome (GOLD analysis project Ga0316205, IMG submission 204941) | Microbial mat bacterial communities from mineral coupon in-situ incubated in ocean water Damariscotta River, Maine, United States -... | ecosystem: Environmental > Aquatic > Marine >... | reverse complement strand
AAAGCTTTTTTCGTAGTTGATAATCCAAAGCTGGCTTTCAGCAGATTGGTGCGAAGTCTTCTCAGTTTGAATCAGCCTAGAGGTATCCACCCAAGTGCGGTTGTGCACCCGGAAGCTGAAATTTCTAAAACAGCATTTATCGGGCCAAATTGTACAATCGGTGCCTGTAAAATTGGAGATCATTCGCAGCTACACGGGAATATCCATGTGTATGATGATACTGAGATTGGAAATCATGTCGTGATTGAGGCAGGCGCTATTCTTGGTGCCGAAGGATTTGGCATGGCTAAAACGGATGATGGCGTATGGGAACGATTTCCGCATATTGGTGGCCTGGAAATCCACGATTTTGTTGAGATTGGAGCCGGAACAACGATAGATCGTGGTACTCTTGAAAACACAGTGATCGGCGAAGGAACCAAAGTTTCAAAATCTGCACACATTTCTCACAATGTTCAAATTGGAAAAAACTGTTTAATTACCGGTTGTGTATCTATTGCCGGTTCTACAACAATTGGCGATAATGTATGGATAAGCCCGAACGCAACTATCCTGAACAAACTGAATATTGGGAATAATGTATTTATCTCAATTGGAGCTATCGTAACTCAAGATATTAAAGACGATTATCAAGCGATTGGTCGCAAGATCCTCCCAAAAACTAAGTGATAAAATGAGTATAGAAGCCCTTATCAGCGAAGTTCTCTATGTAGATGCTAAGAGTATTGACGAAGAAAGCGGTCCAAATAATATCGAAGCGTGGGATTCTTTAGGTCATATTAACATCATTTCCGCACTAGAAGATGAGTATGAGATTGAGATAACTCCTGAGGAAATTCTTGAGATTTCGAATGTGAGAGACATCAAGAAAGTACTTCTAAATAAAAACATCTCTTTAGACTAATGGCTTCTCTATCCATTGTTGAAGGCTTTTTTAAAAGTGCCGACAAGTACCCACAGAAAACGGCAATTATTTGGAATGGGAATGAAATTAGCTATTCTGATGCAGCTGAAAATGTGCAAAGAGTAACTTCGTTTTTACAATCAAAAGGTGTTAAAAAAGGAGACCGAATTGTTTTCTATGGCGAAAAGTCTCCATTATTCGCGTACTGCTATCTAGCTATACATTATCTAAATGCAATTGCTGTTCCTGTAGATGTGAAGCTACCTAAAGGGCGACTTGAAAGTATCATTGAAAAAGTTACCCCAAGTGTTGTTATTCATCCTGCACAAGTTCAGATGTCAACTCAGCAATATGCTTTTGATGACCAACTTTTAGCTAATTCACCACAAACTTTAAATGGTTTTCCGAACTCCGACGATATAGCTGACATCCTGTTTACGACAGGTACAACCGGCAGTGGAAAAGGGGTTCAATTAACCCATCGAAATATTATTTCCGGTGCTGAAAATTCGAATGCATTTATTGGGAATAATGCTGCCGATACTGAAATTATCCCGCTACCACTTCATCATGCATTTGGGTTACGGCGACTGAGAACTAACTTGATGATTGGGGGAACCGTTGTTTTAATAGATGGATTTCTATTTCCAAAATTGTTCTTCGATGCCATTGACACATATGGTGCAACAGGATTATGTATGGTTCCAGCCGGATTCTCCATAATCAAAAAACTGATGAAGGATCGTTATATCTCATTTTTCAATCGCTTGAAATACATTGAATTTGGGAGTTCAGCGATGAGTATCAGCGATAAAAAAGAGTTGACCAATGTTTTGCCAAATACTCGAATATGTATGCATTACGGACTTACAGAAGTGGCGGCCAATATTTTTATAGAATTCAATGAATCAAAGACAAAGCTTGAATCAATTGGTAAACCAAGTCCAAATGTGGATGTCAAAATCTTGGATAACGAGGGTAAAGAATGTGCAACCGGTGATATTGGCGAGATATCTGTAAAAGGGGATATTCAAACACCGGGCTATTGGAAAGACGATGAACTGACAAAGAAAGCGATTATTGATGGTTGGTTTAAAACTGGGGATTTAGGATTTAAAGATGCAGATGGATTCGTGTTTCTTAGTGGTAGGAACGATGATGTCATGAATATTGGGGGGAAAAAAGTGTTTCCTGGTGAGATTGAGGTGTCGCTGGGCAAACATCCGCATATTAAAGACTGCGCCTGTATCTCAATTAAAGAAGAGAATGTTTTGACGGGACAGAAAATTAAAGCATTTGTTGTGCTTGAAAAGGGCAAGGAACTTGATCCGAAAGAATTCATTCAGTTTTTAACAGGCAAGATTGAGCCCTATAAAATTCCAAGATTATACGAAGAGATTGAAAAAATCCCTATGACTAACTCCGGTAAGAAACAACGTGATAAACTGAAAGGTTAGTCGAGCATAGACAGCATGATTGACTCTAATTCTTTAGTTAGATGTTCAAAACTGTATTTGTCGATGGCTGCTTCATTTGGTGTGATGCTCTTAGTTCCATTTTGATAGGCTTTGAAAACGGAAAGTAGATAGTTTTCGATTCCGTGTTCGTCATTCCGTTCAAAAAAAGAACCTATCTTTGTTTCAGCAACAAGTTTTGATGCAGCACCATCAGTTGGACCAACGCCCAACACAGGATTACCTGAGATCATGTACTCAAATACTTTTGTGGAAAGTGCAAATTTACTGTTTTTAGTACGCCCGATGGCCAAAAGTAATAGCTGAGAACTAAGAACCAATTTCATCATTTCATCGTGGGATATAAACCCATAAAATTCAGTGGTGATGTTATTATTGATGGTTAAAAATTCATCTCTAATGGCAGGGTCGATGCTTCCATAAAATTCAAAACTTATCTTATTAGCTATATCGGGATATTTGGTATCAATATTCTGAAGTGCGGTGATGAACGCCCCCGGATGTTGATTTGCTTTAAGACTACCAAAATATCGAATCGTGAAGGTGTTGGCTTTATCCGGTTTTTCAATAGCTTGCACTTTATGATCAGGATCAAAACCGTTTGGTATTTTCTTGGCTTTATCTTTAATAATTGATTCTTGGTCAGGGAAAAACCCATGATTAACCATGGTAATTTTATCTGCTGATTCTAGTGCTGAGAGTTCAAGTTTTTTATTCTTTTTTTGCGCCCATTTACTTTGCGGATTATCATCGTAATAGTAGATATTTGTCCACGGGTCACGAAAATCTGCAAGCCAAGGTATGTTACTCCACTGTGCCAATTCTTTAGCTATCAGGCTTGTTGTAGGCGGTGGTGATGTAGAAAGAATGAGGGCTGGTTTTTCCGATTTTATGATTTTTTTCCCTAATGGAACTGCAAACCATTTCCAGGTAAATTTCGCATCAGGTAGCATCACATTTAGTCGAAGCCACACAGCTAATTTAGAAATCCAATTTTTGTCTTTTTGATAAAAGACACCAGGATTACTAGTCTTAGTTTTGGTTTTCTTACCTATGTTAAGCAGTTCAGTAGGCTCGATTATATCCGCCCGATACACCTTTATTTTATCAAAGATCGGATCATCAGGTATACCTTCTAGCCCAGCCGATGCTTTTTTCGAAGTTAAAACTACGATTTCCCATCCACGCCGCGCTAGATATTTACAAAACCGTGAAATTCTATAGGTTCCCACATCAGCAAATGGATACCAATAATAAGTAACTACAAGAACCTTTTTATTCGGCACTCTTCTTTCTATCTGTTGCGGTTTTGAAAACCAAAAAACCAGCTAAACCTAGCTGAAAAATCAACGAAAGCCATGATAATTTTACACCATTGTAAAAAGTGGATGGTCGAAAATCTAGCTCTAATGTATGTTTACCGGCGGGGATTTCCATTCCTCGTAAAAGGTAATTTGTTTTGTGGATCGGAATTTCATCGCCATTTAGTAAAGCAATCCAGCCATCCGGATAATAGATCTCGCTTAAAACTAAAAAACCCGGTTTAGATCGGTTGATCTCAAAACTCATTTCAGCGCCTGTATAGTTTGTAACCTTAATTACAGACGTTGAGTCAGTTTCAGTGATAGGTGTGTAATTTTCGACAATAGCAGTGGTGTAAAAATCGACTTGACCGGGATAAAGTAAATTATAAGCCTCGTTAGGTGTATTTGCAGTGATTACTGAATCCACAAAAAAAGCTTTGGGTAAAACTTTATCATTACGATACACAACGCCACCACTTGCAGCATTATAAACGGGTGTTAATCCAGGAATTACAAGTCCGGGATTATAAGTAATGTATTTTGTATTTAATGCGCTTAAAAGTGCAATGTTAATACCAAATTGGCCACCAAATAGTGGACTGTTAGCCGCCATAAACACTTCTTGAGCTACACTTAATTTCGCTCCGGAGTAACCGCCAAGTGAAGGATAGAAATAAGAAGGAATTGCATTGGAAAATGGGCCGGAATTTATGTCTAATGGCAATACACGATATGGATACGATTCTTTTTCGTTTTCTGATCGAATGAATTCGTCCTGCTCACGGCGTTCTGATAGAATTAATCTTTCTGCATTAACATTCGAAGTCACAAACTTAGAATCATCCATATAACGCTGTCCAACTTGGATCAAATCAAATCCCGAAATCAAAACTAAACTCAGACCTGCAATGGTAAGTGAAATCTTCTTTTGAGTTACCCCATAAACTACACCTGTTCCAATTAGCAGGATTAATCCAAAGCGGAGTAAATCAGCATTCGCTTCTTTCTCGCGAGTTGGCACCAATTGTTGCTGAACAAAATTTTGAGCTCGGTCTATAACCTGAGGATTATTTGCGGGTACTTGATTTTGTTGAGCAATTTGAGCTGAAATACGATCTATTTCACCAACTGAGACAAAATCAAAGCCACGAATCATGACAAAAACGATGATAAAAACTGCAAGTACCGTTCCTAATGGTTTATAAAATTGCTTGAGAGGAATTGCTTTGTCTTGTATTGAATCAAATAATCCATCAAGTCCATAAACTGCAACTATCGTAAAACAAAAAGCAGTTACAACAAGCCACGTTTCAGGTGCTCTAAACTTGTCGAAAAATGGGATGTTGTTGAAAGCAAACTGATTCAAAAAAGCAAATGAATTGCCCCATGCAAAGAAAATTGCAAGGATTCCCACGCCTAAAAATAGTAAAAGGAGCCGATCACGAGTTTTCCAAATACCAAGTATCATAAATAGAAAAACTAAAGCTCCTAAATAATGAGGACCGGATGTGATAGACTTTGGTCCCCAATAGTTGGGTGAGGCTCCGCCGAATAGGTTCGGCACAATGAGTGTAAGAGTTTCAGTAATACCCTGACTCCAAGCAAATGCATAGTTTGAGTCGAGCCCCGTAGTTCCTTCTAGAGCTGATCCCCCACGAATACTATGTTGTGCATAATTTTGCTGCGATAGTGTTCTTTCGGCATTTCCTAAAATCCCCATTACTCCACCAATCACAAGCATTGCAGTGATCAAGCCAAACTTTTTTATCTCTTTTTTTTGTATCCATTTAACACTATCGAAAATCCATAAAGCAGCTAACAAATACATGAAATAGTAAGTAATCTGCGGGTGCCCGGCGCGTATTTCTAATGCCATAGCTGCAGTAAATAACAGAAGCCCCGCAATTTTTTTGTCACTCCGAGTGATCAACCAATAACCGGCAAAGGTCCAGGGTACAAATGCTAAGGTAAAAAATTTGGAAGTATGACCGGCCATTATTATAACCGGAAAATAGGTGGTTAAAGAAAATGCAATGCTCCCAAAAACAGCTGAAAGTGGTCGGAATCCCATAATAATCAACAAAACGTACATTCCTGAAAGCATTACCCAATATTGAAAAGCCGGGTAGATTTTGTTGAAGAACTGAGAAAAATTATTGAGATGTGGGACTTGAGTTTTGGTGGATACCACAAATGATGGCATACCGCCAAACATGTTACTTGCCCAAAGTGGTTCTTCTCCAAATTGTTCTCTGTATTCAAGAATCGATTCAGCGCCGGCGCGCCATTGTGTAATATCATGACGCTCAATTTCTTTCCCGCCTAAAGTTGTATTAAAAAAAAGGATTAACGGTACTACAAATAATATTAAAAGAGAGACTATATGTTGTTTAGAACGTGGAAGTCGATAGAAGAAATCGGCCATCATGAAAGTCTGTTTTATTCAATAACTTTTGGAACTCTGAAATAATCAGAATCAGCATCAGGGGCATTCTTTAGAGCATCATCGTGATTTAAAGGAGTTTTTGCTTCATCAGCACGCAATCTACTTTTTAATGCTATTACGTGTTCGAGTGGTTCAACATTTTCGGTGTCAAGTTCATTTAGCAAATCCATGTAACCAAGAATATCATTCATATCTTTTGCCAAGCTATTAACTTCCTCTTCTGAAAGTTGTAGTCTGGCTAAATCAGCCACATATCGTACTTCTTTTTCGGAAACAGACATTATCAAAAATTTTAGTTGAGTGAAGGTAAGAAAGATCAATTGAAAGGGTTAGTTTAAACCCATAAAAAAATATACAGTGTGGAAATCAAATTTTTTTCAAACTATTGTAAATTTGCCTCACAAGGAATAATATGATTCCATGATTAAAAAAACAGTAACCATAAAAAATAGTTCCGGATTACATGCTCGTCCATCTGCTGCATTAGTAAAGCTTGCGGGTGGTTTTAAGTCTGATTTTTATATCCATTTGTATGGATATAGGGTGAATGGTAAGAGTATTTTAGGGGTAATGACATTAGCTGCAGAACAAGGGGCTGAATTGCTCTTTGAAGTGTCGGGTGAAGACGAAGAAGTTGCCATGACTTCGATTCTTGATTTAGTTGAAAACAAGTTTGGGATGAGTGACGAGTAGAAATGCAAAAAGTCGTTGACGAACAAATTATAGATGGTCAGGCAAGTAGTGCGGGAATTGCGATTGGATCGGTTTGGGTAGTTGACAGTGCAAAACAAGCAGTTTCTGCAAAAAAAATTAGACCCATTCAGGTTAGAACTCACCTGAAAAGATTTGTAAAAGCTAAAGAACTTTTTTTGGAAGAAATAGAAGCACTATCTGTTAATCTGGATAGTGCAACTAAGGAAATTTTTGAAGCGCAAAAGCATATTGTTGCTGATGTTGATATTGAAACGAAAGTAAATCATCTAATAGAAAAGGAGCATTTCAGTATTGATTATGCTGTTTATGATACTTTCGAGCAATTCATTGAAAAATTAAAAGAAAGTGGTTCAGAATTATTTCAGCAACGAATTATCGACCTGGAGAATCTAAGAGATCGGTTGATAGAATTATCCAGTGATAATGGAAAACAATCGAAAATTCCGAAAGGCTCCATACTTGTTGTAAAGGAGATAAGTCCTACAGACCTCGTAGCATATTATGAACAAGGAATTGTTGCATTAGTAATGGATAAAGGTGGTATTACTTCTCATGCTGCTATCATTGCACAATCACTTAATATTCCATGCATAGTAAGTGCCAAAACCGCAGTCAGCATTTCAAAAACTGCCGAAAAAATAATTGTTGATGCAAATGAAGGCACTGTAGTTATTAACCCGACTAGTGCCACACAAAGTATTTATAAAGCTAAACTCAAAGAATTTAACCGACTTCAAAAACAAAGCCTTAAAGTTAAAGAACGGTCGGTTACAACCGATGGATTTAGCTTTCATTTGAGGGCAAATGTTGAGTTTACTCAGGAATTAGATCTGGTTAAGAAAAGCGGGGCTGAAGGTATTGGATTACTACGGACAGAAGCGTTGCTTTACAGCGGCTTTGAAAAAAGAGGGTTTGAAGAACAAGTTAATTTCTATCAACAAATTTTAGAACAATCTACCGGTTCCTGCACGATACGATTATTCGATGTTGGTGGCGATAAATTGAAAATGAAATCCGGCGACGAAGACAATCCATTTTTAGGCTGGAGGGGTGTACGAATGCTTCTCGATGAACGAGAGATGCTCGAAACACAGCTTATGGCAATATTAGCAGTTTCAGGTAAGCAGTTAGGGCGAATTCAAATATTAGTACCCATGGTATCTGATATTTATGAAATACGTGAAGTAAAAGCGATTATAGCATTGGTTCAAAACCGGTTAGATCAGCAAGGAATTAGTTACGATCATTATATTCGCCTGGGAATAATGGTTGAAGTTCCAAGTGTTGCGTTATTAGCGAGTCATTTTGCAAAAGAAATCGACTTTTTTAGCATCGGAACAAATGATTTGACCCAATATACATTGGCAGTTGATCGCGGGAATGAACGGATTAGTTCATTGTATCAGCATAATCACCCAGCAGTTTGGCAATTAATCTATCAAACCGTTTATGCAGCCAAAAAGAACAATATACATATTGCAGTTTGTGGTGAACTTGCAGGCGATCCTGTTGGTGCAGCTACACTTATAGGAATGGGCGTTACCGATTTGAGTATGTCGCCACATTCTATCCCGAAAATTAAACATCTGCTTTCTATAAATTCGCAACAAATTTTTAAAGAATTAGCACAAAAAGTACTCAATAGCTCAACGGCAACGGAGGTTAGCTCAATCTTCAAAGCGCTTTTTTCAATATAAATTGTGATTTAATATTTTAGTCAATTGATTAATCAACTTATTAGAGTTTAATCAGGAAACGGTTCCACAATTCAAATAGAAAGGAATAAAGACAATTAGCTTAAATAAATAAGTTAAAATAATTATATCAATAATTTATTTTTGGAAAATTGTTGTATTTAATTAAATAAAGTAGGTATTTTTTCATTTCAAAAGTTAACAATCTTTTATAGAACGATGCTTAATAAGAAATTCACTCCAAAGAGAACTGTATGTAAAGTTACTTTTTCTGTACCATCAGAAATTGTAAACGAAGAAGTAGCCCTTGTTGGAGATTTCAACAATTGGGATACTGGGTCAACAAAATTGACTAAGAAAAATGGCGAGTTTACAGCCGAACTTCGTCTAAAACCTGAAGGTGAGTACAAATTCAAGTACTTGATAGATGGAGAAAAGTGGGAAAACGATTATGCTGCTGACGCGTATGTGCCTAACGAATTTGGTACAGATGATTCGGTAGTTGTTGTTGGTAAATAAATATTTTGTTTGATACTACTTTATTTGAAAAAGAGCTTTCAACTTCTTGGTTGGGTCGAGAACTCTTTTTTTTTGATAAACTGGAATCGACCAACAATTACGCGAAAAAATTAGAGAGGATTGAGCCAAAGCAAGGGGCTCTCATTATTACCGATCATCAGACTTGTGGCAGAGGCCAATATGATAGGGTCTGGTACAGTGCAAAAGGGGAAAATCTCACATTTTCTATCATTTTTGAACCTAGTTCGGGAGACCGTCTTACTGTATTAACACTCGCAAATGCACTTGCAATATCTGAGACTGTAGAAGAGCTAACAAAAGAAAAGGCTCAAATAAAATGGCCAAATGATGTATATGTTGGAGATAAAAAAATTGCCGGATTTCTAACAGAAACAATATTTAACGGCAATAAATTTGAACGAGTGATTATAGGAATAGGATTGAATGTAAATCAAGAGAATTTTGATCTATTTCTTAATGGAAGTGCTATCTCAATAAAAAAATTCATCAAAAAAGACTCATCAAGAGAGAGGCTGCTTGCACGTCTATTAACTCGAATTGAATATTATTATCGGCTCTGGGATACTCAGGATATTGAGTTGATCAAACAGATTAATAAAAAAATAATTGGTTATGGTAAATGGATAAAACTTACCGTGAACGATGAGTTATTGGATGGAATGTTCAAGTTTCTAGGGATTAATGAAATTGGACAAATGGTTGTGTTGAATAAGGAGCTTGAAGTGAATACTTTTTCATATGAACAAGTCCGAATCCAATTCGATACAGCTACAAGTTAAAAACCAATATTTTTCAATATTTCCAAAGGCCGGAAAATTGATCGTAGGTGTGAGTGGCGGACCGGATTCAATGGCGCTACTTTATCTGCTTCATAAAAATGACATACCCATTTTTGTAGTTCATATTAATTACGGGCTCCGTGGTGAAGAAAGTGATGCAGATCAACATTTAGTTGAAGAAATCTGCGCAATGTGGAATATCGAGTGCTGCTCTGTAAAACTTGAGGGAACGGAAGCCAAAGGAAATTTTCAGGATTGGGCTAGACACAAGCGATATGAAATTTTTCGTGATTTAAGGGATGAAATGGCTGCAGCAGGCATTGCGGTAGCTCATCACGCTGATGATCAACTAGAGACAATTTTACTAAAAATGTTAAGAGGAGGAGGAATCACTAGTTGGCAAGGAATTCAAGTTTGGAATGGTGAATTATTCCGCCCACTTCTAGGTTTTTCAAAAAATCAGATTTTAAAATACTGTGAAGTTGAAGCTATTCCGTTTCGAAAAGATGCTTCAAATCAAACGGACTCCTATGCAAGAAATGCATTGAGAAATTCGGTTTTTGATGTGTTCGAAAAATTTATTCCAGGGTGGAAATCAAATTTAAAAGAAATTAGTAACAGAGCTGCCATCACTTCGGAATTGTTGGATTATATTCTTGAAAAAGTAAGTACAAACGATTCTATTTCACTGGTTGATCTTAGTTCATTTTCTCAACAACTAAAGAAAGCTCTGTTAAAAAGGTTTATTTATCTCAACACAAACATTCAATTATCCAAAGGGGAATTAAATGATATTTTGGATTTGTCAGAAGCTCAGACTGGTAAGGTGATGGTGTTAAATAAGTACTATAAATTGTTCAAAAACAGAGATCATTTGAACTTGAAAGGAGTTGATCATGAAGTGTTGATCGAAAAAACCTTTTCCAAAGAAGATTTAGAGAGAGGAATAAATCTGAAACAATGGAATTTGAAAATAGGAAGACCAAATCATGCCACCGATTTACGATTGAATGCTGGGGTAATTTCATTTCCAATACAGCTTCGCCCATGGAAACATGGTGATATTTTTCAACCATTTGGGCTGAATGGGACTCAAAAAATATCGGATCATTTAACGAATAGAAAAATTAATGCATCTGTTAAAGAAGAATCTTTGATATTGATTGATGCAGGTGGTACTATTTGTGCTATTTTATATCCGCAGACTGCCATAAATGGTGAGAATGGGTGTATTTCTGATCACATGAAAATCAGTGAGACTACTAAAAACGTACTAAGTATTTCTAAAGCTTGAATTATGAGTTTCTATCTGCCTGAGAAAGTAGCATGCAATGGCGAAAATTTTAAAGTATTCATCAACAAAGATCAAATTGAAGCTCGCCTTTCACTTTTAGGAGAGCAAATTGATAAAGATTATGGAGGGTTAAAGCCAATTTTTATAGGAATTTTAAATGGATCGTACATCTTTTTATCTGATTTAATGCGTAATGTCTCAATTCCTTGCGAAGTAGATTTTATGAAATTAAGTAGCTACGGTGATGCAAAAGTTTCATCAGGAAATGTTACAGAACTGAAACATATTGATGCTAAGCTTAAAAACAGGCATGTCATTTTAGTTGAGGATATTATTGATACAGGTTTATCAATGAAATACATGATTGAACGCATGGCAGAATATGAGCCAGCCTCGGTTAAAGTGGTAACTTTACTTCACAAGAAAGAGGCTACTAAACATGAAGTTCAAATTGATTACGTAGGTTTTGAAATTCCTGATAAATTCGTTTTAGGCTATGGACTTGACTATGCACAAGAAGGCAGGAATCTTGCACAGATTTATGTGATCGAAGAATAATAAATTATTCATTTAGGCAATTGCTAAGACTTGATAACCACCGTATATTTGTGCCCCTTTTAGGAGAGGTGGCTGAGTGGCTGAAAGCGCTCCCCTGCTAAGGGAGTTTATCTAGAAATAGGTAACGAGGGTTCGAATCCCTCCCTCTCCGCGAAAGCCAATGTAAAGCAAACCCCGGTTAAGAAATTAATCGGGGTTTTTTTAGAATGAAATACTATACGTATATATTAATCAGTGAGAGTCACGGGA
>Ga0316205_10004593_pt1 | contig 11960 bp, 1 predicted proteins | sample 3monthpyrite_MG_FD_204941 | JGI IMG/M metagenome (GOLD analysis project Ga0316205, IMG submission 204941) | Microbial mat bacterial communities from mineral coupon in-situ incubated in ocean water Damariscotta River, Maine, United States -... | ecosystem: Environmental > Aquatic > Marine >... | reverse complement strand
CTGAGCCCGCGCAAAAACGCACCACAATACATCTGAGTTACACCCGGCTACACCCAGCGCTCAACGGTGCCCGTAACTATTTGATTGGTCTGGAAGCCGAGGATATACTTTATAATCTGGAGCCGCCAAAATACGGCGGCCCCCCCACTTATCAGGTGAATGATTTTGATAAGTATTCAGCAACTATAGGGCCGCCTGAAAGCAAAGACTTAACCGTGCTAACATGGGACCGGCATATTTTTGCGGACAAAACCGGCAAGGTGCTCACTGAAAATGGGAAAAAGGTTAATCCGCAGGGTCTTATGCTATATACTGAAAGTGCTGTGCTGTCTGAGAGCATATCGCTTGAATCTTACGGTGAGAAACTTACGCCGGAGCGGCTCAAAAATGACAGCGGCTATTTTCTTAGAGACAGTTATTGGTGGGAAAGAAGCGAGAAAAAACTCTATGATTGGGGCGTAGATACATTTTTTCAGTCGTGCGGAACGCGAGATGCGGGCGGGGCTGAAACGCGGCTTGTGTATAGCAAAAACCGTCTACACGTCACCAAAATAACCGACCCAACCGGCTGTTTTCACGAGTCGAAATACGATGCATTTTCCCAGTTGCCTTGCAAAATAACCGACGCGAACGGAGTGGTAACCGAAAAGGCAATTGACCAGCTAGGAGAAACTGTTGCTACGTCGGTGCACGGATTTGAAGGCGATAGAGCAGTGGGTGACGAGGCCCTAAGCACTGCGCCGCTAGATCAGCCCAAAGACCTTGACGATTTGGTAAAGCGAGCCAAACATTTTTTGGGGACCGCTACGAGCCGAGTTTGGATGGACCCAAATGCATGGCTCCGAGATCAGAAGCCACCTGCTAAGGTTACCTTGCATCGAACCAAGCACGCAAAAGATGACCCAGATCTAACGGCTGAAATCCATATCACGATTACTTATTTTGACGGCTTTTCAAGGGTATTGCAGAGAAAAACCAGCGCGCCTGCTGGCATGGCAATTTCCAGAGACAATGCTGGCGAAATAGAGATGAAAGATGCGGACCTCCTGCTTAAGCCAGCCAAATTTCGTTGGCATGCAAGTGGTTTTGTTGCGTTTAACAATCGAAATAAACCCGTTCTTTCATATGAGCCGTTTTTTACCCCGAGCCATAGTTTTGAACGTGACGATGCGCTTGCCAAATATGGAGGCTGCGTTCGCTCGCATTTTGATGCGCTGGGAAGGTTGGTTGAATCCGAGTCCGCGACCGGATTGCTGAACCGCCATTCATTTACCGCTTGGGAGAAGGTTTTTGAGGATGAAAATGACACGCTTCTAGATGCGCCTCGTTTTAAAAATCGTGCTAAAAATAGGGGCTTGAATCAAGAAGAAAATATCGCAATGGAGGCAGCAGCTTCGCTGGCGAACACGCCCACCAAAACGATATTGGACCCGGTTGGAAATGTGATCTGCCACTCGGAGGGCCTGGACGCAAAAACCAATTTGGAAACCCTCTTTGAATTTGATCTAAATGGCAATTTGAAAACGGTAACTGATCCTTTGGGTCATGTCTCCCTGTCTCAAATACACGATATGCAAGGCCAGCTGATTTACTCGGACTCCGCAGCAATTGGTGAATCTATCACGCTATACAACGCGTTGGGTGGGGTTGTGCAGGCATGGGATGCCGAGGGGCGAAGTATCAAAAACCTGTTTGATAAAGCGAACCGACCTATCCAGCATGTGTTGTTTAAAGATGATTCAGACGCGCGCGGCGTTGTCATCAGAAGTATTACTTACGCCAAAACCAAACTTTCAACAAATGGGCTAAATATGGCGGGCCAGCCCGAGCGCATAATGGATGAAAGCGGCGATGTGCTGTTTGAAGGCTATACTATTAAAGGGTCACCGATAAAGGTGAGCCGAGGGTTTTTGCAGCATCCGAGCAAAATGGCTGACTGGCGCGGCAAGCCCAGGTTATTGCCCGAGCGGATAGAGGTCGCGTATAAATATGATATCGACGAGCGCCAAACCAGCGCCAGCTTTACAGGTGGTAGCCGGATTGAAACCGGAATCGGCATTGACGGGGCGATGGCGCAGCAGTCTGTAACCGATAGATCGGGTGTAACGCATAAAGTTGTAACCGCAACCAAGTACAGCGCAATGGGGGCGCGCCAACAGATTGATCTTGGGCAGGGCATAAGCCGACGCACGATTTTTGAGCCAAAAAGCCACCTGACGCGCCGGATTGAAACCACGCAAAACCGGCGCACGCTTTTAGCGAATGAATATACCTATGACCCTGTCGGTAATATCTCCAGTATGGTGGAGGAGGGCGCCATAACCCGATACCAGTATGACGGAGCAAAGCGCCTGCGCCGCTCGGAAGTGGTTGTGAATGGCAGGCCCACGGAAACCGAAAGCTTTTGCTACGATGATACGGGCAATATGCTAAGCCAGATACATACCGACACAAATGGCGCAAATATCCGCACAAATACATATGCTCCTGCTAGCAACAGGCTTACGCATGTGGAAAACTGGGGTGAGCCTGCACTTGAGCCAAAATATGACAGGCATGGCAATATGAAGGCGTTAACAGCAGGCTCTCGCTATCGCTGGGACCCGTTTCAACGGTTGCGCTCGGTAGATTTGGGGCAAGGCGGACCGGTGACATGGTTTCAGTATGACTCGCTTGATCATATCGCGCGCGAAGTTGTGGTTGCGGGTGAAAACAACAAACACAAAGGTAAAATATTGTCCGACAGGCGGCACTTGGGGCCGCTTGAACAAGTGCGAACCTACTCATATGGAACCAACGGCGCAGTCATAGAAAAAATCGTGGAGCGGCTTGAAATAGAAGATGCCGAGGGGTCTCACGCGGTTTTGACCACAGCATTGGGGGTGAACCCCGAAGCGGGCAGCCTTAAATTCACCGTTACCGACCACCTCAAGTCAACCCGGATCTCCGTGGACGGCGACAACGAGCAGGCGCAATCCTATTTTGCTTTTGGCGAGGCAAAAGACAAAGACGCGTTGCAGGATCACGAGCGGCAATATGGAGGGGAAGAATATCTGGCCGACCTAGGGTTTTATAATTATGGAGCCCGGTTTTATGCGCCCGAGCTTGGGCGCTGGATAAACCCTGATCTATCTGGGATGATTGATGGCTTGAACTTATACAGCTTTGTTTCCAACAATCCCATCCGCTACAGAGATTTTGGTGGCCATGCGCTTGGGGATACGGCGCTACCGCAACTCACTCAAAACGCGAGCATCGCTGAACCTGCCCCGGCACCGAATCCGGTTGTTCAGAATCGAGTTACCGCCCTTCCGGCTCTTGCGGCTCCTACTCAAGCTCAAGCGGCGGCCGCGCATGGCCCAAATAGCCGCCTTAGGTCCACCAGACGAAATGGACTTTCCAATAATATGCGCGCCGGGGACATGTCATCCGACTCGGCTACACAGATGGCGATGAGTGCCGGCGCCGGGTATACCTTTAAGAGCGGGCTGGTTCACTTGGGAAATTGGGTCGGAAAAGTGAGCGACGCCACCAAAGAGAATATCGAAGATTTTCATGATAAAGTGCTTGAGTTCAACCGCGGCCTTTCGGAAGAACACAAAAATAATCTCAAAAAAATCAAAGGCGCCGGTGTCGCGAAGCTGGCCCTAGGGCCTTTAAAGCTGGCAATTGATGCTGCGACTTCAGGTGCGCCTTTGGTTGCAAGTGCTTTAGTTGCGCCCCTCAAAAAGCTAATCAACTCCTATGCCGCTGACAAGCACATGGCGATCGCAAAAGAACTAAGGGGCCCTAACAAATCCGACTATTCAAACGCGATGGGGCTATTACACGAGGTTAAAGCCGAAAATACGCTGGGCAACTTTGGCGAAGGCTTGAGAGCCGCGTTGCACAAATTTGGTGGCGGTATTGCCGATATTTTGATTGAGCATTTTGACGGCGAAATCGCTGCCGATGCAGCGGCAAGAAATACTGTGCGCCTGGCCGGAACAGTGGAAACGGGTTTGGTGACAGACAGGCCCATTCGCCCGGCCCGGCCAGGTGGCCCGACCCCGCCCAACCACCGCTCAGTAACAAAAAAATCCAATTTGACTCGCGCGCGCAGACAGCGAAACCTGCTGGCAAAAGGCAAAGGCAAAGAACGATATTAACGAATACATCAATTCAGCCTGCATAGTAGTGGGTTTGACCGAAGGGAAAGCCAATGAGAAATACAGCGAAAGCCATGTCTATTGCGAAAACAAACCTAACCGGTCTCATTAATGCGGACCACCCCGCAGGCAACCTTTCAGGCGTAGTTGCCAAGCTTCAGGCCTCGAGCGAGGATAGCTACAAAGCGCTGTTTGATGAGCTCCAAAAGCAGGGCAACGTAAAGCACGATAGCTCTATTATTGGCCCTGCTGCCTATTTTGCTGACCTAATGCGTATGGTGGTGGCCAAAGAGGGCAAAAACCCCAACTTGCCCAAGGCTCGCAAGCTGTTAAGCCGCCGCCCCGATATGTTTAAGATTCCGATGGATGCCAAACATACATCCATGGAAAAACCGTATCTGGAATTGGTGAATAACGCGCTCTGTTGCCATAGCGGTGCACGGGAATATAGCAAAACCGGCAAGCAAAGATACCTCGCCGGTTTTCACTACCAAAAGCCGTCTTTCGATATTCCGCTTCACCGTATGTGTGCCTTTTTCGAGGCTTCAGGAACGCCGGTTGGTGAAGTTTTAAGAACCCTGAACAATTCCGATCTTGCAGATGCGGCCAGCTTTGGAATGGATGACCAGAGCTTTTCGCGGCTGTGTGACCAAAGAAAATTTCATATCAAACATGATGACCTAAACACGGCATATTTTATGCTCGGCGCATTGGATACGGTCGACCGTAGCCAAACACAGACTGGGATTCCTGGAAACAAGGCGTTTATGCTGAGATTCGGAATTGACGCGGATTTTATTGACGCTTTGACGGGTGAAAGTGCTTTTGGTGGCTACCTTTCTAGCGTTATCACTGGCGCGATTTTTGATCGAGAAATTATACCGATTACTGAAATTCGTGTTCCGAACCTGAATGAGGGAGCTAATGAGGCAAGGTTAACGTGGCTCAAAAAACCGGGAGAGGGCGTAGCGGCCGGCGAGGTGATCGCTGAAGTCGAGACCGACAAAGTGGCGATGGAAATCAGTTCTCCTGTTAAAGGCGAAATGTCGGAACATTTGGAGGCTGATGGCGGCACCGTAGGACCCGATCAACTGCTAACCAATATAAAAGAGTTTAGAAGAGATACGGACAACCGGGATGGCGCGATTTATGGCTATTTAGAAACCGATGAGGGCCTTCAGCTGGCCTATAGGATGGATATAAAAGTGCGCCTTGAAGGCATGCAGCCGACGCCAAGCATCGAAAAGTTGAACTACAGCGAGGAAAGTGACCGCCGCAATTTGGCAGCAATTGTCGAGCTACGGCGTATATCACAAATTGCGACACTATTGGGCTGGAGCGGCAGCGAGCTGCTCTATGTGGCCGAGATGTTGACCTCTGGACCACACGCGGTTTACCATTTTAACCGACAGGATATGCTGTTGCTTGCAAAAATTCGCAAATTTCAAACCGAGCACGATCTTAGCCTTGAAGATGCCGTGCTTTTATGTGGTTTTACAGAAAACACGCTGCAAGACACAGTTGAGGGAAAACCTGCCTATGGCAAGAGCTTGCTGCCGGATGGTGCAGATGACGAGCGGTTGGCTATCTATCCTCTGGCCGCCTTGCCGGCATGGCTCGCTGCAGGTGAGGGTATTTCTGTGACTCATTTGCACCGGATGTTTGCGGTGGCGGAGCGTGAGCGGATTGAAGCGATAAGTCATGCAAAAGCAAAGAATAGTGCGATCGCAGGTTTTCCGAACGCAACTGTGGGTATTGACCAGAAAACGGCTTTGCGACCGCACCAATATGTGACCCTCGCTAAAGTGTTAGATGCGGATATTGACGATATACTGCTGGTGCAGGAATCGCTTGGCTTGCCATTCTCAAACGCAGAGCACGTAACCGACCTTGTGGAGAAGTTTGCTTTTCTCAAAGAGGCCAAACTGGAGCCAAAGCAGGCGATGGTTATGTGCCAGATTAGCGAAACCGCCACCTGCCACCCCGCCGATTTGAAACTTGCTTCAGAAGTTATTTTGAACGGCGCGACACTGGGTGAAGAACCCCTGGATGAGCAAGATGCCATTTCATTTTGGAATGATGCTTATGAGCAGGCCGAGCAGGTTTTGGCAGATTTTTATGGTATCAAGAAGCTCGACCTGACGAACCTGATCTATGCTTCGATGGACCATCAGAAGCGCTATGAGTTTTACCGCGCAGCCTTGCTCGGGGAATTCAGAAAATACGAAAACGCGACCGCCATTCCTTCCACTCCGGAAACCGTTTCTTTTAGCAACCTGCAGGCAGGCATTTTGACTTTTAAATCCCTGAATCTTACCGGCGACGACATATTGAATAGGGATTCATATGAATTTGGAATAAAAGGAAATGAAATCAACCAATGGCGCAGTTTTGAGAACTTGAAGCAATGGCACAAGGTCAAACGCTTTGAAAAAGCAACTGGCACTACCTTGGCGGACATAACCTATTTGCAGTCTGAATTGTTACATGGATACCCCAAGAAAACTGAATCGGACCCGGTGGTGGATATCGTTAATAATCTTGTGCAGCTGACCGGTGTAGAGCCCGAAATTATTGATACTATTTGGTATGACAAAGAAGAGATTCCTTTCGCCGACTCTGAGGGTGAATTCTGTTTGCTTGACCAGATGGAAGGCCTGCGTTTGCAAGGAGAGCTCGCAAAAAATACCGGTGTAGACCTGCCGCGCCTTCGCAACATCTGCACAATGTTTGACAAAAGCCTGCCTTTTGAGATGTCGTCTGCCGCAACCCAAAACTGGGATAAACGGGTTGCCTTATCTGGCAGTGTTTGCGAGGCGATAATTGGCTCACTGCCGCCGCACGAACGAGAAAGCTCGATAGAAAATATCAGTAAAAAGTGCCTAGAGGCCGAGCGTGATGCATGGTGCGCAGATGTTATCAATACCTTGGCTGGCTTTTCGCCGGATGCGCAAATGGGCTACCCTGTCGAGAGCAAAGAAGACTTGAGCGCCATGCTGTTGATCGATGTCGAAATGGGCGGCACCGCAAAAATTTCGCCGATCAAGCTCGGGCTAAACACCCTTCAAAACTATATTCATCGCGCGCAAACCAATCAAGAAACCGGCCCGATTCCGTTTTCTCTGGATGAGACCCAATGGACATGGCGCGCGCATTATCGCCTGTGGGAGGCCAATCGGAAGGTGTTTTTATACCCCGAAAACTTTTTGGACCCAGGACTGCGCCGCCACAAAACCCCCATTTTTGAAGAGCTTGAGGAAGAGTTGCTGCAAGGCGAGGTAACTCAAGACGGGGTGACCAAAGCCATATTGGGCTACCTTGATAAGCTGGCAGACCTTTCAGACCTGGAAATGGTGAGCGCTTGCGCGGCTACGGTATTGTATCCGGGCTCGGAGATAGGCCGAAAAACTGTCTATATATTGAGTCGAAAGGTTGGTGAAGCGCCGCACTATTTCCTTCGGGCCTGCTATTTTGATGAGGATGGCATTAACGCGGTGGGTTGGACCCCGTGGGAGGAGGTGCGTCTGCCTATTCATTCGAATATGGTTTGGGTTGCTTTTGTAAACAATCGGCCGCACCTGTTTTGGATTGAATCCAAATTTACCGGTGGCAGAATATCCGACGCGGAAACCCGCACCTATTACGGGACTATTAAATTTTCGAATCAGCTATTGGCTGGCGGGTGGAGCACGCCCCGGGCTATGCCAAACTGGGAGTCTTTCAAGCAAGGCAGATTGCGGCAAAATCCTGACGGGAGTTGGTCCGCTTCAGACAAGCTTTCGGACCAGGAAATAGTCTTTCCAGCAGACGTGCCGCAAGTGAAGTTTTATATGAAAACCATTGAAGGTTCCCATGAGGTTGGCGGAAAACAACCGGAACTGGGCTCATACGCGTTTGAAACAAATGAGTTGTTTAATGGCACTTCTCTTGGCGCTCCAACAAAAGATTTACCCGCTAAAACCGATTGGACCCAATCCTATTACGGGAAAGCGGGTTGGAAAGTTTGCGATACTATTCGCCCGTTAATTGGCAATGATACGGAAGATAGTTCAAGTGGTATTCTTTATTGTCATGCCTTGGTTTCTGATATCGCGGGTAATTCGTTAGTCGGGCTATTTAGCCATCAAGATCAAACCACAATGCGCATTTTGCGTAGTAGAGATTATGGGAGAACATGGCAGCCTTCCGAAGAAGGAATCAAGGAACATAAGGCTTATGAAGCAGGTTATACCAATGACTATTTGCATCAAATCAAAGTCGCGGCACATAGTGGCCAAATGTTTGCGGTTGGCGGTTTGCAGCCAATTGTGTTTTATCGTTCTGACGACAATGGCCAAAGTTGGGTGCCGATGTCTGTTCCGGACGGCGTAACTCAATATAAAGACCTGGTTGTCAGCGATGACGGCCAGACCCTGCTGTTTTCAGGATATCAAGGAAACAACAAATTATATGGTCGAAGCGTCTCGAATTTCGGGTTTATTTCTAATGATAGTGGGCAAAGCTGGGAGCCGCTAAATTCACTTCATACAGCTTTGCCTGGGCGCGAAGTCGAAGTTTTTAAATTTGCGATAGATGGAGATACAGGGAATTTTTTCGCAGTTTTAAGCAGTGACCAGACTCTTCTAAGTAAAGACATGGGTAAAAGCTGGGAAATTGCTGGGTTCAAGTTTGCTCCAATTGGAAGCGCTGACGCTAGCCGAAATACTACCGGAAAATACGCGCATTTGGTGCAAAACGGCTCGGGTATCACATACCTGTCACATGGCACTCAAGTTTATGAAAGCCCCGATGGTGGCCTCAGTTTTTACGCCGAAATTCCAAAAACCAAAGACCCAATCGTTGGGTTATTATGGTCAGGCGTTGAATTGGTGATTGCTACAAAAACTGATTTATGGAGCTGGGATGGCGAAAGCGAAGAGCTTGACAAATTTGGGGATATTCCGGCGGATTTATTCGATACGGATATGTCTGTCATCGCCACAGGTATTGTGCGCGTTAGGTCCGAAAAGCAATTCGTCATGGGCTTAAATGGCAAGGGTTTGGCCTATTCTCTCCCGAACCGCCATCATATTCTGGATAAGCTTGAAAACGGCTTTGAAAGCATCTCGCCCGATGCAAACTATTTGCCAAATGCCAAATTGACCCGTGCCAGCACTGCTGCGCCCAAGCATTTGGCAGACAAGCTGGTAGCCGAGGGGCTTCAGGCCATGCTTTCGCTTGAAACCCAAGAGTCAAATATTGAAAGCAACAGTGGTGGAGCCTTGGCTGAGCCGATTAGCTTCAATCTGTCATCTGCTTATGGCATTTATTACCGCGAACTGTTCTTCCATGTGCCTTACCTGATTGCCGACACCCTAAACCGCAACAAGCAGTTTGCCGAGGCGCAAAAGTGGTACCACCATACATTTAAACCCAACCTCATTGGGCGGCTTGATATTTCCGGTGATGACACGCCGTTTTGGCGCTACAAAAAATTCCGCAATTATGAGTTGCACGATCTGACAGATTGCAGCCCTGAAGAGTATGCGCTTTACGAGGAAGATCCATTTGACGCGCACGCAATCGCCGCGCTTCGAATTGGGGCTTATGAAAAAGCGGTTGTGATGCGCTATATTGACAACCTGCTTGACTGGGCAGACTCGCTTTTTGCGCAAGACAACTGGGAAGCCATAACCGAGGCAATGTCATACTATCGGCAAGCCTATGATCTGTTGGGGCCAGATCCGGCCAAGCTGCGCCATGATGATAAGCGGGTCGGCGGGAAAACATATTCTGAGTTCGAAAAGCTTGTGCCCGCCACGGTTGACCCGGCAGATACCTTCCATTTTGATGATAAAGCGGTGTTCCCTATTCCGGCAAATGCCTATTTTGAAGGCTATTGGGAGCGCACCCGGTTAAGGATGGCCGAAATAAGGGCGAGCGAGAATATTCAGGGTGTGAAGCGGCAAATGGCGCTGTTTCAGCCTGCTATTGATCCACGCAAAATCATGGCAGCACTGGCGGCCGGCATGAGTCTTGCTCAAGCCATTGGCAGCCTTAACCAAGCGCGACCTAGGTTTAGGTTCAATACATTGCTACGCTCAGCACAAGATATTGCGGGCACCGTTTCCGGCTTTGGCGGAACGCTTTTGAGCGCTCTGGAAAAGAAAGATGCCGCTGGGCTGGAGCACTTGCGCGCCACGCATGGGCACCATATTTTGGAGATGACCTCTCAGATGAAAGAGGCAGCAGTCACAGATGCTGAAAGTCGACTTGAGGAAGTAAAAGCCAGGCAAGCCGCTGCGATCTCTCAAAAGAAGCATTTCAAAACACTGATCAAAACCAATCTGCTCGGTGCGGAAGAAAAATCCATAAGCCTGCAAAATGATGCCTTGGCTCTGCAAGCCACAACGGCTGGCATTCGCACGGCTTCTGCGGTGGGCTACCTTGCGCCAGCCATTTATGGCATGTCCAATGGCGGCATGAACTATGGCCGCGCGGTTGAAGTAACAGCCGCAGCCTTGGATGCTACAGCGCAGGCGCTCAATACATCTTCTGCAATGTCAGGAGTGCAGGGCCAAAATGACCGCCGCCGCGATGAATGGGTGTGGCAGCTAGAGCTTGCAAAAACCGAGATAAAGCGACTTAAACTTGATCAAAAGCTGGCAGAATCTGCGGTTGAACGGGCGAATAGCGAGCTGTCAACGCATCGAACGCAAATCGAGCAAGATGATGCGGTAATGGCCTATGCACGCGATCGCTTCACCAATGAGCAGCTTTATGGCTGGATGGTCGGGCGGTTAACCGGCCTCTATAAATCTGCGTTTAATTTGGCACTTAGCGTAAGCAAGGAAGCCGAGCTTGCTTACCGCTTTGAACGGAACACAAAACTTGGTGAGCCGCCAATTGTCGGCCAATCACCAATAACAAGCTTGCAAGGGGCGCTGCTTTCCGGTGAAAAGCTGCAACTTGACTTGCACCGTTTGAACAAAGTTTATCGCGATGCCGCTAATGTGGAGCAAGAAGTGACGCGTATACTATCGCTCAAAACGCTGGCCGGGAACAAAGAAATTTGTGAAAAAGGTTGGGAGTCGATAAAGGAACCAGGCAAGGAAGTGGGCGAGCTCACTTTCAACATTCCACATAGTTTTCTGATCCAAGATCAACTCGGAGAACAGGTCTACCGGAAAATAAAATCGGTATCTATCACCCTGCCGGCGATTGTGGCTCCTTATCAAGACATTAACGGGATATTGATCCAAACCAGCTACCAAGATCCAAACAATGATACGATGCCTCTATATGGCGGCCAACCCGAAAAAATAGCGATCTCACACGGGGTGAACGACCACGGTGTGACCAGTCTTGATTTCAGTTCGCCAAATTACCAACCGTTTGAAGGCACCGGAGCGCGGTCGTCATGGACGCTGCAGCTCCCAGCAAAAGGGCCGAATTCGATATTGGAAAGCCTAAGCGACGTGGTGTTCGAAATATGCTACGTGGCCCAATCTGCTTAATGGGTGGCGCTGCTGTGCTTATTTCTGGGCCCGTCGCAGAAATGCGCTGTTGGATTTCACCTATGCTGCACTAGAAGCGGCCCCCAGAGTAGATGGCAGGTTGGCTCAACATGGCCATAAGCGGCGTTGCCCCGCAACGAAACTGGAAATGGCCGCGTTATTCCACGGACGGGCCCGATGAAAAATGGGAGAATTGCCAAACCCGCGCGGTCGCGCGCGGACTAAACAGACGACCTAGACAGACCTTGCAATACTAAACACCAGCGCCGAAATTTGCCTCCCAATTCTAGTGAACCGCAGGGCGGACTGAAGTGGT
>Ga0316205_10004592_pt1 | contig 11964 bp, 11 predicted proteins | sample 3monthpyrite_MG_FD_204941 | JGI IMG/M metagenome (GOLD analysis project Ga0316205, IMG submission 204941) | Microbial mat bacterial communities from mineral coupon in-situ incubated in ocean water Damariscotta River, Maine, United States -... | ecosystem: Environmental > Aquatic > Marine >... | reverse complement strand
CCACTCCGAACCCCGCCACGTTGAAATTCCTTCCGGGACAGACAGTGCTGGAAACCGGGACTGCGGATTTCCCGTCTGCCGACACCGCTGGGACATCGCCTCTCGCCAACCGCATTTTTGCGGTGGACGGCGTAACTGGCGTGTTCCTTGGAAATGACTTCGTGACCGTAACCAAAGCGGATGCGTCGGAATGGGATCACATCAAGCCCGCCATCCTTGGCGCTGTGATGGAGCATTTCCAATCCGGTCAGCCCGCCATTGACGGCGACGGCGCAGGCTCCGGCGGCCATGCCGAGCATACAGGCGAAGACGGCGCGATTGTGGAGCAAATCAAAGAGCTGCTTGATACCCGCGTTCGTCCTGCCGTGGCCCAAGATGGCGGCGACATCACCTTCCACGGGTTTGAGCGCGGCGTAGTCTATCTGCACATGCAAGGTGCCTGCGCGGGTTGCCCCTCATCCACGCTGACATTGAAGATGGGCATTGAGAACCTGCTGCGTCACTACATCCCCGAAGTGGTTGAGGTTCGCCCCGTCGCGGCCTAATCCGATGCCCGAAAAAGACGCAGCCGATGCCCCGCCACTGACGGGCCGTTGTTATTGTGGCAAAAGCCACGTGACCGCAGCGGCCCCGCCTCAAGCGGTAACATATTGCCACTGCTCTGACTGCAAACGGGTCACGGGGTCTCCCCTGCCCGCCTTTGCGGGTTTCGCACGGAATCAGATCACTCTGACGCCGAACCATGCGCCCGTTTCACATGCCTCCGGCGTGGCGCGGTGGTTCTGCCCCGCGTGCGGTTCCCCCCTGCTGGCGTCATTCGACTATCTACCGGATCAGGTTTACGTGCCGCTTGGCATCATGAATGATCTGGACGCGCTGGCGCCACGATTGCACTGCCACACAAGCTCGAAGGCCAGCTGGCTCCACCTTGCTGACGACCTCCCGCATGAGTCCGCCAGCGGACGCGACCAACTGCGCGGCGAAACTTCATGAGCCCCGTTCTCGCATTCGATACCTCTGGCCCCTATTGTGCAGCCGCTTTGCTGTCGGGCGACACCATCGTGGCTTCCCGCGTGGAGGAGATGCAGAAGGGTCAGGCCGAGCGCCTGATGCCGCTCCTCGAAGAAGTTTTAGCAGAGGCGGGCAAAAGCTGGTCCGACCTCGACCGCATCGGCGTTGGCATCGGCCCCGGCAACTTCACTGGCATTCGCATCTCGGTCAGCGCCGCACGCGGGTTGGCTTATTCGTTGGGCATCCCTGCGATGGGCGTTTCGTCACTTGAGGCACAGGCGTATGGGCAAAACGGTGTCGTCGTTTCCAGCCTCGATGCGCGTCAGGGTCGGCTTTATGTGGACGTCATTGGCTCAGGCGAATACATCCAACCGACTTTATGCGACTTAGAGTCACTGCCCCCGATTCCCGCCCGTGCAGAGCCATCTTGCGTCGGATACAACGCAGAACAGATCGCGGCCCAATGTGCCGGTAATGTCGCATTACCCATGATACCCATCACCGAAGCCATCGCCCATATCGCATCACGCCGCACGCCGGACGGCACGCGCCCTGCCCCGCTCTACCTGCGCCCCGCAGATGCGGCCCCGCCCCGCGATCCCGCACCCGTCATCCTATGACCGCCGACGAGCTGGCCGCGCTTCACGCCAAATGCTTCACCACCCCACGCCCTTGGTCCGCGTCAGAATTCGCTAGTTTTCAAAGCAACGCCTTCGTGTTGACCAAACCGCAGGGCTTCCTGCTGGGCCGCGTCGTCGCAGATGAAGCGGAGATCTTGACGCTCGCCGTTGATCCCGCAGCGCGACGGCAAGGCATCGCTCGTGATTTGCTGAAAGAGTTTGAAGCCCGCTCAATCGCGCAAGGCGCAACGGTCGCGTTCTTGGAAGTGGCCGCGGACAATGAGCCCGCCATCGCGCTCTATATCTCTACCGGGTTCGAGCAAGCAGGCCATAGACGGGGCTATTACCGGCGGCCAGATGGCTCTGGGCTGGACGCGTTGGTGTTGCGCCGCTCACTTAACGCACGATAACCTAGCGTAACCGCCTGAAATCACGCCGTTTGCGCGGAAAGCTGGCAAGAATCGGTTGACCGCTCGGCATCGCTGAGGCGTTAATACGCGATGATCTGCGGGCGATGCTTGCCCGATCACCGCTCTACGCAACCGGGGAGACGACCCCGGACGAACCAAAAAACATCTGGGAGACCATCATGACCATCATGCAAAAATTCCTCGGCGCAGCCGCAACGATTGCGCTCAGCGCGGGTGCGGCCTTGGCCGAGCCGGCGATCATTTTCGATCTCGGCGGCAAATTTGACAAGTCCTTCAACGAGGCAGCCTATAACGGTGCGACACGTTGGGCCGAAGAAACCGGCAGCAAGTTCGCCGAAGTCGAGTTGCAATCCGACGCGCAACGCGAGCAGGCCCTGCGCCGCTTTGCCGAAGCTGGCTCCAACCCGATCGTCATGGCAGGCTTTGCCTTTGGCAACGCTCTGGGTGAAGTGGCGGGTGACTATCCTGACACCTCCTTCGTTATCATCGACATGGTCGTCGATGCGCCCAATGTGCGCTCGGTTGTGTTCAACGAGCACGAAGGCTCCTACCTTGTGGGCTACATGGCGGCAAAAACCTCCAAGACCAACACCGTTGGCTTCATCGGCGGTATGGACATCCCACTGATCCGCAAATTCGCTTGCGGCTACGCGCAAGGCGCTAAAGCTGCGAACCCAGACGCCACAGTCATCTCCAACATGACCGGCACCACTGGTGCGGCCTGGAATGACCCGGTGAAAGGCGGCGAGTTGACCCGTGCGCAAATCAGTCAAGGCGCTGACGTAGTCTACGCCGCTGCTGGCGGCACCGGTCTGGGTGTTCTGCAAACTGCTGCTGACGAGGGCATCCTGTCTATTGGCGTGGACAGCAACCAGAACTACCTGCACCCGGGCAAAGTTCTGACTTCGATGATGAAGCGCGTTGACAACGCGGTCTACAACGCGATGAAAGACGGCCCCGGCCTGAAAACTGGCTTCAATGTCATGGGCTTGGCCAATGAAGGCGTGGGCTACTCCATGGACGAAAACAACGCCTCACTGGTCTCTGATGATCTCAAGGCAACCGTGGATGCAGTGGCAGCCAAAATCGTGTCGGGTGAAATTGTCGTCCACGACTACATGTCCGACGAGACCTGCCCGGCCCTGACATTCTAAGTTAGGTGTCCCAAGCCATGACTGACTGCATCCATACTTTCTTCTCGGCTTGGGGCGACCCATCAGCCGAGAGCCGCGCGGCGAAAACCGACACGGCTCTCGCGACCAGGTTTTACTATGCAGACCCTAACGCGCCGGAGCCGATCACGGATCGTGAGACGTATCTGGCCTATGTGAAAATCTACGGCGACATGATGCCTGACGGCTCGGCCAACGTGGTTCATATCTCGGAGCACAATGGTCACGCCCGCGCGACCGTCGCGTTCTGCAAGGATGGTGTTCCCATGCAGCATGGCCAATATTTCGCGGATATATCTGACGGAAAAATCGCCCGCCTGATTGGTTTTGCCGGCACCGGAGAACCAGAGTGACCACGGCCCCTGCAATCGAACTTACGGGCATCTCGAAGGCCTTCGGCCCAGTACAAGCCAACAAAGACATATCGATCCGCGTGATGCCCGGAACGATTCACGGGATCATCGGCGAAAATGGCGCGGGCAAGTCCACGCTTATGTCGATCCTGTATGGCTTCTACAAAGCCGATAAAGGCGACATCTTCATCGCAGGTGAAAAAACCGCGATCCCTGACAGTCAGGCTGCCATCGCCGCGGGCATTGGCATGGTGTTTCAACATTTCAAGCTGGTCGAGAATTTTACCGTACTGGAGAACGTCATTCTGGGCGCGGAAGACGGCGCACTTTTGGCCCCGTCGCTGCGCAAGGCGCGCAAAGAGCTGACCGCGCTGGCCGCAGAGTACGAGTTGAACGTCGACCCTGACGCCCTGATCCAAGACATCGGCGTCGGCATGCAGCAGCGGGTCGAAATCCTCAAAGCGCTGTACCGACAGGCCGACATCCTCATTCTGGACGAACCCACGGGCGTGCTAACCCCCGCCGAGGCCGACCAGTTGTTCCGCATCCTTCAACGCCTGAAGGAAGAGGGAAAAACCATCATCCTGATCACCCACAAGCTGCGCGAGATCATGGAAGCGACCGACACCGTATCCGTCATGCGACGTGGTGAGATGACCGCGACGGTCAAGACGTCCGAGACTTCCCCGCAAGAACTGGCGGAGCTTATGGTTGGCCGTAAGGTGTTGTTGCGAGTAGATAAAACACCTGCACAACCCGGCGAGAAGGTTCTTGAGGTTGAAAACCTCAAGGTTGTCGACAGCAAGGGCGTCGAGCGGATCAAAGGCATCTCTTTCGAGGTTCGGGCCGGGGAAATCCTTGGCATCGCGGGCGTGGCAGGTAATGGCCAATCCGAGCTTTTGGAAGTGCTGGGCGGCATACGACGTGGCACGGGCACCATTCGGGTAAACGGCCAGGAAATTGATCTGACCGGCAAGCTCTCCGACGCCCGCTCCCGCCGCAAGGGCGGCATTGCGCATGTACCCGAAGACCGCCAGCGCGAAGGCCTGATCATGGACTTCAAGGCGTGGGAAAACATCGCCTTTGGGTATGACGATGATGACGCCTACCAAACTGGGTTGCTGATGAACAACACGGCCATCCGCGAAGATGCCGAGGGGAAAATCGAACGCTTCGACGTACGTCCCGCCAATTGTGATCTCGAGGCCAAAAGCTTCTCCGGCGGCAACCAGCAAAAAATCGTGCTGGCCCGCGAAATCGAGCGTGACCCTGATTTGCTGCTGGTCGGCCAGCCCACCCGTGGCGTTGACATCGGTGCGATCGAGTTCATTCACCAACAAATCGTGGCGCTGCGCGACAAGGGCAAGGCAATCCTGCTGGTCTCGGTCGAGCTGGAAGAAATCCTGTCACTCTCTGACCGCGTCGCGGTGATTTTTGACGGCCAGCTGATGGGCGAACGACTGCCCGCTGACACTGACGAAAAAGAGCTGGGCCTGATGATGGCGGGCATGACCGGGGAGGAAACCTGAGATGGAGCAATTGCCAAAATGGGCTGACCTTGTGGTTGTGCCTCTGGTGGGGCTGATCCTCGCCTTTATCTTGTCCATGCTGATGGTGCTGGCAACCGGCCATGACCCGATGGAGGCCTTGAGCCTGATGGTGTCCGGCGCGCTTGGCTCCACCTATGGCTGGGGCTACACGCTGTATTACGCCACCAACTTTATCTTCACCGGTTTGGCGGTTGCGGTGGCCTTTCACGCGTCGCTGTTCAACATTGGCGGCGAGGGGCAAGCGGCGCTTGGTGGACTTGGCGTGGCATTGGTGAGCCTGTTTATCCCTTGGCCACATTGGAGCATCGCGCTGCTTGCTGCATCTGTCTCAGCGGGCCTGTTTGGCGCACTTTGGGCCTTTATCCCCGCATATTTGCAAGCAAAGCGCGGCAGCCACATTGTGATCACCACGATCATGTTCAACTTTATCGCGGCCTCCTTGCTGAACTATGTACTGGTCAACCAGCTGCGCCCCAAAGGTGCTATGGACCCGGCCACCGCGAAGTTCCCGGTCCCTACGCATTTGCCATCGCTGGGTGAAATCCTGAACGGCGTCGGCATTCCCTTCGCCAAAGGCACGCCCGCGAACGTCACGCTGCTCGTGGCGCTGTTGGCCTGCGTGTTCGTCTATATCCTGATCTGGCGTACCCGCTTTGGCTATCAGCTTCGCGCCTTTGGAAAATCCCAACCCGCAGCGGTCTATGCGGGCATCAACCCGGTCAAAATCACCGTCATAACCATGATGATTTCCGGCGCTTTGGCTGGTCTCATGGCGATCAACAACGTCATGGGCGAGGCCGAGCGCCTGATCCTCGGTTCGGTCGAGGGGGCTGGCTTCATCGGTATCGCCGTCGCATTGATGGGGCGGTCTCACCCCATCGGTATTCTGTTTTCCGCGCTGCTGTTTGGTGCACTCTACCAAGGAGGGGCAGAGCTTGGCCTCTGGACCTCAATCCCGCGTGAGCTCGTGATCGTCATTCAAGCGCTGGTCATCCTGTTCACCGGAGCCTTGGACAACATGGTGCGGTCCTTGGTGGCCAAGGTGCTGATACGGCCCAAGCGGGCGGAGGCATAGGCAATGGACTATCTGACGGTCCTCCAAATCCTCGACAGCGCTTTGCGCCTTGCGACGCCGCTTTTGTTTGCCTGCCTCGCGGGCCTGTTCTCGGAACGGGCGGGTATTTTCGACATTGGGCTTGAGGGCAAAATGCTGATCGCAGCCTTCTTTTCGGCGGCGACGGCTTATTCAACAGGCTCCGTCTGGCTGGGCCTGCTGGCGGGCATCGCGGCATCGCTGGTGTTATCCGGCATCCACGGGCTTGCCTCGATCACCTTCCGCGGCAATCAGTTGATTTCCGGAGTGGCGATCAACTTTCTAGCCTCCGGTCTAACCGTCCTGATCGGCCTAAGCTGGTTCAAGCTGGGTGGACAAACGCCCGCTTTGCGAGGCGGGGCGCGTTTCCAAAGCATCGACCTGCCTTTGGCTGACACGTTGTCGGGGGTGCCAATCCTTGGTCCGCTTTATTCAGAAGTCTTGTCGGGCCACACCTTTCTTGTCTATGTGGCGCTGCTTTGCGTGCCGCTGACGTGGTATGTGCTGTTTCGCACCCGTTTCGGCCTGCGCCTTCGGGCCGTCGGGGAAAACCCTGCCGCCGTCGATACTGCCGGGATCTCGGTCGTGGGCTTGCGCTATGCGGCGGTGGCGATCTGTGGCGTGTTGTGCGGCTTGGCCGGTGCCTATCTCGCAACGGGCCTCGGGGCCAGTTTTGTCAAGGAGATGACCGCAGGGCGGGGCTACATCGCGCTGGCAGCGCTGATTTTTGCCAAGTGGCGGCCGTGGTACGCGCTCTATGCGACGTTCTTGTTCGGACTTCTGGAGGCAATTTCCAACCGTTATCCCAGCCTTGATCTCGGCTTCATCACCTTGCCCTCGCAATTCATGCAAGCCTTGCCTTATATTCTAACTGTGGTGATCCTGGCAGGGATCGTTGGGAAAGCTACCCCCCCGCGTGCGGGTGGGCAACCCTACGTCAAAGAGCGATGACGAAGGAAACGAGTCCCATTATTGCGTCTTAGGGCGTGTGTTAGCTGGTTTTGCCAACTGGACCTATCATTTTGAATTGCTCAGTCCAGTTGACTGGGTCTAAGGAACATCCATGCAAATCTACCTTCCCATAGCCGAGGTCTCCGTCAACGCTTTCTTGCTGCTCGGACTGGGCGGGATTGTTGGGATATTGTCCGGGATGTTCGGTGTGGGAGGCGGGTTTCTCATGACGCCTTTGCTGTTCTTCATCGGCATTCCTCCGGCGGTGGCAGTCGCAACCGAGGCCAACCAGATCGTGGCCTCCTCGTTTTCCGGCGTCTTGGCGCATTTCAAGCGTCGCACCGTTGATTTTAAGATGGGCCTCGTGCTCCTCATTGGGGGCTTGGTCGGGGCGGCGATCGGGGTTCAGGTTTTCGCGATTCTACGGGAAATGGGTCAAGTCGACCTGCTGGTGAAGCTCAGCTACGTGGTATTCCTTGGGATCATTGGCGGCTTGATGTTCGTCGAAAGCCTGCGCACCATTTACCGCTCCAAACGCCCCTCCGCGACTCTGACGCGCAAGAAGCACGGTCTGGCGCATGCGCTGCCGTTCAAAATGAAGTTCCGCACGTCGGGGCTGTATATTTCGGTGATCCCTCCGCTCATCGTTGGTTTGTTTGTTGGGGTTCTGGCGGCAATTATGGGGGTCGGTGGCGGCTTTATCATGGTTCCGGCTATGATCTATATATTGGGAATGCCCACGAAAGTTGTGGTCGGGACCTCGCTGTTTCAGATCATCTTCGTGACAGCGTTTACAACTCTTCTGCACGCGACGACCAACTTCACTGTCGACATGGCTTTGGCCGTTCTTTTGCTAGTTGGCGGTGTGATAGGCGCGCAAATCGGGACGCGGATTGGGGTCAAGCTGAAGGCCGAGCAGCTTCGCATTCTGCTCTCGATCATGGTTATCGCCGTTTGCGTCAAGCTGGCACTGGACTTGTTGATAGAGCCTTCCGAGCTGTTCTCTCTTACGAGTGGTGATCACGCATGATCCGCACTCTCGCACTGCTATTTTGCCTTTTTGCTTTGCCTTTGGCTGCCGAAGAGGTGGTCGCGAGCCTGTCGCGGGATGAAGTCGCGATCACCGCGAATTTCGACGGGTCCGACATCCTGATCTACGGCGCGGTCAAGCGGAATGCCCCCGCTGCCGCAGAACCGATGGAAGTGATCATCACCGTCTCCGGCCCCGAGCAGGTTGTCAATGTCCGCAAGAAAGCCTGGCGTTTTGGCATCTGGGTTAACGCGAGCGCCGTGGAGGTCGACAAAGCCCCAAGTTTCTACGCCGTCGCCTCCAGCGGCGCGCTGGAGGATGTTTTGACCCGCACCGAGGATTTGCGTTACCGCGTATCTATTCCACGTGCGATCCGGTCTGTTGGCGCGCCGTCCAGCGTCGAAAATGCGGCCGAGTTTACCGAAGCGCTGATCCGCATTCGCACCGCAAAAAACCTGTATCAGAATCTCGATAACTCAGTGGAATTCTACGACCAGACGTTGTTTTCAACGACAATCGACCTGCCCGCAAATCTTGTCGAAGGCCCTTATGAAACCCGTATTTTCCTTGTGCGAGACGGCGCTGTCGTGGACGAATACGAGACCGTAATCAACGTGAACAAAGTTGGGCTGGAGCGCTGGATTTTTGATCTGGCCCATGACCAACCTCTGGTCTACGGGCTCTTGTCGCTCTTCATTGCCATTGTCGCTGGTTGGTTGGCCTCTGCGGTGTTCCGCTATATTCGCTTCTGACCCTAGAATTCCGCGTCCAGCGATTTGAGTTCCAACGGCGCAGGTCCTTTCGGCAAGTCATCCGTGCGCAACGCCCCTGTCGGGCGCGCCAACATGCTCCGCGTGATCCACATCAACCGGTGCTCGGCGCGGGTAATCGCAACATAGGCCAAACGCTTCCAAAGCGGCTGCCCAGCCTCCTCACGCCCGGCGCGTGCGGCGGCGTAAAGGTCCGGCGCGAACACTTGCACAGTGTCCCATTGCGACCCTTGCGCTTTGTGTATCGTCACCGCAGACCCGTGTAGAAACGCAGCCCCCATTCGCGCGGCAAACGGGATAAACGGTTCTTCCTCGCCGGGTGCTTCGATCTTGATGATCGAGGCCGCCGAGACTTGCGGATCCTCCGCCCCGATCACATGAAGGCGCGAAAACCCCGGTTTGTTGCCCGGTCCCATATACACAACTTGGGCGCCTTTGATCAGGCCCCGCGCCTCCAGATCAATACGCTTCTTGCGGTGTTTCAGAGGCAGCTCGATTCCGTCGCAAATCAACGGCTCACCCGGAAGCAGCGTGTCCACGGTGGCACCGTAAGCCCCGCGGAAGGCTTGGATCAGCCGGATGCGCGTCGCGTTGCGCCAGACAAGGACCGGCGAGCGCGCCATCAAATCCGCCTCCACCCGCTCGGCGTAGACAACCCTGTCGTCTTTTGCCGCCGCCTCGCGCACCAGTTGCTCGAATGCGTTGAAGTTGATGGTCGGGTCCGACAGTGCGTGCGCCAGGTCAAGGATTGGGTTGTCTTGCGTCTGCCGGTGCACGCGGGACAATTCCAGTTTGCGCCCGTCTTTCAGCTTGTCGAACACCATCGCGCCGGATTGCCCGACAGGAGCCAGTTGCGCGGGGTCGCCGAACAGGATCAGCGTTGGAAAGATCTCGCGCAGATCCTCATATTGCTTTTCATCCAACATCGAGGATTCATCAATAAACCCGATATCAAGTGGGTCTTCGCGTCGCTTCCAGCCTTGAATAAAGTCAGACCCTTTCAGCCCCGCCGCCGCCAGCGCCCCCGGAATGGACTTGTTCGCCTGATAGAACAGGCGGGCGCGTTCCAGCGCGATCTCGGTCAGCCCTTCAATCTGCGGTTTGTCCCCCTGCCCCGCCAGCCAATCCGCGATCCGCTCGTATTCCGGGTCATACATCGGGGTGTAGAGAATACGGTGAATGGTCGTCGCAGGCACGCCCCTGTTGCGCAGAACGCTGGCCGCCTTGTTGGTCGGAGCCAGCACCGCGATGGTGCGTCGGTCCTTGCGCGGCTTGCCGTCATAGTCGCCCGAGATCAGATCGACACCCGCCTCCTGCACCGCATCCACCATCTTGGCCAGCAATAGCGTTTTGCCCGAACCCGCCTTGCCCACGATTGCCATGACTTGGCTTGTGGCGTCGTTCAGTGGTGTCGTGTGGCCTTCCAAAAGATCCACGCCTGCCTTCGCCATTAGCTCTGTAATAGCGTCATAGGCTTCGGCCTGATCTTCGGAAAAGGTAACGGCGGCAGGGGCTTTCGACATGCGGCGGACCCTACCCCGCAGCCCTCGGATTTGCCAGAGAGATCAGGCCGCAATTGCCGCCCTCTTTTGCCCAAAGGCGCGGGCGAACCAATGTGCTGAAACATCCGTAGAAACGCCGGCATTGTCGGCGAGCGCGGTCAATATATCGGGGCGAAATTCCCACAGGCCAGCGCTGATCGCCTCGCGTCCATGCCCTTGTGTGCCAAGCACCTCAGGAAGCCAGCCGAGCTTTCTATAAATACGGATCATCCGCGCATCGAACACTCCGACGGCGTGGCTTAGACCAAAGCCAACTCCAAGCTGCGCACCAGCCAGCATCAACAGCGCAGCAATCTGATTTCCGTTCTGTGCAGTTGGCGAGACGCAAAACCGGGTGGTTTCCCAGATTTTTCGGTCGGCGATGGTCCCTCCCGCGAGGTCGGAGAAGAAGTCGTTGACCATCGTCGCGCCTGTGGTCGGCAGGAACCTCATCGAGCCGCCATGCCGGCCTTCGGGCGTTTCCCAGATGACATAAAGCGGGTTGATCGCGTCGTATTGGTCCCGCTCAAACCCGTTCGCGTCAACCGAAACCTCCCACTTCAATCTTTGATGAAACTGAAGCGCCCTGTCTGTTAACATGCTCTCTTGCAGTTTCGGGTGGGCAGTTAGTTGGTCGGCATACAGGTATCTGATCATGTGGAACTCCATCCGCTTCGGGATGGTGGAGTTCGCACAATCGAATTAAGATCACGTCAGGGTTAGGTCCGCATTGCAACGCATTTGCGCAACATTGTTAAACAACGATTAACCCATGTGTGAGGGCCAAGGCGACGGCGTGGGTGGTGTTGGCCGCCCCAAGCTTGAAGCGCGCGCTTTCGATATACACCCTCAACGTGCTTTCAGATATCTTCAGATGCTCGGCAACATTGGCACGATTGGCCCCGGTCGCCAGCAAGGTGAGCGTGTCCTTCTCGCGCGGAGAAAGCGACCGCGTTGGCCCACGATCGGGGTTGCCTTCGATTTGCAGCGCTTTCTCGTTGAGATAGTGAGAAATCAGCAGCAAATCCGCGACCCGTTCGGACGTAAAGCTGGCCCAGGTATCATCCGTACATTTGTGATTAATCGACACCAAAGCAAATTGGCCGCTTGGCCCGCGGATGGGAACGCTAAATCCCTGATTGCCAAGGCCCGCGTCACCGGCCTCTCCCAGAAATGCGCGACTGGCCTTCGCTGACCAATCCAGGGTTTTCCAGTCAATGGGTTGAAACTGGCGGTAGCAGCCCTGCACCACCGGATCAATACGGGCGTAGTCCTGCTCGATGTAGCGCTCGACCCAGTTCTGATCGTAGGTCAGTGCGGCGTATTGGCCGCCAGTGCTGTTGACGGAATGATAAACAAGATGTTCAAGGTCATAGATATCTCTAAGGTCTTCGACGAAAGTCTGGACCTCCTCAAGCGTTGTCGCCTGTGAAAGCACTTCT
>Ga0316205_10004591_pt1 | contig 11966 bp, 10 predicted proteins | sample 3monthpyrite_MG_FD_204941 | JGI IMG/M metagenome (GOLD analysis project Ga0316205, IMG submission 204941) | Microbial mat bacterial communities from mineral coupon in-situ incubated in ocean water Damariscotta River, Maine, United States -... | ecosystem: Environmental > Aquatic > Marine >... | reverse complement strand
GGAGCCATTGTGCTGACGCCGCTGAACATCGCGCTTTGGGGCGGGCTTTACGCGCCGACCCGCGCCATTCTGGTCGAAACGGCGATTGACCCGGTGCAGGTGGCGGTGACGGTGGTGTTCCTGCTGATCGTGCCACTGGCGCTGGGCATGGCGCTGAACAGCCTGCGCCCGGCGCTGACCGCGCGCATCCGGCGGCCGCTGCAGATCCTGTCGATGGTCATTTTCGTCGGCTTCATTGTCGCCGCACTGGCCGCGAACTGGACGTATTTCCTGGATCTGGCCGGGCTCATCGCTGGGCTGGTGGTGGCGCATAACGCGCTGGCGCTGGGTCTGGGCTTTGGCGTGGCTACCCTGGCGGGCCTGAGCGCGCGGGACCGGCGGTCAGTCACCCTTGAAACGGGCATCCAGAATTCGGGACTGGGATTGATCCTGATCTTTGCGTTTTTCAACGGGCTGGGCGGCATGGCGGTCGTCGCGGCGTTCTGGGGGATGTGGCACGCGGTGTCGGGCCTTGCACTGGCGGTCTGGTGGGGCCGCCACCCGGCATGAGCCGGATCCTGATCACCGGCGCGGGCGGCAATGTGGGGCGTGCGCTTCTGGCCGCGTTACGGGCGCATGACGTTCTGGCGACGGATCTGAACCCGGTCCCGGATGTGGCGTTCGCTCGGATGGATGTCACAGGCGAGGATCCGGGCCGGGTGATCGGGGATTTCCGGCCCGAGGTGGTGGTGCACCTGGCCTCGATCGTCACACCGCCCAGGGGGTCGACTCGCGATCTTGAGTGGCGAGTCGATGTGCAGGGCAGCCGCAACGTGCTGGAGGCCTGTCTGCGCCACGGCGTGCGGCGGCTGGTGGTGACATCCTCGGGCGCGGCCTATGGCTATCACGCCGACAACCCCGTGCCGCTGTCCGAGGCCGCGCCGCTGCGCGGCAACCCGGAATTTCCCTATGCCGACCACAAGCGCCAGGTCGAGGAGAGTCTGGCGCGCGCCCGCGCCGATCATCCGGCGCTGGAACAGGTGGTGCTGCGCGTCGGCACGGTGCTGGGCGAGGGGGTGGAAAACCAGATCACCGCGCTGTTCCGCCGCCCTCGGCTGCTGGCGGTGGCCGGGTCGGACAGCCCGTTCGTGTTCATCCACACCGATGATCTGGGGGCGATCCTGATCCGTGCGGCGGGCGACGGTCCGGCGGGGATCTTCAACGTCGCGGGGGACGGGGCGATGACGGTGGGCGACCTTGCCCGCGCCCTGGGCAAGCCGGTGCTGACCCTGCCGCCCGCGCTGTTGCGCGCCGCGCTGGCGGTGGCGCGGCCCCTTGGGCTCAGCCGCTACGGCCCTGAGCAGGTGCGCTTCCTGCAATACCGCCCCGTGCTCGACAACACCGCGCTGAAGGAACGGTTCGGCTACACGCCGGCGCTGACATCGGCGCAGGTGTTCGCGCGCTGGCAGGCGTGGGCGGGGCTATGAAAACCGCGGTGATCAGCGGCGGCGCCGGGGGGCTGGGCCGGGCGCTGGCCGCGCAGCTTCAGGCGCAAGGCTGGTTTTGCGCGCTGCTGGACCTGCCGGGCGGGTTTGGCGATCTGGCGGCGCACGCCACCCAAAGCCTGCATCCCTGCGACGTGACCGATCCCGCGCAGATCGCCCGGACATGCGCCGATATCCGGGCTGCGCGGCCATCGGTGGATCTGGTGATCTACAACGCGGGTGTGACCCTGATCGCGCCCTTTGCCGATGTTCAGGCCAGTGCGCATCGGCGGGTGTTCGACATCAACTACTGGGGCGCGGTGAACCTGGCCGGCGCGCTGCTTGCGGACGTGCGCGCGGCGCGCGGCACGCATCTGGCGATCACGTCGGTGGCCGGGTTCGCGCCGCTCAGGCACCGCACGGCCTATGCGGCCTCGAAACATGCGATGACCGGGTTCTTTGCGTCCCTGCGCGGCGAGGAAGCCGATTTTGGCGTGCGCACGGTGCTGGCCGCACCGTCTTTCGTGAACACCAATCCCGGCGCGGCTTTCGATGCACAGGGCCTGGGGCGGCCCGGCGCTGCGATGGACGGGATCGACCAGATGACGCCCGACCAGGCGGCGCAGATCATCCTGACCGGGTTGGACAAGGGGCGTGAATTCATCCCGGTGGGGCGCGTGGCCTGGCTGGCCTGGTGGGTCAATCGGCTGGCGCCGCGCCTTTATGAACGCCAGATGTTGAAGTCCATCGCGCGCGAATCCGCTTGACGGGGCGCCCAAAGCCGCTTGGGATACGGCCATGCGTATCGCTTCCCTTGCCCTGCCGCTGCTGTCGCTGTCACTGATCCTGTCTGGTTGCGGGCGGGCCCTGACGGCGAACGAAACGGAACTGGCCAGCCGGCTTTTCGGCAGCGGGTTCGATGCGACGCAGGCGCGCATCGGGTCGTCGGGGCTGATCGGGCTGCGCGAAACCCGGTTCCGCGCCCGCCCGCAGGTTACATGCCGCGAACGTATCGTGCCGCCGCCGGAAGGCGAATGGCTGACCGGGCGCACCGCCGGGGTCACGCTGTGGAACCGTGTCACCGTGCGCGACGACCTGATGCGCGAGGATTTCGTGCGCCTGCCGGATGGATCCCTGCCGCTGGGTGTGGCGATGTTCTTTGCCCATGAGATGACCCATGTCTGGCAATGGCAGAACCGGGACATCACCGGCTTTTCGCCGCTGCGCGTGGGGCTCGAGCACAAGCCCGGTGTCGATCCCTATCTGTTCGATGCCCAGAGCGGACCCGATTTCGCGGAATTCGGGTATGAACAGCAGGCGTCGATGGTCGAGGAATATGTCTGCTGCGCCGCGCTGGACCCGGACGGACCCCGCACGCAGCGGCTTCAGGCGCTTTTGTCGCAGGTGATGGCGCCGGGCGATCTGCCCGACTGGCCGGTGCGCATCCCATGGCGAGACGCCCGCCTGGACGGGATTTGCGCCTAGCGCAGGCTACTTGCCGACGTTGGGCTCGGTGCCCGCAAGGATCCGCCGGATGTTGGCCGCGTGGCGCACCCAGACCAGCGCCGCCAGCGCCAGCACCAGCGCGATCAGGCTGACCATGCCGAACAGCAAGGCCCATACCGCCGCAGAGGCCGAGGCCACAAGCGCCGACGCCGATGACAGGCGCGTCAGTTTCAGCGTCACCAGCCAGGTCGCGCAGCAGGCCAGGCCAACGGGCCAGGCCAGGGCCAGCAGGGTGCCCAGAAACGTCGCCACGCCCTTGCCGCCCCTGAACCCCAGCCAGACCGGGAACAGATGGCCCAGAAAGGACGCGAGACCCGCCAGTTGCGCCGCGTCCTCGCCAGCGATGGTGCGGGCGATCAGCACCGCGATCGCGCCCTTGCCGGCGTCCAGCAGCAGGGTGGCCAGCGCAGCGGGCTTGTTGCCGGTGCGCAGCACGTTCGTGGCGCCGATATTGCCCGAACCGATCTGGCGCACATCGCCCAGCCCCAGCAACCGGGTAATCACCAGGCCGAACGGCACCGAACCCAGAAGATAGGCGCCAGGCCCGATCAGGACCAACACCAGGGGGGCGGTGTCAAACGCGGGCAAAAGGATCATGCGGTCTCTCGCTGAAAAACCGGCGCGCCGGCGACATAGGTGGCCAGAACCTTACCCTCCATCCGTGTGCCGTCAAAGGGCGTGTTCCTGGACTTGGATTTCAGGGCGGAGCGATCCAGCACGAAAGGGGCGTCGGGGTCGAACAGAACCAGGTCCGCCGGGGCCTGTGCGGCCAGTCGCCCTCCGTCAAGCCGCAGCCGACGGGCCGGGTTCAGCGCCATCGCGCGCCATAATTGCGGCAGCGTCAGGTGCCCGGCATGATAGAGCCGCATCGCGGCGGGCAGCAGCGTTTCCAGCCCCACGGCCCCGGGCGCGGCTTCCTCGAACGGCAGGCGCTTGCTTTCCTCGTCCTGCGGGGTGTGGAACGAACCGATCACGTCGATCAGCCCATCCGCCACCGCCTGGATCATCGCCAGGCGGTCGTCCTCGCGGCGCAGCGGCGGGGACAGCTTGAAGAAGGTGCGATAGTCGCCGACATCGAATTCGTTCAGCGTCAGATGGTGGATCGAAATCCCGGCGGTCACGTCCAGCCCGTTGCGCCGCGCGCGCACCAGCGCGGGCAGGGTGCGCGCGCTGGTGATCTGGTCGGCGTGATAGCGCGCGCCGGTCATTTCGACCAGCGCCATGTCGCGGTCAAAGCCCATCCGTTCAGCCATCGGGGACACACCGGGCAACCCGCGCAGGCTGGCGAACTTGCCGGATGTCACCGACGCGCCCCGGCTCAGGCCCGGATCCTGCGGGTGGCCGACCACCAGCGCCCCCAGGCTGCGCGCGTAGGTCAGGCAGCGGCCCATGATCCGGGTGTCGGTCACCACCCGGTCGCAATCGCTGAAAGCCACCGCACCGGCATCCTGCAAGAACCCGATCTCGGCCATCTCTCGCCCGTCGCGCGCCCGGGTCAGCGCCGCCATGTGACGCACGTTCACCGGCGATTCCGAACTGGCGCGGCGGCGCAGGAAATCCAGGGTTTCGGGTGTATCGACGGCCGGGCTGGTGTCTGGCCGGGTGACGAAGGTGGTCACGCCGCCGGCCGCCGCCGAAAGCCCGGCGCTGCGAAAGCTTTCCTTGTGCCGTGCGCCGGGTTCGCCCACATGCACGCCCCAGTCCACCAGACCCGGCGCCAGGCATTTGCCCGCGCAGTCGATGACCCGCGCGCCGGCGGGCGGGCGGTGATCGTTGACGCCGCTGATCCGGCCGTTGTGCACGCTCAGCGTGCCAGGTGAATCCGTTCCGGCCTCAGGATCGATGAGCCGGGCATTGGTGAAGAACAGGGACATGCGCGCGCCTTTCGGTCAGCCGGGAACGGGCTGGCAGGCTTATAGCCAAGCGATCACCCGGATGCCACTGTCTTGACCCATCGCGCGGCGCTGAAAACGCAGGGGCGCTGCGCTCAGGCCGGGCTGTGCGGTCGGACAGGGCTCAGTCGCGCCGCCGTGCGCGTTTGTCGCGCGCGTCGGCGATCCGGGAAATGACGCCCTGCGCATCGGCCATGTGCTTCAACAGATGTTTGTCGCCGCTGGCCGTGATGATCTGCACGTCGCCCAGAAAGGGGCGCACCTTGCGAATATCCAGCAGGTTGACCGACCGGTCCGCACCGGGCAGCAACAGACGCCGGTTGGTCAGTGTCCAGACCAGCGCAAGCGTTTCGCTGGCCAGGTAGGCGCTGCGCACACCGACAGCCAGCACCGCGCCCAACGACCCGATCGCCGGGTAGGGCAGGCCCATGACCCAAAGAACGCCGCCCGCCAGCGCCATGAGAGCAACGGCCATGACCCCGTGGTCGCGCCAGTAGCGGCCCCTGTCCGGGCGAAATTCCGTGATCCGGGTTTCGCCATCGGCCAGGAGGGCAGGAGAGGTTGACATGATGGGTCCGGAAGTTCGGTTCAGAGGCACAGAAGAAACGCGCCCCCGGGGTAACGGGGGCGCGTCGGGATCAGTTGTTGTCGGCAGCCGCAGGTGCGTCATCGGCGGCAGTCGGTGCGGGGGTTGGCCGCGCCGCGAAATCCGCCGCGGCGCTGACGCCGGCTCCGGTGGGGTCGACCTGCCGCAGGAAGCGGAAGAAGTCGCTGTCCGGGCTCAGCACCATCGACGCGTTTTCCGAGGTCAGCGCCCGCTCGTAGGAGGTCAACGAGCGGCTGAAGGCGAAGAACTCGGGGTCCTGGCCGAAGGCTTCGGCATAGATCCGGTTGCGCTCGGCATCGGCTTCACCGCGGATGATCTCGCTGTCGCGGTTGGCCGAGGACACGAGTTCAACCTGCGTCCGGTCGGCCAGGGCGCGAACCCGTTGCGCGGCTTCGTTACCGCGCGCGATCTCGTCCGCGGCCTCGCGTTCGCGTTCCGCCCGCATCCGGGCATAGGTCGCGGCCAGGTTCTGTTCGGGCAGGTCGGTGCGCGTCAGGCGCACGTCGATCACATCGACACCCAGCGACCGGGCTTCACGCCGGGCCACGTCCCGGGTCTGGTTCATCAGACCGATCCGGTCTTCGGACAACACGGCGCCCGAGGGAACCGAGCCCATGATTTCACGGATCGCGGCGTTCAGGATGCTTTCGATCCGCACCTGAGCCGCCTGAATGCCCGCGACACCGACAGCCTGCCGGAATTGACGCACATCGCTGATGCGCCAGCGGGCAAAGGCGTCGACCACCAGGCGGCGGTCATCGGCTGGGGTCACTTCCAGCGGCTGCGTTTGCAAGCCCAGGATCCGCGAGTCATAGCGCACGACCTCCTGAATGAACGGAATGCGGAAATAGAGCCCCGGCTCGGTCCGCACCTGCTTGACCTGGCCGAATTGCAGGACCAGTGCATTTTCGCGTTCGTCGACGACAAACAGCGCTGAAAGGCCAATCGCGGCTGCGATCACGGCACCGGCGATTAGAATCGTTATACGGTTCATCAGTTGCTCCCCTGCGTGCTGCGGGCGGTGCCGCGCAGGCTGTCAAGCGGCAGGTAAGGCACGACGCCCGAACCCGATTCGCCGGTCACATTGTCCAGGATCGTCAGGTTCATGCCGCCCAGAACGCGTTCCATGGTTTCCAGATACATCCGCTGGCGCGTCACTTCGGGCGCGTTGCGGTATTCCTGCCAGACGGCCAGGAAGCGGCTGGCCTCGCCTTCGGCCAGGTTGATCACCTGGGCGCGATAGGCTTCGGCCTGTTCCTGGATCTGCGCGGATTCCCCGCGCGCACCGGCCAGAATACGGTTGGCATAGGCGTCGGCCTGACGCTCCAGCCGGTCGCGTTCCTGACGCGCGGCCTGCACTTCACGGAAGCTGTCGATCACTTCGCGCGGCGGGTCGGCACGGTCGAAGTTCACGCGGATGATGTTGATCCCCGCGGCATAGCTGTTCAGCGTTTCCTGGATGGCGTTGCGCAATTCGGCGGCAATGGCGCCGCGATCACGGTTGAGGATCGGCGACAATTCCGAACGCGCGATAATGTCGCGCATCGCCGATTCCGCCACGGCGCGCACGGTGTTCGCCGGATCGGCCAGGTTGAACAGATAGTTGTTGGGCGCCGACACGTTCCAGACGACCTGGAACTGGATGTCCACGACGGCTTCGTCACGCGTCAGCATCAGCCCACTTTCCAGGCCCGCGCGCGCGGTGCCCACTTCGGTCACGCGTTCCGTGGTCACCTGAACGATCTCGGCCGAAACCACTGGCCAGGGCGCGAAGTTCAGCCCCGACTGTCCGATCGCGTATTCCTGCCCGAACAGAAGTTCGACCGACTGTTCCTCGGGCCTGACGGTGTAGAACGAGGCATAGGCCCAGATCGCTGCGACGCCCAGCAATCCCAGAACGATGCCACGGCCACTGATGCCGCCGCCACCGCCGCCGGGACCCTGGCCACCGCCGCCTTGACCGCCGCGACCGCCCATCAGCACTTTCAGCTGCTGCTGGCCTTTCTTGACCAATTCTTCGATTTCGGGGATTTGCGGGCCGCCGCCGCTACCGGGCGGGCGATTGTCGCCACCGCCGTTGGGGCGATTTCCGCCGCCGCCGCCAGAGCCGCCACGGTTTCCACCGCCGCCGCCCCACGGGCCTCCTGAATTGCCTGACATGGCCACTCCTTGGTTCGGGTCTGTCGCATGAAAATGGTCTTGTGCCTGAATTGGGCACAAAACCTGCGGATTCAAGCCAAATCGGTCAAACACTCCGCCGGATCACCGAAATTAGCTGCTTCGCGCCGGTTGACGCATCAAGACCAGCTCTTCGCTCATGGTCGGATGAACCGCCATCGTGCGATCGAAATCGTCCTTTGTCGCGCCCATCTTCAGCGCCACGGCAGCGATCTGGATCAATTCGCCCGCACCCGGTGCGACGATATGGCATCCCAGCACACGCCGCGTGTTCGCGCAGACCACCAGTTTCATCAGCGCCTTGGTTTCGGCGTCGATGAAGCTTGTCTGCATCGGCCGGAAGCTGGTCATGTAGATCCGGACCGGACCCCTGGCGCGGGCCCGTTCCTCGGTCAGGCCGACGCTGCCGGCCTCGGGCCGGGTAAAGACAGCGCCGGCGACCATGTCGTAATCGGGTTTGACCGGCGATCCGCCAAAGACGGTATCGGCAAAGGCGTGCCCCTCGTGGATCGCCACGGGGGTCAGCTGGATGCGCTTGGTCACGTCGCCCACGGCATAGATCGACGGGATGTTGGTTTGCGAATACTCGTCCACCACCACAGCGCCATTGCCCGCCAGCGCGACGCCGGCTTCCGCCAGCCCCAGACCGTCCACATTGGGGCGCCGCCCGGTGGCAAAGAGAACGGCATCATGGACGCGCGTGCGGCCTTGCGTGCAGGTTGCCCGGAACCGGCCATCCGCCAGCTTTTCCAGGCTGGTCAGGTTGGTGTTCACCTCAAGTTTGACGCCCTGCTGCGTGATCGCCGCGGCGACGTGTTCCTGCAGGTCCTGGTCGAACCCGCGCAGGATCTGGCGACCGCGATACATCTGTGTCACCTGCACGCCCAGCCCTTGCAGGATGCAGGCCGTCTCGCAGGCGATGAACCCGCCGCCCAGCACCAGCATGGAGTTGGGAAGCCTGTCCAAGAGGAACAGATCGTTCGAGGTCATCGCGCCCAGATCGGCATAGGGTTCGGGCACGAAGGGCGTGCCGCCGGTGGCGATCAGAATGTGCCGCGTGGTGATGTTGCGCCCGTCGGCCAGCCGCACCGTATGCGGGTCGGCGACTGTGGCGCGCTGGTGAAAGATCGTCACCCCGGCGGTTTCGGCGTTGCGGGTATAGGCGCTTTCAAGCCGGTTCAATTCGGCGTCCAGTCGGTGGCGAAACGCGCTCCAGTCAAAGCGCCCCTTTTCCACCTGCCAGCCATAGGCCGCGGCCTCGTCGATTGCCGCGCCGTGGCCAGACGCAAAGACCATCAGCTTTTTGGGCACACAACCACGGATTACGCAGGTGCCGCCCATGCGGTATTCCTCGGCCATGGCGACCTTCGCGCCGTGCTCGCCGCTGGCAATCCGCGCCGCGCGCACCCCACCCGAGCCGCCGCCGATGACAAAGAGGTCGTAGTCAAAACTGGTCATGTGGTGTCTCCTTGCCGGTTCCGCATCGATATGTCACGCTCGTAGGGTCTTTACCAGCTATGCGTGCCTTCGATTCACGCCGAAAGCTGGATGTCGGCTTTGGATGAAAAAGGAAACGCGGTATGTCGGACGATAACTTGTCGCGGTTTCACACTCGGCTCAATTTGTCGCGCAATGGGGGCGGGTTGCTGTTTTGTGGCGCAGGATTTTCAGCGGACTGTTTGAGTTTCGGCCCGGATCAGTCGCTTGGGACTGGCGCGCAATTGCTGGAGATGTTCAACGCGGAGCTTGAGCAGTCCCCCCCGTTTAGGGACTTGAAAAACGCGGCTGATGCGCTTTGGGAAAAAAAAGCCGATCACGGTATGCTGGCTCTGTTGAAAGATCGCTTTACAGTCTCCGACGTGACGACTGATATGACCGATCTCCTCCGCTTTCCATGGCAAACGATTTATACGACGAACTACGACAATGCGCTCGAGCTCGCTGCAAATGCGGCGAACATTCGCGCTGAGCTGCTCAACAACACAGATGATCCTCGCGGTAACACCGTCGGATTACCCATCATTCACCTTCACGGCTACGTCAGAAAGTGGGACATCCACAATATTAGAGACAGCTGTGTACTTGGCGCTGAGAGCTACAGAAAATTGACCCAAGTAAAGCAATGGCTGCCGCGTTTCCAGCAAGATGTAGATCAGGCACAAATCGTAGTCTTTGTAGGTTTCAACGCCGGCGATTTTCATCTGAACTTGGCATTGAACGACTTGACCGGTTTGCGAGAAAAGGCGTTTTTCATCAACCGCCCAACAGCCAAGGCTGATCCGGATGTTGCCGCGGCACAGAAGCGTTTGGGAACAGTATTCTACATTGGGCGCTCAGGCTTGGCGAAAACGCTCAATTCAATGCTAAAGCAAGACGCTCCAAAGGAACCTCGGCTTGCGAGCTTTTCCAAGTTCACCCCTGAGCCGCCCGCACCGACTGTCCCGACGGCCCAACAGATCGAAGATCTTTTCTTGTTCGGCACGATAGAAAAGGGGCAATTGGCGCGTGATTCAATCAACCAAACGTCTGAGTATCACGCCCAGCGGCAGGCAGTCGACGACGCCGCGGTTGCTATTGATCGCGGAACCAGGATCGTCTTGTTCTCTGGTCATCCTTGCGACGGCAAGACACTATTGACGGAAGATCTTTCCCACCGTTTATCGGTCACTCGGCCAGTTTATACGCTGCGCCTTTCGTACGATTCCTTGCTCAATGAAGTCGCAGATATCTTGCATCACGCCCCCAATGCCGCTCTCGTGATCGAAAACTGTTTCGACTTGCCGGTTGAGCGGCTCGAATGCATTGCCCGGCAATTTGATGGCAGCGAGGGTATTTTGATCTTGACCAGCCGCGCGGTCGCTGTCGATGCAAGCCCTGCAGGCATGGTGATGCTTCAGACCCTCAATACCTTCCGCCAACTAACCGTTGAAAGGCTGACCAGCGGCGAGGCGCGGGCCCTAAGTGACCTTGCAGATCAGATCGCTGGATGGCGAGATTTTCGTGGGTTAGATTCAAACAGCCGGCTGCGGTTCATACAGGAAACCTGTAGGTCCAGCCTACCACATTTCCTCATGCGGCTCCTCAGATCAGAGTATGTAACGGGCCGCTATAGGGAGGAGTTTAACAAGCTTTCCCTCAACAAAGATCAGCGGTTTGCGGTCATTATTGCACTCTATTTTTCCCACATTGGTGAGAACGCTCCAGTATCTTTCTTAAGCAATACGATGGAGGTCGATTTTGGGGCCATCATTGATGGATTAAACAGTGGGCCAGGCAACAATGATGTATTTCGCCTGGTGCGTCGCAACGGCGCAATGATTGAAGCCGTTCCTTCGATCGGGGCCGAGAACATTCTTGCAAATCTTTTCCAGGATGCCGAAATTGTTGACGCTGTCGTTCCAATCCTAAAGAAGCTTTCGAACACATACCGCAATCCATTTGAACAGCGAATGTTCAACCAGATGATGCGGTTTTCAATACTTACAGGTGTAGTCAGCGATCAGCGGCAAATCGAACGATTCTTTGATCACAACAAGCAGGAACAGCAAATCCGCCGCATGCCGCTTTTCTGGTTGCAATGGCATATGGCGAAAAGTGCAGCAGGAGAGTTTGCACCCGCCGAAAAGTATCTCGAACAGGGTTACGCGGAAGCATCGGAGTATGAGCGACGCACAGGCGGAAAATTCGACCGGAGGCAGCTCGACGACAGGCGTGCAAAGTTCTTGATGCTGCGTGCTGAGAGGTCCGAACGAACCGGCGCGGAACTCTTCAGGAATTTCAAAGAGGCTTGTGAGTTAACAGGAAAAATTCTGCGTCAGGATGACCCACAGCATTATCCGTTCCAGACTCTGAAGAAGATTTACGACGTATACAATTCTACGAGACAGAAACTGATGGATGAGCAACGGCCAATTGTCATGACGTGGATACGCGGTCTGCGAGAATATGCAGAAAAACGGCTGAACGTTTTACCTGACGGGTATCAAAAGGACATGGCTCGCCGAGCTTTGGCAAGTCTTCCGCAGGATTTCATCAATTAGAATTTGCGAATGGAGGTATTCTCTGATGTTCAGCGACCATTTGACGTATCTGCTCACACGTCGCTGAAAATGTTGTCGGGATCCTCGAACACGATGCGCTCATGTTCGATGGCGCCGGTGCCGATGTCGCGCATCTCGACGCGGCCATCGGGATAGCCGATCACCACCGCGTCGCAGATGTCGATGAACAGCCCGTTTTCCACCACGCCGGGCACCTGGTTGAGCGCCAGCGACAATTGCCGCGCATTGCCGATGCGCCCCAGAGACAGGTCCAGAATAT
>Ga0316205_10004588_pt1 | contig 11973 bp, 9 predicted proteins | sample 3monthpyrite_MG_FD_204941 | JGI IMG/M metagenome (GOLD analysis project Ga0316205, IMG submission 204941) | Microbial mat bacterial communities from mineral coupon in-situ incubated in ocean water Damariscotta River, Maine, United States -... | ecosystem: Environmental > Aquatic > Marine >... | reverse complement strand
ACCATAAGCATTTGCTGAGCCAATCAGAAATTCATCTGCGAGACGATCCAGCTCCTCCTTGTCTGGTGTTCCATCTTGCCTGGCAAGTTTTCCCATGCGGTCAAAGAGGTTGTCCTCTAATCCTTTTCTTCCAGATAATTCACTTAAGTTCTTTGACATATATTTTGTTCTTTAACCAACTTTACTGCTTTGGTGAATGTTTTTAATTCTATATGGATGCGAGTAACATGTCGCTCTATTTTCTCGACAAAATGCGAGTAAGGTAATCCCTAATTCTTTGGCAAAATCTACAGCCAGCGTTGATGGCGCCGACACAGCACAGAGAATGGGAATGCGTGCTTTGAATGCTTTGATGATAATTTCGTAGGAAATTCGTCCGCTTACGGTAATACAAGCTGCCTCTTTTAAAGAATTGGAAACGAGTAAGTCTCCAACGACTTTGTCCACAGCATTGTGTCTTCCAATGTCTTCCATGGAGCACAATAACTTTCCTGAAAAATCAAAAGCTGCCGCTGCGTGGGAACCTCCAGATTGCTGGAATGCACTTTGAACAAGTTGCATTTTGTCGAACATCTCTTTTACTGTGGAGATATCGACGCTTTTTTTCTCATTGAGAACTTTCCCTATAAATGAGAGTTCCTCCAATTCCTTTTTTCCACAAATTCCGCAGGAAGAAACAGATAAAAGACTTCGGCTGTTGGAATAACCACTTCCCAATTTATCCGCTGGAATGACAAGATCTACGATGGTAACGATGCCGTTTTTGTTTTCATTTTTCAGGATGACATCAGGTGTGAAGTCTTGATCATTGATAACCCCTTCGGAGTTCAGTAGACCACGTACCAGAGCGACATCATCTCCAGGTGTGCGCATCGTTACAGTGAAAGGTTCTCCATTAATATTGATCTGGAGCGCTTCTTCCACGGTCAGCGAATCAACAACATTTGTTGCTGAATTGCCTTCATATTTCTTCCCCTGATAGTCACTCGTAGCCATTCACGTAGTTTTTGTCAAACTCATAAAGATAAAGATTTTATTTATCAATTCTATTCAGGGCGGGTGATGTCCACAGAATGAGGGGTTTGGTGACACTATGATTCCTCATTATAAAATGCACGGTCAGCTTTGCGCTGTCTGAAATACGCAACAAACAATAGTGAAAGCGGAAAAAAGAGAATGATTAGAATCCACTTCAGAATAGTAAGTATTATTTTCATGCCGCAAGTAAAGAGTGATGGTGTCCTTTCCCTAAAAGTAAAAAAAGACAGATCAAAACGCCCAACTTCTTATTATTCGGTTTCTCGTTGACCTTCAATGCGCTGTTGATTGTGGAATCAATGAAATCGTTCTTGGGGTCAAATTTTGTCCAAGCAGCTTATTAATCTACCTTAATAAACACAGATTCCTTTCCCAAAATAGCTGTGAGAAGATAGTAGAAAGTAGCGCGGTGCTTGTTGCGGTTAGATTGCCCCAATGCATGACAAACTTCTTGAATCACTTCGTCCAGCCTAGGGCTATCTTCCATTCCCAGTTTACCGATAAGAAAACTGGTCTTGACAGTTTCCAATTCGCTTGGATCTGAACAGGCTACTTTTGAGGCATCATTGTCGTGGATTGATGGACCCAAATGCCTTACAATAGCATGGTACATTTCTTCATGATAGCTTAATCCAAGTGCATCAAGTTCTTTGGTAAATGTTGCGAAAACTTCTTCGTATGTTGACATTTTTATAAAATTTTGGTTAATAAAATGAGATTCGTTTTTATCTTGCATCAAGATATTAAATCTTCGAACAAAATAGACTGCCGAGCCAAAATACGGGTATTTAATGCAATAAAATTAGGTAATTGTTGCAATTTTTTACCTAAAAAAACAGGCAGTTATACTCATTGTGGGTGTCAGCTAGGATCGTTACCTTTAGTTCTATCCAAAAAGGAAATAGTATGGGACAATGTTTTGATTGTGATAATGTTAGAATAAATTTCTTTGTAGACGAAGGAAACGGCAAATGTGACAAGTGTCATGGAAGTGGTTTGGGAGATGCCTTGGATCAATTTTCAGCGAATTTAGTTAACGAAGAATCTAAATGTGAGAAATGCGCTGGGACAGGACAATGCCAAAATTGTGGAGGAACTGGAACAGTTTAAAATTAACTCATTATTACTAACCAAAAACGCTACCTCACACACCTAATATTTATGTTGTAGCTCCAATCTACTCCCCCTTCAATTTTATCAAAACCTCCTTAAATTCCTTCTTCATGTTGTCCGCAGTAAAGAGACAAACGCCTGCCGCCCCTTTTTCTTTTGCCAATCGAATGGCTTTTTCGAAATCATCCGCAGATTCAAAACCGGGCATGTACAGTCCAGTATTGACGGGAAAGTCAACGTCATTCACACCTTGTTCTGTGGCGAAACCGATCCAGTTGATGTTCTCGCGGTAGAAGTTGTGATAAATCATCGGGTAGGCTGCGTCTAAATTCCAGTCATCCCAGGCCTGACGCACCATCTGTCGCGACATTTCGGGAAAAGGAAAAACAGCTGCTGTCAATTTTTGGTTTTGAAGATGGACCATGTCGGCAATTTCATTCACCAAAGAAGTGACGGCGTTCAAGCGGTATTGACGCCATTCTGTACTCAACTCTGGGTACTCCATTTCCCGAGGATCTTTGCCAAACAATTGCTTAAATCCTTCGCAGGCGATGGGGTGATATCCGTAATCGTATTCTGGCATCTCATGATCTTGCACCAAGTCGTATTTTGGTTGGAGATCAGCTCCGAGAATAACGTCGACATAGCGCACGTAATCCAAGTGAATTGAGGCAAGCCCATCAATCGCTAGTAACTTTTTGACGTTGTCTTTGATATACTGCCGCGCTTCTTGATGAAAGGGGCTCAGCCATTGGTAGTAATCAACATAAGCTCTGTATTCCAGTGAGTTTTTGCCCTTTCGATTTACGGCATACCATTCAGGATGCTTGTTGGCAATCGTGTCATTGGGACGGTTGAGCGTCCATAACCAAGCGTGGATTTTAATGTTTTTGGGCTTCGCCAGATCAACAAGTTGTTGGATAAATTCGGGACTTCCACCAACCAGAACCTCAGAAATATCCAATGAGTCGTATGCGCTCAGCTTTTTTGTCCAGACATCCTTGTCGAATTGATTTCCCCCATGTACCCACGTAGCCAATGTAAATGGAGATTTTTTCTTTGCAACGACGCTGAGCTTGCCCATTTCATCGATGCTATAGTTTTTTCGCGTTACTGGACTCGTTAGGCTGATTTCAAATCCTGATGATGTTTTTCGCAATTCTGCGTCAAGTTGTTCAGTATCATTGTAGGTTACGCGAAGTGAATGACTTTCCAGCGTGTTCTTCGGTAGTACACCTTTCAATTCTCCCCAACGAGCTTCCCGAAAGAGAGCATAGGCGACTTGCTGTATGTCACTGTCAGGATCTTTATGATAAACAACGTCCTTGGCACTGGATGTTTCAGTAAACTGAACTACGCCCCATTTTTCAGGTTCGTGCATATTGATTACCTTTTGGTTACTCCATACCCAGTTGTACTCGCGCTGCAACTCCCCATCCACTTTTTTTCGTCGGTACTTTCCATCCACGGTGTCATGATCCCACTGCACCCTAGAGAAGTTCATGTGCCATTGATCTCCTTCTTTCGGGAGTTGGTATTTATCATTCTTCAGTTCGATCAGTCCTCGCATTGGAATTGCCATTTCAACAGTCCATTTCTGATCAATGTCAGATGAGTTGTTTAATGTACCATGGACTTCAACGGCAGTTTTCATATTGTCCAAGTTCCAATGAAAGTTGGCATATCCACCAACGCGATAAGGCTTATTCAATAATAAATCCCAAACAGTATTTAGTGCGTTTAATTCAATTTCGGCGTACGCCTCCGTCTTTGGTGAGGGGTCGATAAAAACTTCAAAGTCGTTGTTTAAATAGATGATCGCATCACGTTTTGTGATGTTTCCCCAGATGTGAGGTTCTTCAAGTTCAGCATAAACGTAGAGAAATTCATCGCTCCACAATAGTTTTACCTTCGTCTCGAATTTCACCGTTTTTATTCCAGCAATATCAATGAATGGCTCGGTAAACGCGGCGTTATCCCATGCTGATTCTGCTTGCCCATCGATTACAAGCTTGGCAGTTGTTTTCGGAATTAGATAATGCTTGGGAACGACCGTTTTATCAGTTACATTGATTTCAACAGGAAGCTTCGTTTGAGCGCTAGCCGTTAAATTCAGCCAAAAACAGGAAAAGAGGATAAACCATTTCACGATCAAACAAATGTACACAAAGTAATAGGATGCTTAGTTGAGGGGTGGTAAGGGATAAACAATTTATTATCTTAGCGGGTCACGTGAATAAACTCTTAAAAAGTACAAAAGAGTTGCATCATGGGACAAAACTATGAATCTTTGATTTCATCACTCATCAATAGCAGAAAATGATTACACCAGTAACTGAAAAAAAACTCTTCCTCATAGATGCTTATGCATTAATCTTTCGTGCATATTTTGCCTTTGCAAAGAATCCACGAATTAATTCAAAAGGACAGAACACCTCGGCAGCATTTGGATTTACAAATTCATTGATTGACATTCTCAGAAATGAAAAGCCGACGCATATTGCGGTTGTGTTCGATCCTCCAGGGGGATCAGTTTCAAGACGCGAGGATTTTCCTGAATACAAAGCGCATCGTGATGAAACGCCTGAAGGAATTGTCACAATGATAGAACCGATTAAAAATATCATTCGTGCTTTCAATATTCCGATTTTGCAAGTCAATGGCTTCGAGGCGGATGATGTAATTGGTGCATTGTCGAAAAAGGCAGAGGTGAAAGGCTTCACAACGTATATGATGACGCCAGATAAGGATTTTGGTCAGCTGGTAACGGATAAGGTATTTATGTTCAGACCCGGTCGTGGTGGGAATCCAGCTGAAATCTGGGGAGTAAAAGAAATCTGCGAGAAATTTGATGTTGAGAACGTATTGCAGGTAATTGATGTATTGGGCTTGCAGGGTGATGCAGCAGACAATATCCCTGGAATCCCTGGAATCGGTGGAAAGACAGCGTCTAAACTTCTGAAGCAATTTGGTTCTGTAGAAGGCATTTTGGAAAATACCGATCAACTGAAAGGGAAGCAAAAGGAAAACCTTGAGAATTTTGCGGAACAGGGAATTCTTTCGAAAAAGCTAGCGAGAATCATCACGGATATAGATGTTGAACTCAATGAGGAAGAACTTGTTGTATGTGATGTGGATGCTGAAAAAATAAGAGATGTCTTTACTGAATTAGAATTCAGAAATCTCGCACGAAGAGTTTTGGGTGAAGAGATTGTGGTGTCTACACCAATTGCGGATAATAAAGGTCAGATGGATTTGTTTGGAACGCAAAGTTTGGTAGAAGAGCAAGCACCAACGGAGACTGCGGAATTCAAGACAATTGCAACGGAAAAGCCAAGCTATCATTTGATTACAAAACCTGAAGGACGCAAGGAATTACTGGAAATTTTGATGAAGCAGAAGTCAGTTTGTTTTGATACAGAAACGGACAGTATCGAAGCACTGCACGCCAATATGGTGGGGATGTCCTTTTCATATAAGGAGCGGGAAGCATTTTACGTGGCTACACCTCTCGATTTTGAAGGTGCAAAGAAGATTGTTGAAGAATTTCGTCCGTTTTTTGAGTCAACGCAAATCGAAAAAATCGCCCACAATATCAAATACGATATCAAGGTAATAAACCGCTACGGCGTAAATGTTTTGGCTCCGATGTTCGATACGATGATCGCACATTATTTGATCAACGCGGATTCTAAACAGAGCATGGATTTCTTGGCTGAACTGTACCTCAACTATAAGCCTGTTTCAATTGAAACATTGATCGGTAAAAAGGGAAAAAATCAGGGAAGCATGGCGGATTTACCACCAGAAGAGATTTACGACTATGCCTGTGAAGATGCAGACATTACGCTCCAATTGAAGAACCTATTTGAACCCGAAATTCAAAAGGAACATCTCAAGGAATTGTTCTACAACATGGAAATGCCGCTGGTTGATGTACTCAAATGCATGGAACAGGAGGGAATCGCAATTGATTCGGAAGGTTTACTCAACTATTCAAAAGAGCTGGAGACTTCACTTGTTGAATTGGATGCAAACATCAAGAAAGAAGCGGGCGTCGATTTTAATATCGATTCACCGCGTCAATTGGGAGATGTACTCTTTGATCAGATGCAAATCAGCACTAAGGCGAAAAAAACAAAAACGGGACAATATGCTACAGGCGAAGATGTCCTTCAAAAATTGAAACATAAGCACCCGATCATTCAGATGATTTTGGATTACCGTCAATTGCGCAAATTGAAAAACACCTATGTCGACCCTTTACCAACAATGATGGATAAAGTTGACGGCCGAATTCACACAAGCTATATGCAGACCATTGCGGCGACGGGGCGTTTGAGCTCACACAACCCTAATTTGCAAAACATCCCAATTCGGTCAGCTAAAGGACGTGAAATTCGAAAATCCTTTGTTTCACGCGGGGAAGGATATCAGCTAATGGCAGCCGATTATTCTCAAATAGAATTGCGCATTATTGCTGCACTCAGCGAGGACGCAAACATGATTGAAGCTTTTAAAAGTGGACAAGATATTCACGCGACGACTGCAGCAAAAGTATTCCATGTTCCCCTCGAAGAAGTTACGCGCGATCAGCGTAGTTCAGCAAAGGCAGTAAATTTTGGAATTATCTATGGGCAATCGGCATTTGGATTGGCACAAAATCTAAATATTTCCAGAAAGGAAGCGAAAGAAATCATTGACAGCTATTTCGAGCAGTATCCAACGATTAAATCATATATGGATGACGCAATAAAGAAAGCGCGCGAGAATGGTTATGTCGAAACGATCATGAAAAGACGTCGTTATCTAAAGGACATTAACTCGGCAAATGCTGTCGTACGTGGTTTTGCAGAACGGAATGCAGTCAATGCACCGATTCAGGGTTCTGCGGCAGATGTGATCAAATTAGCGATGATTGGCGTACATAGTGCCATGGAGGAAGCCAATATGAAATCAAAAATGCTCTTACAAGTACATGATGAATTGGTTTTTGATGTGCATGAAAGTGAAAAAGAACAGTTGAAAGAACTTGTGAAACATGAAATGGAAACGGCCGTCGAAATGGTTGTCCCAATGGCTGTGGAAATGGAAATTGCTGATAACTGGCTCGCTGCACATTAATTGCTTGAATGAAAAAAAGGTTGAGAAATAGCATCATTATCCTTCTTCTCGCCTTTCCCTGTGCTGAAATCGCTGCGCGGATTGTGGGCTGGGCGCCACTTGTCAATGAAAATTTTAGCGTAACAGCGAGTCCAAATCATTGGTTGATTGGAGACTCCATTTGCGGCTTGAAACTGAACCCTGGCGAGTACGAAATTACGCTTGAGAATGCCATTACGTTCAAGACTACACATACGGAACGGGGCGTTCGAAGAAATCCGGCGAATGGAGACAAAAGTAGAGAAGTTCATGTCTTCGGCTGCTCTTTCACTTATGGTTATGGTGTGAATGACGCGGAGGTATTCACCAATCTTTTACAGGAAAAGCACGACGAGCTCAGCGTTATCAATTTTGGAGTTCCGGGCTATGGAACCGCGCAATCTATTTTGCAATTAAAGGAGGAAATGGGTGAAGGAAGCTTTCCCACACATGCAATTCTCGTTTATTCAGAAGTTCACCCCGAACGTAACGCATTGGCGAATAGCTATAGACGGGCGTTAAAAATTGGTTACTCGCGATCAAATTCGGAGGTTGACGTCAGCATGAAGAATGCGCGGTTTCCGTTTAAAACAGTTTCGAGCAGTGAAATTCAGTACGCAGCTTGGGAAGCTGTTTATTCAAATTGGGCTGGACGGGAGACCTTTGCAGTTGTTCACGCATTGCAAAGTACGCTTGAGAAAGAGATGGAACAAGAAGAAATGACGACGGTCACAGCTGATCTTTTTGCGGCGTTTATTACCCTCTGTGTTTCCAATCAAATTGTGCCTGTCATTGTCAATTTAGATGAAGCCGAATTTCACACACGATACAAAGAAATCTTGGAGAGATCGAAAGTGAAAGTCATTGATGTGGGCTTCGATTTCACGGATAAAGCCTTGACAAATCTTCCGTACGACAGTCACCCGAACGCTGCTGGACACGCAATGATCGCTTCGAAAATGGAAAGGGGACTAAGGATGTTGTTGAATGAATAAGCGAACCATCTTTACCATTTTGGGGCTGAGCCTTATGCTCATTCTAGGAGTCTGGGCTGGCACACAATTGAATTTTAATTTCAACCTTTCAACCTTTACTGCTGAGGATTCACAAGAGAACATTAATTATCAGTCGTACAGTAAAAAATTCCCAATGTACGGGAGGGGAATCACCGTCATTATTGATTTTGAAAAAGAGCTTTCAAAGCGCGAAGATTTCAAAAAAATTGACAGACTAACCAACCGAGTCATTGAGCTTCGTGGTGTTGAGGGTGCTACTTCAATAACATCAATCCGTTTGCCAGAAAGGAATGCCTTTGGGGTAAAAAAGCGAAGGTTGATTTCCCTGAAGAATGACGCATCTTTTCTGAAACGATTTGAGAAGTTGGATGCTTATGCTGATGTTACACCAAAGTTTCTTTCAAAAGACAAAAACGCGACCTGCATTTATGTCGATCTTGATAGTACCAATAGTGGTCAAACGATTGAACGAATTCAGGACTGCGTTTCAGGGTTTGGATTCCCGAAAGTATACTATTCGGGGAGTGAAGTACTCATAAAAACCTCGAAGGAACAGTTTTCTTCCGAGATGGTTAAGCTGCCAATCATTGCGGGGACTGGACTACTCCTGTTGTTCTTTTTCTTCTTTCGAGATATTAAGAGTTTGGCTACCGTTCTCGTCATTATCGGGTTTAATATCTCCGCCATTCTTTTGACCTTTTGGCTGCTGGGTGTTGACGTTGGCGTACTAACCCTGACAATCCCCTTATTGATTCTTGTGTTGTCCTTTTGCGACATCGTTCATGTACTGTATACCTTCAAGCAGAAACCTTTAGATCTTGCGATGAACGATCGATTGAACGCAACGATGTTTTCATTGAGAAAAGCACTTTGGTTTACTTCCCTAACGACATTTTGCGCTTTTGCAATCTTTACGTTCAGTTCCGTTGAGCAGATTGTCGACTTTGGTTTGGTAACAAGTATTGGCATCGCGATCGCTTTCCTTTCAGCGCGCTATATTCTTCCACAGTTTGTTGCCATTTTTCGTGTGCAACCGTTTTCGAAAGAACCGCCGATTCATTTACTGAAAAAGTGTTTGAAAACAGCACTTAGCAGGTATCGTTGGAGTTCGGGAATTGGAATTTTTGTACTGGTCATTGCAGGAATATTTGCTACACTGAATTTTTCAATTAACGACTCGCCACACAAGAATCTTGGTGATGAAATGGGCGGAGCAATCGCTTTTCTGAATGATAATTTCGAAGGCACACGAACAATAGAACTTGTGCTATCTGACGCAGAAGGAATAGGAGAAAGCACCATACAATTGGTGGACTCAATTGAGCAATATTTGTTGAATTCGTACCAATGCAATTCTGTGTTTAGTGTCAATACCGCCGTTAAACGCTTGAATCGTTTCAACCATTTTGGCTTCGCTAGTTACTATTCTTTGCCAGAGAAAATTGATAGCGCTTTCATGGGACAGCTGGAAGAGCATAAGGATGCTTTAGGTTTAATGAATGCTGTTACTGACGATCGTAAATTGCTCAGAATAGTTGGGCGATTGAAGGATCAAGGAAGTGCAGATGCCCGTGAACGAAATGAGAATCTGAGTTGTTTTCTGGCAACATTATCTGTAAAGAAAGAGGATATTTTCATCAGTGGACACTCCTTTGTGAATGATCAATCAATGTTTCGGGTTACACGGTTGATATTGCTGAGCGTCGCGTTAAGTGTTCTGATGGCGATGTTGGTGATTGGTTTTGTCTTTGGGTCAGTTCGTCTTATGCTCGCGATGTTCATTCCGAATGTTCTCCCCTTAGTTTCGGCACTTGTTCTCATGCAGATTTTAGGAATTGATTTGAATCCATTTTCTGCGATGGCACTTTCCATAATACTAGGATTGTCCATTGATGATACGATTTATATTACCAGTGATGCAGTTGAGAAAAACAGAGATGAATCTGTGTCTGAAATGCTAGAAAACAGCCTCGATAAAAACGTGTTTCCCGTCTTGGCAACATCACTTTTATTGGCAATTGGCTTTGGAACCTTGATGTTTTCAAGCCTTGAATCAAATAAGAATATCGGGATTCTTGTATCCTCAGTTTTATTAATTGCATTACTTTCGGACCTGCTTATCCTGCCAGCATTGCTAAAATGGACATCAAAATCTAACCAGAGAAATACATGGAAATAGTCGTTTTGACGATATATATTGTGATTTGTACAGTACTCTTGATTTACAGTGTTGTCGAATTTTCTCTGTTGTTAAACTATATTTTCAGAAGACAGAAACACACGAAAAAGAAGTGGGATGAACTTCCATCTGTGACGATTCAATTGCCGATGTATAATGAGTCTTATGTTGTCGAGCGCCTTTTGGATCAGGTTGCTAAAATGAACTATCCACATGAAAAGCTGGAAATACAAGTACTCGACGATTCAAACGATGATACCATAGAAAAAGCCAAGGCAAAAGTCGCTTTCTATCAAGAAAAGGGGATCGACATGCAGTACATTGCTCGTGAGAAGCGTGAAGGATTTAAAGCTGGCGCGCTGGATTATGGATTGAAAACAGCCAAGGGTGAGTTTGTGGCAATTTTTGATGCGGATTTTCTTCCTTCGGAGGATTTTTTATTGGATGCTCTGCCTTATTTCGATCAGGAAAAAGTGGGCGTTGTGCAATCGCGGTGGACATACATAAATGAGAATTTTTCACTGCTTACGCGTCTCCAAACGGTTATGTTGAACACGCATTTTTCAGTTGAACACGCTGGAAGAAACAGGAGTGGAGCATACATTAATTTTAACGGTACTGCGGGTATTTGGCGAAAGTCGTGCATTGCTGACGCTGGCGGTTGGATGGCAGACACACTAACGGAAGATTTAGACCTTAGTTTTCGTGCGCAAATGCGTGGATGGGAATTCAAATACGCCATGGAAATTGAGTCTCCTTCTGAATTACCAATCACTTTTCCGGGATATAAAACGCAGCAATTCCGATGGGCAAAAGGTGCAGCTGAATGTGCGAAAAAGAACATCCCAGGGCTTTGGAAGTCGAAAACGCCGAGTTTTTGGGCAAAGTGGATTGGCTCATTTCATTTGCTCAACAGTTCCGTTTTTTTGATCGTTTTGAGCTTTATTATTTTGTCATTCCCACTGACTTATAGTTTACAACAGATCCCCAAGGATTCATGGGTTTTCAATGTAATCGCGTCTTTCGTTGCGTCCAATGTCTTGTTATTATCTGTTTTTGTGGGAGGAAATATAGGACACTCGAAGAATAAACTGGTCTCGGCACTGCTTTTCCCTTTCGTGTTTATCGGATTTTTAATCGTAAACATGGGCGTGTCACTTTACATGAGTTGGGGAGTAGTTGAAGGTTATTTGGGAAGGAAATCAGATTTTGTGCGAACGCCAAAATTCAATGTAGTTGGAAAGAAAAAGGCGAATTTAGGGAAATATACCCGTGTTAAAATCACGCCATTGCTCATTATGGAGAGTTTATTTGTTGCATATGGAATTTTCCAGATAACTTATGCATATAGCGTTGGCGACATATTTGCAATGGTTTTTGCATCAATGTTCGTCGTTGGTTTTGGATATAATGTAGGTGCAACGGTATATTATTCGTCTAAGAAGACATGATCAAAAATCGGGTCATATTAATTTTGGCCACGGT
>Ga0316205_10004586_pt1 | contig 11978 bp, 7 predicted proteins | sample 3monthpyrite_MG_FD_204941 | JGI IMG/M metagenome (GOLD analysis project Ga0316205, IMG submission 204941) | Microbial mat bacterial communities from mineral coupon in-situ incubated in ocean water Damariscotta River, Maine, United States -... | ecosystem: Environmental > Aquatic > Marine >... | reverse complement strand
ATATGGCTCTGATCTCTGATCCCTCCCTCAGTCTTTTTACGCAGGACCTGCGCAGTGGCTGGATTCGTCTGCGCACACTGCTGTTGCTGCGTTGGCTGGCGATCCTGGGCCAGACCGTCACCGTTGTCGTCGCCAGCTTTGTCCTGGGTCTCAGGGTCGAGCTGGGGCTGAGTTTTCTGGCCATCGGATCGTCGGTTCTGTCGAACATGATCGCGATGACGGTGTTTCCGCCCAACCAGCGCCTGCGCGATTGGGATGCGATGCTGACGCTGCTGTTCGATTTGACACAGCTGTCATTCCTGCTGTTTCTGACCGGCGGGCTGAACAATCCCTTTGCGCTGCTGATTCTGGCTCCGGTGACCATCTCGGCCACGGCGCTAACGCTGCGCTCCACCGTTATTCTTGGCGTGATGTCGGTGGCGATGATCACGCTGGTGGCGTATTATCACATCCCGCTGCGGCAATCGGACGGTACGGTTCTGGAATTGCCGGGTCAGATTCTCGTCGGATTCTGGATCGCAATTGTCATTGGCATCGTGTTTTTGTCGATCTACGCGCGCCGCGTGTCGCTTGAGGTTCACACCATGAGCCGGGCTCTGCTGGCAACCCAGGAGGCGTTGGCGCGCGAACAGAAACTGACCGATCTGGGCGGCGTCGTGGCCGCCGCCGCGCATGAGCTGGGCACGCCGCTGGCCACCATCAAGCTGGTCTCGACCGAATTGGCCGAGGAGTTGGAGGGCAACGCGGAATTGGCCGAGGATGCGCGCCTGATCCGCGAACAGGCCGACCGTTGCCGCGATATCCTGCGCGATATGGGGCGCGCGGGTAAGGATGATCTGCACATGCGATCGGCCCCGTTCAGCGCGGTTGTGCGCGAGGCGGCGGAACCGCATCAGGATCGTGGCATTGCGGTGCATTTCGATTTTTCGCCTGAGGATGGTGGCGATCAGCCGGTGATCTATCGCCGCCCCGAGATCATCCACGGCATCCGAAACCTGGTGCAGAACGCGGTCGATTTCGCCAGCGCAGATGTCTGGGTCGATGGCCGCTGGCACGAAGGCGAAATCCGGCTGAGCCTGGCCGATGACGGGGCGGGCTTTCCCCCCGATCTGTTGGGTCATCTGGGCGATCCGTTTCTCAAGCGCCGCAAAGGTGCCCGCGATCTGTCGCAGCGTCCGGGATATGAGGGGATGGGGCTGGGCCTGTTCATTGCCAAGACGCTGCTGGAAAGATCGGGTGCCACGATCACCTTTCGCAATGGCAGTGATCCGTTCCTATTGGAGGATGAAAGCGGCACCCGGCGCGGGGCCGTTGTCGATGTGATCTGGCCCGCGGCGGCGATCATGCAAGATGCGGCCGAGGCTAAAGGGCCGCTGGGTCTTAACAGACAGATCAAGACTTAACCCCGCCTTAACCATTTGCCTGTTGAAGTCGCATCACCACGTCACGAATGGGCATGAATGATGCTATCGGATCCTATCACGCTGCTGTTTCTGGCAGGCGTCAGCATTGCCGCAGCGGGTTTTTCCGTATTTGCCGGCAGTTGGCTGACGCGGGCCATGGGGGCACCGGCCCATGTCATGTTGCAGGGTCTCGACCTGCCGCGCAGCTATGCGTTTCGCGACGGATATCTGTTGACGGATATTGACGATGATGACGCCTTTTTGAGTGACCCGACCGACCGGGTTGCTGCCTGGAGGGATCTGGCCGAATGTCTGGGTGGCCTGAACGGCGATGCGGCCGCGCGCATGAACCGGTTGCGCGAGAAAGGTGAGACCTTTGTTCTGATTGGAAAAATCGGCGAAGACAGCCTGTCGATCACGGGCCGCCGAGACGAGGATCAATGTGTGATCACGGTGGCAGCGATGGATGCGCGCCGGGCCAAGCGCACGATTGATCAGGCCGGTCTGGACGCACTGGAACAAGAGGTGGATCTGTTGCGCACCGCGATGGATCATTGCAGCGCGGTGATGTGGCGGGCGGGTGAAGACGGTCAGATCACCTGGGCCAATGCCGCCTATTACACCCTGTTGGAAGAGGTCGACCAAGGCGCGGGTGCGCTGGTCTGGCCGATCAAGCCGGTCTTTGGAGATCACATCACGCCGCCGCCCGAAGAAGGCCGGGTGCGGCGGTGTTCGCTGGACATTGCGGGTCAGAAACTGCCGCGTTGGTTCGATATCTCGATGACCGAACAAGCGGTCGGAACGCTCTACACGGCGCGGCCCATTGACCAATTGGTGGCGGCGGAAACCTCGCTCAGGGAATTTGTCCAGACCTTGTCGCGCACCTTTGCGCATCTGCCGATCGGGTTGGCGATCTTTGATCAGCGTCGCAAACTGGTGCTGTTCAACCCCGCATTGGTGGATCTGTCGACGCTCTCGACCGAATGGTTGTCGACCCGGCCCGATCTGTTTTCCTTTCTCGATCAGCTGCGCGAGCATCAGCGCATGCCCGAGCCCAAGAATTACCACGCCTGGCGGGCCGAAATGGCCGAATTGGAACAGGCGGCGCGTGACGGCACCTATCAGGATCTCTGGACGCTGCCGACCGGCCAGACCTACCGCGTGATCGGGCGCCCGCATGCCGACGGCGCGGTGGCCTTCATGTTCGAGGATATCACCTCGGAAGTGTCGCTGACACGCCAGTTTCGCGGTGATCTTGAACTCTATCAGGCGATCATGGACGAAAATGGGGAAGCCATGGCCGTGTTTACCAATGAAGGCCAGCTTACCTTGCGCAACACGGCCTATGGCACCTTGTGGGGCGCACCCACGACCGATGCCGCGATGATCAGCCTGGCCGATGCCACGCGGGCCTGGGCCGAGCAAAGCCCGCCGACCCCGCTCTGGGGTGAGATCCGCAATTTCGTGGGTAGGTGCAGCGAACGCAGCCCATGGGACGAAACGCTGGAAATGCTGGATGGCCGCGTGCTGCGATGCCGGGTCGGACCGCTGAAGGGCGGCGCGACATTGGTGGTGTTCGAAGCTGTGGACGCCGCCGCCCTGGCGCAGGAGGAAAGCCCGCCGGCGGCGATTTCCGCAGGCTGAACCGGCGCATTCGGTTGCGGCGGCGGATGGGCGCGCTAAAGTCGGTCCCATGTCGGAACTTGCCTTGCCCATTTCTGCCCCGGATCGCGGCCTGCTGGCCGAATTCACGCTTGGCTCGGCAGAGGCCACCGCCGATTTCGCGCGCGCGCTCGCCCCCTTGTTGCGGCCGGGCGATACCTTGTGCCTTGAGGGCGATCTGGGAGCGGGAAAAACCCATTTCGCGCGATCGGTGATCCAGACCCGCCTGGCAGAGTTTGGCGCGGTCGAGGATGTGCCGTCGCCCAGTTTCACGCTGGTCCAGACCTATCAGGCGGGAGATCTGGAGATCTGGCACGCCGATCTTTATCGTCTCACAGCACCGCAGGAGATGGACGAGCTTGGCCTGTCGGATGCGTTTGACACCGGCCTTTGCCTGATCGAATGGCCCGGCCGCATGGCGGCTGATATGCCGGGAGCGGCGCTGTGGCTGACATTCAGGATGCTGCCGCAAGTCGGAGCGCGCCATCTGCGGCTGACCAGTGCAACGCCCGAGGTCTGGCGCGCCCGTCTGGCCGGGATTCTGCCGGAATGAGCGGGTCGATCCCCGAGTTTCTGGAGCTGGCCGGGTGGGGCGGCGCAGAATGCGCGCCGCTGGCCGGTGATGCCTCGACCCGTCGTTATACGCGGCTGCGCAAGGGTGCCAACAGCGCCATCCTGATGGCCGCGCCGCCAGAGGATCGGGCCGCGTTCGATGCGTTTCTTGCGGTCGCGCTCAGGCTGCGCGATGCCGGGCTTTCGGCCCCCGATATCCTGTCGGCGCGGCCCGGTGACGGGCTGATGTTGCTTGAGGATCTGGGTGACCAAAGCTTTGCCGCGCCGGACCTGCCGCAAGCGGCCTGGGAAACGGCGGTCGATGTCCTGATCCATCTGGCCCGCGAGCGCCGAAGCTGGACCGTGCCGCACCTGACCCCGTCCGTGATGTCCGGGATGACAGCGATTGCCTTGCCACAGGACGGAAAGGCGGCAGCGTTGCAGGCGATGGAGGTGTTGTTCCAGCGGCATTTCACCCGGCCAATGGTGCCTGGCCTGCGTGATTTTCATGCCGAAAACCTGCTCTGGCTGCCGGATCGCACCGGGCTGGCGCGGGTGGGCCTGCTGGATTTTCAGGATGCCGTGATGGCCCCGCCCGGTTATGATCTGATCTCGCTGACGCATGACGCGCGCCGCGATATGGACCCTGACCGGCAGGCAGCGCTGACCGCGCGCTACGCGGATGGTTTGGGGTTGGACCCGGAGGCCTTCGCCACCGAATGCGCCTTGCTGATCTTTCAGCGCAACCTGCGCATTCTGGGCGTTTTCCGCAGGCTGGCGCGCGAGCGGGGCAAGCCTTCCTATCTGACCCATCTGCCGCGCGTTTTCGCCCATGTCGAGGCGTCGCTGACCCATCCCGCCTTGCGCGATCTGGCCCGCAACATGGCCCCGCTGATGCCGGGGCTCGCGCCATGAGGGCCAGCATGATCCTGGCTGCGGGGTTTGGCACCCGCATGGGGGCGCTGACGACGGAGCGCCCGAAACCGCTGATCGAGGTGGCGGGCCGGGCGCTGATCGACCATGCGCTGGTGCAGGCGCGCGCGGGCAGCGACCGGATCGTGGTGAATGGGCATTACCGCGCCGATGCGATGCGGGATTATCTGGTGGGCATGGCGGATGTGACTTTTGTCGAGGAGGCCCCGGTGATCCTCGATTCGGGCGGCGGCATTCGCGCGGCATTGCCGGTTCTGGCCAGCCCCGAGATTTTCACCCTGAACGCCGATGCGATCTGGACCGGGCCGGGGGCGCTAGCGCAATTGGACGCGGCCTGGGATGGCGACCGGATGGATGCGCTGCTGCTGATGGTGCCGCAGGCCCGCGCGGTGGGGCGCGGCGGGGGCGGCGATTTTGCCATCGGTGCCGATGGGCGGCTCAAATGGGACAAGGCGGGCGCGGTTTATACCGGCGCGCAGATCCTGAAATCCGCGCTGTTTGAGGGCACGCCCGAGGGGCCGTTCTCGCTTTATGAGATATGGAACGCGGCGCTGGCGCGCGGGCGGCTATTCGGGGTTGTCCATCGGGGAGGCTGGGCCGATGTCGGCCATCCGGCGGGCATTGAAATGGCCGAGGATATGCTAAGGAAATCCCCCGATGTTTGAGCCGCAAGACACCCCCCGCCTGTTTGCCACGCCGCTTGGCACCGATTTCTCGCATGCGCTGCTGGATGGATTGGCGGCGCGGTTGCAGGGGCTGCCGCCCGAGGCATTGGCGCGGGTTGACCTCTATGTAAACACCGCCCGGACACAACGTCGGTTGCGCGCGCTTTATGCCGAACGCGGGGCCGGGTTCCTGCCCCGGATCCGGCTGATCACCGATCTGGGTTTGCGGCCCGATATGGAAGGTCTGCCCGCGCCGGTATCGCCCCTGCGGCTCAGGCTGGAAATCGCTGGGCTGGTGGCTGCGCTCCTGGATCGCCAGCCGGAACTTGCGCCGCGATCCTCGCTTTTCGGGCTGGCCGATGCGCTGGCCGATCTGATGGCCGAGATGCAGGAGGAACGCGTGCTGCCCGAAACGGTGGCCGGGCTGGATGTGTCGGACTATTCCGACCACTGGCAACGCGCGCAGGCCTTCCTGAAAATCGTGGCTCCCTATTTCGTAACCGGCACCGAAAGCTTGAGCGTCGAGGCGCGGCAATCGGCCGTGGCCGACCAACTGGCCTCCGACTGGGCCGTATCGCCGCCCGCCCACCCAATCATCGTAGCGGGGTCCACCGGGTCACGCGGTCCGACGGCGCGGTTCATGGCAGGCGTCGCGCGGCTGCCGCAGGGCGCGGTGATCCTGCCGGGCCTCGATTTCGATCAGCCGCCCGGTGTCTGGGACCGTCTGAACGATGGGCTGACCGGCGAGGATCACCCGCAGTTCCGCTTTGCCAGGCTGGCGCGCGATCTGGGCCTGCACGCCTGTGACATCGCCCGCTGGAGCGACGCGCCCCCGGCCAACCCGGCGCGCAACCGGTTGATTTCGCTGGCGATGCGCCCGGCACCGGTGACCGATCAATGGCTGACCGAGGGCCCGGATCTGCCCGATGTGGCCCATGCCGCCGACGGGCTGACGCTGATCGAGGCCCCGAGCCCTCAGGCCGAGGCCGCCGCCATCGCGCTGCGCCTGCGCCGCGCCGCCGATGCCGGTATCACGGCGGCGCTGATCACTCCCGACAGGGGGCTGACGCGGCAGGTGACGGCGGCGCTGGATCGCTGGCGGATCGAGCCGGACGATTCGGGCGGCGAGGCGCTGTCACATTCCGCCCCCGGTCGGCTGTTGCGCCATGTCGCAGAGGCCGGGGCCGCGCGGCTCAGCGCCGAGGCGCTTCTGGTGCTTTTGAAACATCCTTTGACCCATGCGGGCCGCGACGATCGGGGCCAGCATTTGTTGCGCGCCCGCGATCTGGAGCTACAGCTTTTGCGCGGGCGCACGCCGTTTCCGACCCGCGCCGATCTGGTCACCTGGGCCGCGAAACGCGAGCGCGATCCGGGCGCGGTGGAGTGGGCCGGATGGGTCGCGGATGCGGTGCTTGGTCTTTTTGCGCCCGAAACCCGCGATCTGGCCGACCATGTCGCGGCCCATCTGGATGCGTGCCGGATGTTAGTGGCGGGGCCGGGCGATGACGGCTCCGCATCCGCGCTCTGGGACCGGGCGGCGGGCCAGAAAACGCAAGCGGTGATGCAGATGCTGGACCGTGAGGCCGATGCCGGTGGCCGGTTCAGCGCCGCCGAATACCGCGACCTCGTGACCTCGATCCTTGCGGCCGAAGAGGCCCGCGAACCGCTCAGCCCGCATCCCGGCATCATGATCTGGGGCACGCTGGAGGCGCGGGTGCAAGGCGCGGATCTGGTCATTCTGGGGGGGCTCAACGAAGGCTCCTGGCCGCAGGCACCGGGGGCCGATCCGTGGCTGAACCGGACCATGCGCGCCATGGCGGGGCTGCGCTTGCCGGATCGGGTGATCGGGCTGGCGGCGCATGATTTTCAGCAATCCGTGACAGGGGCCGAGGTCTGGCTGACCCGGTCGTTGCGCGACGCGGAATCTGAGACCGTGCCGTCGCGCTGGCTCAATCGGATCACCAACCTGATGGCGGGAGCAAGCGCCGAGAGCAAAACCGCTCTGGACGACATGCGCGCACGCGGCGCGGATTGGCTGTCGATGGCGATGCGGTTGGATGAACCCGTGGCCCCTGTGGCCGCCGCCGACCGGCCCGCGCCAAGCCCGCCCATCCATCAGCGCCCCGATATGCTGAGCGTGACCCAGATCGAAAAGCTGATCCGCGACCCTTATGCGGTTTACGCCAGCCGGGTGCTGCGCCTGCGCGCGCTGGATCCGCTGCGCCCGCTGCCCGACGCGCCGCTGCGCGGCACGATCCTGCATGACATCCTGCGCCAGTTCACCGAGGCGACCAGGGAGGGCCTGCCCGCCGATGCCGAGACGCTGTTGATGCAGATGACCGAGGCCGGACTGGCGACAGGCGCGCCCTGGCCTGCCGCGCGGCGGATCTGGCTGGCTCGGATGGCGCGCATCGCCCCCTGGTTCATTGAAACCGAGCGCGCCCGGCGCGCGCAAGGCCGCCCGCATCTGATGGAACATACCGGCACGACCCGGCTCAAAGCGCTCGGCCTGACGCTGAAAGCGCGACCCGACCGGGTCGACATCACCCCTGACGGACGCGTCATCCTTTACGATTACAAAACCGGTTCGGTGCCCTCGGACAAACAGGAACGGGCCTTTTCGAAACAGCTCTGGCTTGAGGCGGTGATGGCTGAGAGAGGCGCGTTTGGCGATGCGACCGAGGTGGCAGAGATCTGCTATATCGGGCTTGGCGGCGGCGGGGCTCTGCGCCCACAGCCAGTCGCGCCCGGCGATCTGGATGAGATCATGGCAGGCTTCACCCGGTTAATCACGCATTTTGGGCAAGAGAGCACCGGCTACACCTCGCGCCGTGCCATGCAGGAGGTGAAGTATGCTGGTGATTTCGATCATCTGGCGCGGTTTGGGGAGTGGGATGAAACCATGTCCGCGACCGTCATGGAGGTTGGCCGATGACCCCTGATGACGCCACTTTCGCGCAGGTCGAGGCCGCCGATCCCGGGGCCTCGACATGGCTGTCGGCCAATGCGGGCAGCGGCAAGACACGGGTGCTGACCGACCGGGTGGCGCGGCTTTTGCTGCGCGACGTGCCGCCCGAACGTATTCTGTGCCTGACCTACACCAAGGCGGCGGCCTCCGAGATGCAGAACCGCCTTTTCAAACGGTTGGGGGCCTGGGCGATGACGCCCGAGCCCGATCTGCGCACGGCGTTGGCCGGTCTGGGCGTTCCGGTGGCCGAGATCGACGTGGCCCTGATCGCGCGCGCGCGCACGCTTTTTGCCCGCGCCATCGAGACGCCGGGCGGGCTCAAGATCCAGACCATCCATTCCTTCTGCTCCGCCGTTTTGCGCCGCTTCCCGTTGGAGGCCGGGGTCTCGCCGCGCTTTGCCGAGATGGACGAACGCTCGCAGGCAATTCTGTGCGCCGATGTGCTGGACGATCTGGCGGGTGGCCCGCGGGTGGGCGCGATGGATGCGCTGGCGGCCTATCTGTCGGGCGATGACGCGATGCCTTTTTTGAAGGCGCTGCTGGCGAAGCGGACCGAGATCGGGGCAGGCGTGCCCGAGCGCGAGATTTTCGACTGGTTCGGGGTGCCCGCGGGCGAAACGGACGAGACGATTGTCGCGGATGTGTTTCATGGTGGAGAGGTCGATCTGTGCCAATCGATCATTCCATATCTCGACCCCGATAACCGCAATCAGGGCCCACATATTGCGCGGTTCGAAGCGCTGCGGAAAGATGCGCCGGGGCTCGCGGATCTGGAATTGCTGGAGGCGGCATTTCTGGTTGGCTCAAGCGCCAAGAACGCACCCGACACGGCCAGAATCGGCAGCTTTCCGAACAAAGCGATCTGGGGCAAGATGGGCCATATCACCCCCGATCTTGAGGCGCTGATGGAACGGGTGGAGGCCGCCCGCCCGCGTCGCCGCGCGCTGTTGGCGGCGCGGAAAACCGCCGCCCTGCACCGGTTCGCCGCCGCGTTCCTGCCTGCGTTCGAGCGGGCCAAGGCGGCGCATGGCTGGCTCGATTTCGACGACCTCATCCACCGCGCGCGGGCGCTTCTTTCCGATAGCAGCGTGGCGCAATGGGTCTTGTTCCGGCTGGATGGCGGCATCGATCACATTCTGGTCGATGAGGCGCAGGATACCGCCCCCGCGCAATGGGAGATTATCGCCCAACTGGCAGGGGAATTCGCCGCCGGCAAGGGCGCGCGCGACGAAACCGAACGCACGATCTTTGTGGTCGGTGACAAGAAACAGTCGATTTATTCCTTTCAGGGGGCCGATCCCGACGGGTTCGACCGGATGCGCGTTCATTTCAAAGAGGGGCTGGAAGAGGTCGGGGCGCGGTTTCAGACCTGCGCGCTGTTGCATTCCTTTCGCTCGGCGGTGCCGATTCTTGGCCTTGTCGATCGGGTCTTTGCCGATGTCTCTGGCGCGGGCGTGGGCCGGGATGTGACGCATATCGCCCATAAGCAGACCCTGCCGGGCCGGGTCGATATCTGGCCGCCCGTGGCCGAGACAAAGAAACCCGAGCCGCCGGAATGGGACGATCCGGTGGACCGGCTGGCCGATGATCATCACACGGTCATTCTGGCCGACCGCGTTGCCCGCGCCATCCAGACGATGCTGAGCGACGGCACCACGATCGAGGATGAGGGTCAACGCAGACCGGTGCGGGCGGGCGATATCCTGATCCTGGTGCAGCGCCGATCCGAGTTGTTCCACGAGTTGATTGCCGCGATCAAGGCATGCGGTCTGCCGATTGCCGGGGCCGACAGGATGCGGCTGGCCGCCGAACTGGCGGTCAAGGATCTGACCGCTCTCTTGGCCTTTCTGGCCACGCCCGAGGATGACCTGTCTTTGGCCGCGATCCTGCGCTCGCCGCTTTTCGGTTGGTCCGAGGGCGCGCTGCATGATCTGGCCTATGGCCGCAAAGGGTTCTTGTGGCGCGCCTTGCAGGACCGCGCCGGGGAATTTGGCGATTCGGTCGATATGCTGGTCGATCTGCGTGATCGCGCCGATTATCTCAGGCCCTACGACCTGCTGGAACGGGTGCTGATCCGCCATGATGGCCGCCGAAGATTGCTGGCGCGGTTGGGGGCCGAGGCCGAAGATGGCATCGACGCGATGCTGGCGCAGGCGCTGGCCTATGAGCGGATGGATGTGCCCAGCCTGACCGGGTTTGTCGGCTGGCTGCAGGCCGATGACGTGCAGATAAAACGCGACCCGGGCGGTGCCGGCAATCAGATCCGGGTGATGTCGGTGCATGGGGCCAAGGGGCTGGAGGCCCCGGTGGTGATCCTGCCCGACACCGCCTACCGGCAGGGCGGTCATCCCGGCCCCGTCTTGATGGTGCCCGAGGACGGCCCGGTGATCTGGGCCGGTGCAAAGGACGATGCCCCTGCCGTGTTGCGCCCGCTTTTCGAGATGCGCGCCGCGCGTGAAGCCGAGGAACGCAACCGCCTGCTCTATGTCGCCATGACGCGGGCTGAAAGCTGGCTGATTACTTGCGCAGCGGGCAAACTGGAAACGAAGGAGAACGGCAGCTGGTTCACCCATATCCGCGATGCGGCGGCGGAGATGGGCGCGGCAGAGCAGACTTTCTTTGACGAACCCGGCCTGCGCATTGAAACTGGCGACTGGTCGGGCGGTGGTACGGCGCCGCAAGAGGTGGCCGCGCCCGAACCGCTGCCCGATTGGGTGGCCACACCGCCGAAACCGCCTGCGCGGGCGGCCACCACGCTGTCGCCCTCGGAGTTGGGCGGCGAAAAATCCCTGCCGGGCGACGGGCTGGAGGAGGAGGCCGCAAAGGCGCGCGGGCGGCGGCTGCATCTCTTGCTGGAGCACCTGCCCGAGATCGCGCCTGCCGCGTGGGCGGCGGCGGCACCGGGTATTCTTGCGGCAGAGGGCGATCTGGAGGAACCCGAACGTGCCGCGCTGTTCGAGGAGGCGGCGGCCTGCCTGACCGCGCCGCATCTGGCGCATGTCTTTGCGGATGATGCTCTGGCCGAGGTTTCGTTGACCGCCGACAGCGAATTTCTGGGCCGCAAATTGATGGGTCAGATCGACCGGCTGATTCTCTCGGACGGGCGCATTCTGGTCGTCGATTTCAAATCGAACACCATGGTGCCAACGAAGGTCAGCGAGGTACCCGAGGGGCTTTTGCGGCAGATGGGGGCCTATGCGGAGATGCTGGCCGCGATTTACCCAGGTCAACCCGTTGAAGCGGCGATATTGTGGACCCGCGCGGCGCGATTGATGCCGTTGCCTCACGATCTGGTCATGGCAGCGTTGCATCGGGCGCGGGGCGCTTGACCTTCCCGGCGCGGCTACCTAGGTTCCGCCCCTGACATGCGCAATTTGCCTCCAGGAGGGCTAGATATGGCCACCATCGCCGTCACCGACGCAACATTTGATAGTGAAGTGAAACAATCCGAGGTCCCCGTCGTGGTGGATTTCTGGGCGGAATGGTGCGGCCCCTGCCGCCAGATCGGCCCGGCTCTTGAGGAAATTGCCGCCGAGATGGGCGACCGCATCAAGATCGTGAAGGTCAATGTGGACGAGAACCCCAATGCGCCGATGCAGCTTGGCGTGCGCGGTATTCCGGCGTTGTTTCTGTTCAAGGGCGGCGAAGTGGTGTCGAACAAGATCGGGGCCGCCCCCAAGGCGGCGCTGCAAAGCTGGATCGAAGGCGAGATCTGAGGTCTCCCCGACGTCATTTCAGAAAAGCCTCGTCGGATTTGGCGGGGCTTTTCTTTTTTCCGGGTTTGCCCTGTGACGG
>Ga0316205_10004585_pt1 | contig 11979 bp, 9 predicted proteins | sample 3monthpyrite_MG_FD_204941 | JGI IMG/M metagenome (GOLD analysis project Ga0316205, IMG submission 204941) | Microbial mat bacterial communities from mineral coupon in-situ incubated in ocean water Damariscotta River, Maine, United States -... | ecosystem: Environmental > Aquatic > Marine >... | reverse complement strand
GCTGTTGCGGGACAAGAAAATAGGCGCAAATGTGGTGCCGATTGTGCCCGATGAAAGCCGCACCTTCGGGATGGAAGGGCTGTTCCGCTCGGCAGGCATTTATAACCCGCTCGGCCAGAAATATACCCCCGAAGATGCTGACCAGATGATGTTTTACAAAGAAACCACCGATGGTCAGGTGTTGCAAGAGGGCATTAACGAGGCTGGCGCGATGGCGGACTGGATTGCGGCGGCCACGTCCTATTCCAACCACGGCGTACCGATGATTCCGTTTTTCATCTATTATTCGATGTTTGGTTTCCAGCGCATTGGTGATCTGGCCTGGGCGGCGGGGGATAGCCGGGCACGGGGCTTTATGCTTGGCGGCACGGCGGGGCGGACTACGCTCAACGGCGAGGGCCTGCAACACGAAGATGGCCACAGCCATATTCTGGCCAGCACCATCCCGAACTGTATTGCCTATGACCCGAGTTTCAGCTATGAAGTCGCGGTTCTGGTGCACCATGGTTTGCAACGGATGTATGTCGAGCAGGAAGATGTTTATTTCTACCTCACCCTGATGAATGAAAACTACAGCCACCCGGATATGCCGGTGGGTGCGGAAGAAGGGATCATCAAAGGGCTTTACCGTTTGAGCGAGACCAAGAAGCCGGGCAAAAAGCACGTTAATCTCATGGGTTCCGGCACGATTTTGGTGCAGGCTATGAAAGCCGCCAAGATGCTGAAGGATGATTTCGGCGTCAGCTCTGACATCTGGTCGGCGACTTCGTTTAATGAACTGGCGCGGGATGGACAGGATGCCGCCCGCTATAACCGGCTCAACCCGTTGATGGACGCGCGGGTGCCCTATGTGACACAGGTGCTGAAAGCAGCCAAAGGGCCGATCATTGCGGCGACGGATTATATGAAGAATTACGCTGAGCAAATCCGCGCCTTTGTGCCCAATGCCTTTGCCGTGCTCGGCACTGATGGTTTTGGCCGTTCCGATAGCCGGGTAAAACTGCGGCGTTTTTTCGAGGTCGATTCCAACCATATCGCGGCAACCGCGATGGTCGAGCTTTATAAAGCGGGCAGCATACCCAAAAAAGACCTGGAAGCAGCGCTTGTAAAATATGACGTAGACGGCACCAAGCCAAACCCACGGTTGGCCTAAACGGCACCTGAGATAAGGATAAAACGATGACAATTGATGTAACAGTCCCTGATATCGGTGATTTTGACAGTGTGCCGGTGGTAAGTATTCTGGTGAGCGTGGGGGATACCGTCGCGCTGGAAGACCCGTTGGTGGAATTGGAAAGCGACAAGGCCACGATGGAGGTGCCAAGCTCGGCGGCGGGTGTGGTAAAGGAAATCAAGGTCGCCGAGGGTGACAAAGTTTCCGAAGGCTCGCTTTTGATGGTGCTGGAAGGTTCTGCAACGGAAGAAAAACCGGCTCTGGCAGCGGTGCCAGCCCCTGCCCCTGTGGCAGCAGCGCCCGCTACAGCACCGGCGCCAGTGGTGGATAGCGGATTCTCCAAAGCCCACGCCTCGCCGTCCATACGCGCTTTTGCGCGGCAGTTGGACATCGACATCAACAAAATTAACGGCACTGGCCGCAAGGGCCGCATTCTGCGCGAAGACGTGACCAAATACTTGAAATCAAACACGGCGGCCACCCCGGCGGGTGGAGGGGGCATGGGCATTCCGGCCATGCCGGTGGTGGATTTCTCCAAATTCGGCCCGGTTGAAGATGTGGAAATGCCGCGGGTCAAAAAGCTCTCCGGCCCGGCACTGCACCGCGCATGGCTCAATATTCCGCATGTTACCGTGGATGAAGAGGCTGACATCACCGAGCTCGATGCCTACCGTAGAGAGCTTGATACTGCGGCCAAGGAACAGGGTTATCGCGTCACACTGCTCAGCTTTATGGTCAAGGCCTGTGTTTCCGCCTTGAAAGATCATTGGGAGGTCAATTCCTCGATCCACCCTGATGGCGACAAGCTGATCAAGAAAAACTTCTACAATATCGGTTTTGCCGCTGACACGCCGCAGGGCCTGATGGTGCCGGTCATCAAGGATGCCGATCGTAAGGGGATTGTCGAGATTTCCAAAGAGCTCGGCGCGCTTTCATTGGCGGCGCGTGAAGGCAAGCTCAAAAGCCCTGATATGCAGGGCGCTACCTTTACCATCTCGTCGCTCGGCGGCATTGGCGGCACTGGTTTTACTCCTATTGTCAACGCGCCCGAGGTGGCCATTCTGGGGCTGACCCGCGCCAAAATGGCCCCGGTTTGGGATAAGGCAAGCGAGACATTTGTGCCGCGTCTGATGCAGCCTTTGTCGCTGTCGTTTGACCACCGCGCCATTGATGGCGCTTTGGGTGCGCGTTTTAATGCGTCCCTGAAACACCTGCTCGGCGATGTGCGCCGGCTGATGCTTTAAGGAGGCGGATATGGACATTCAAGTTCCCGATATTGGCGATTTTACCGATGTGCCCGTGCTTTCAATTCTTGTCAGCATTGGTGACACCGTCGCCCTTGAGGACCCGCTGATAGAGCTGGAAAGCGACAAGGCGACCATGGAAGTGCCCTCACCGGCGGCTGGCGTGGTTAAAGAAATCAAGGTGGCCGAGGGCGATCTGGTCTCGCAAGGCACAGTTATTATGGTGTTTGAGTTGGCCACCGCGAAAGCCACCGCCGCACCCGTAGCCGCACCAACAGCACCCGTTGCAACATCTGCCACCGGCAGCGCAACCGGTCCGGGAGACATCCACGGCGAAGTGGTTGTATTGGGCTCTGGCCCCGGTGGGTATACAGCGGCATTCCGCGCCGCTGATCTTGGCAAAGAGGTTGTGCTGATCGAGAAAAACCCGACCCTTGGCGGGGTGTGCCTGAATGTTGGCTGCATCCCTTCCAAGGCGCTGTTACACGTGGCCAAAGTGTTGACCGAGGCCGATGAAATGTCAGCGCACGGGGTGACATTTGCCAAGCCCAAAGTGGACCTTGACGCCCTGCGCAGCTGGAAGGATTCGGTTGTGGGCCAGTTGACCGGCGGCCTTGACGGGTTGGCCAAGGCGCGCAAAGTAACCACTCTGCGCGGCACCGGCCGCTTTACCGGGCCAAACATGATCGAGGTTTCATCGGATGAGGGGACCAAAACCGTGAGCTTTGACCAATGTATCATTGCGGCGGGTTCAGAACCGGTAGAGCTGCCCTTTATTCCCCATGATGACCCGCGGGTGCTCGACAGCACCGGCGCGCTCGAACTGGAAAGCATCCCCAAACGGATGCTGATCCTTGGTGGCGGTATTATCGGGCTGGAAATGGCCTGTGTTTATGATGCGCTCGGGGCCAAAATCACCGTGGTCGAGTTTATGGACCAGCTGATGCCCGGTGCGGATAAAGATATGGTCAAGCCGCTGCAAACCCGTATTACCAAACGCTACGCGCGCATCATGCTTAAAACCAAAGTCACCGCGATGGAGGCCCAAAAGAAGGGCCTAAAGGTTACCTTTGAGGATGATAAGGGCGAGGTCACAACCGATATCTTTGACAAGGTTCTGGTATCTGTTGGCCGCCGCCCGAACGGCGGCAAAATCAACGCCGGTGCGGCGGGGGTCGCGGTGGACGAACGCGGGTTTATCGCGGTAGACAACCAGCAGCGCACCGGCGTGCCGCATATTTTCGCCATTGGGGATGTGGTCGGCCAGCCGATGCTGGCGCATAAGGCAGTGCACGAAGGCAAGGTGGCGGCCGAAGTTTGTGCAGGCCACAAACGCGCGTTTGATGCGCTGGTGATCCCGTCTGTGGCCTATACCGACCCCGAGGTCGCTTGGGTGGGCATCACAGAAACCGAAGCCAAAGCCAAGGGTTTGAAGGTTGGTAAAGGCGTGTTCCCGTGGGCCGCCTCTGGCCGCGCGCTTTCCAACGCGCGTTCGGAAGGCATGACCAAGGTCCTGTTTGACCCCACCGATGACCGGGTTGTCGGTGCGGCCATTGTTGGCACCAATGCGGGTGATCTGATCGCTGAAGTCGCCCTGGCCATCGAGATGGGTTGTGATGCAACCGATCTCGGCCATACCATTCACCCGCATCCAACGCTTTCCGAAACCGTCAACTTTGCGGCGGAAATGTATGAGGGCACAATCACCGACCTTATGCCGCCCAAAAAGCGGCATTAACGGCCAGAACGGGGTGCGGCTTCAAAAGGCGCACCCTGCCGCGCGGGGTATCAACCAAATATCGGATTCGCGCGCGTCAGAAGTCCACGTCAATCGCCACGCCTTTTTCAAGGGCGAGGTCAACAACCGAAGCGGCAACCGCAAGGTCTTGCAGGCCCACACCGGTGCCGTCAAAGAGGGTGATCTGGTCGCCTGACGTGCGGCCGGGATGGGCGCCGTTGATCACCGCGCCTAGCTGGCTGATGTCTGCCGCCGTGATCAGCCCTTGCGCGATGGCATGCTGTGCTTCACCGATGCTGATCGACTGCGCCACTTCGTCGGTGAACACCGAGGCACGCACCAGTAGCCCGGGTGAAACCTCCTGCTTGCCTTTGGTATCAGTGCCCATGCAGGCAATATGGGTGCCGGGCGAGACCTGTGCCGCGCCAAGAATGGCGTCAAAAGAAGATGTGATCGAAATGATGACATCGGCCCCTGCCATACCATCCAGCTCAACCGCTTCGAAAGGCAAGCCAGCCTCTGTGGCGATTTTCTCAAGGTTAGGCAACATTTCAGGATGAAGGTTCCAACCGATGACCTTCTCGAAATCTCGCTGCTCCAGCGCGGCGCGCAACTGGAACGTGGCCTGATGCCCGGCCCCGATCATCCCGATCACCTTGGCGTCTTGGCGTGCCAGATGCTTGATTGACACCGAGGAGGCCGCCGCGGTGCGCAGGGCTGTAAGGAGGTTGCCACCGACGATGGCTTTTACCTTGCCGGTATCGGGGTCAAACAGAAACACGGTGGACTGGTGGTTAATAATCCCGCGTTTTTCGAGATTGTTTGGCCAATAGCCACCGGCTTTGAGGCCAAGGGCCAGCCCGGCGCGGTCAAACCCGCCCTTGAAGCCATAAAGCGCCTCTTCATGGCCAATGGCTTCACGGATCACCGGAAAGTTACAGGCATCACCCGCCGCCATAGCGGCGAACACCTTTTCAACGGCAATGAAAGCGGCTTCACGGGTCAACAAGTCAGCGATTTCACGTTCTGGAACGATATACATGTTTTCCCCCTCAATAGGCTTTGCCGCGCGCCGAAACCGGCCATACGGTTTCAACCTTGCCGCCGCGCACGCCCACATACCAGTCATGCACGTTGCAGGTCGGGTCGCAATGGCCGGGCACCAGTTTCAGCTTGTCATTGACCTTGAGAACACCGTTCGGGTCTCCGACCACGCCGTGTTCGTCGGAGCATTTCAGGTATTCGACATCATCACGACCAAACACCGTTGGCAGGCCCGAATCAACCGATTGCGCCTTTAATCCGGCATCGACAATGGCTTTGTCGGCTTTGGCGTGGCTCATCACCGTGGTCAGAATGAACAGCGCGTTTTCCCATTCGCCATCATCAATGCGCTTGCCGTTTTCATCGAGAATACGGCCATAATCGGCATCCATGAAGGCATAAGAGCCACATTGCAGCTCGTTATATACATTCGAGGCGCTCTCGAAATAGTAAGAGCCGGTGCCGCCACCGCCGACAATATCACATGCCAGCCCCTGCGATGTGAGCGCCTGCACTGCATCCGCCACCTGCGCTATGGCTGCGTCGAGCTTCACCCGACGATCTTCATAGAGATCAAGGTGCTGCATCGCGCCCTGATAGGCCTGGATGCCGGCGAATTTCAGGCCCGGGGCGGCGTCAATCAGCTTGGCGATGTGCACAACGTCCTGCGAGGTGCTGACCCCGCACCGTCCCGCGCCGCAATCAATCTCGACCAGCGCTTCAAGCTCTGTGCCGTGCTTCACAGCCGCATCTGACAGGGCTTTGACATTTTCAGGGTCATCGACACAGACCAGAATGCGCGCGCCCAGTTTGGGCATCCGTGCCAACCGGTCGATTTTTGCCGGATCGGTCACTTGGTTGGATACCATCACATCCTTGATGCCACCGCGCACAAACACTTCGGCCTCCGAGACCTTCTGGCAGCAAACCCCGACGGCCGCGCCCAAATCCTGTTGCAGCCTGAGCACATCAACCGATTTATGCATTTTGCCGTGGGCGCGGTGGCGCATATCGTGCGCTTTGGCATAGTCGCCCATTTTCTTGATATTGCGCTCCAGCGCGTCCAAATCAAGTATTAGGCAGGGGGTTTGAATATCCGCTTCATCCATACCGGGCTTGGCCGGAATATCATAGCCAACATCGAAACTATCGAGATTTACGTGTGTGTTCATAGGGTTAACTCCGTTTAATTCAGCCATGGCAGTAGGTCGAGATCGACATTCCCGCCGGTGATAATGGCGCCAACCCGCTTGCCTGCGAACTGGTCTTTGTTTTTGATAATGGTGGCCAGCGGCACCGCACTACTGGCTTCCATGACGATTTTCATCCGCTTCCATGTCAGCTTCATCGCCTCGATGATTTCTGCCTCGGAGGCGGTCAAAATATCGGTCACGTGGTGTGACACAAAATGCCATGTCAGATCTTTGAGCGGCACTTTCAGCCCGTCGGCGATGGTATCAGGGGCATCATCGGCAATGATATGCCCGGCCTTGAAGCTGCGATAGGCGTCATTGGCCTGCTCGGGCTCTGCCGCGATAATCCGGGTTTCGGGCGCGAGGTTGCTCAGGGTTAAACAAGTACCCGAGATCATGCCGCCGCCGCCAATAGGGGCAACGACCATATCAAGGCCACCGGTTTGCTCCAGCAATTCGCGCGCGCAGGTGCCTTGCCCGGCGATCACCCTAGGGTCATTATATGGGTGCACAAAATTGCCGCCGGTTTTGGCCTGCACCTCTGCAAACACTGCCTCGCGCGAACTGGTGGAGGGTTCACATTCGGTGATCACCCCGCCATAACCGCGCACCGCGTCTTTTTTGGCTTGTGGCGCGGTGTGTGGCATGACCACGTTGCACGGAATGCCCCGCCGCCCTGCGGCATAGGAAAGCGACAGCGCGTGATTGCCGGAGGAATGGGTGCACACACCGTTCACCGCGTCCTCATCGCTCAACCCAAACACTGCGTTAGAAGCCCCGCGCACCTTGAAGGCACCGGCTTTCTGGAAGTTTTCGCACTTGAAAAACAATTGCGCGCCGGTCAGTTCGTTCAGGAAACTGGAGGTCAGCACCGGGGTGCGATGGATATGGGGCTTGATCCGCTCATGCGCGGCTTTCATGTCGTCAAATGTCGGGATATACATCGCGTTTCCTCCCTAAGCCACTGTTTGGCGGAAATGCTCTTGCGCCGCCGACACCCCTGAGCCAAGCTGAATATCCAGCCCCAAATCAACCATGCACATTTCGGCGGTGGCAATGCCGCTCAGGGTCATTACATCTGTCAAGCTGCCAAGATGGCCGATGCGAAACACCTTGCCCGCTACCTCGCCTAGGCCCACCCCAAAGGCAACGCCGTAAGTTTCAGCCGCGCGGGTAACGATACTGGTTGCGTCAAACCCTGCGGGCGTGACAATGGCGCTAACGGTATCGGAATAAACGTCTGGACTGGCCGCACAGAGCTCCAACCCCCAGGCCCTAACCGCAGCGCGAACGCCTGACGCAATCCGGTGATGCCGGGCGAACACATTTTCCAACCCCTCGTCGAGCAACATGCCGCAGGCTACATTCAACCCGTTGAGCAAACCAACGGCGGGCGTATAGGGGTAGGCGTTGTTGGCATAGCCTTTGGCCATATCATGCACATCAAAGAAGGTGCGCGGCAAGGTGCCGGTTTTGGTGGCTGCCATGGCTTTTTCGCTAAAGCCCAAAATCGCCAGACCCGCGCTAAGCATAAAGCCCTTTTGCGAGCCGGCTACCGCCACATCCACGCCCCATTCGTCAAAACGAAAATCCATCGAGCCGATAGAGGAAACGCCATCGACAAACAGCATGGCAGGATGACCGGCATCGTCCAGCGCTTTGCGCACTGCCGCAATATCCGAGCGCACACCGGTGGCGGTTTCGTTATGCGTGGCCAATACCACCTTGATGCTATGGGTTTTGTCGGCAGCCAGTATCTCGGCGTAGCGGTTGGCGGGCAGGCCTTCGCCCCACGGGGCTTCGACCACCTGAACCTCAAGCCCGTGCCGCTGGCACATATCAATCCAGCGATGCGAGAACATACCATTGCGGGCGGCGAGCACTTTGTCGCCTGCGCTTAAGGTGTTGGTCAGCGCTGTTTCCCAGCCGCCGGTGCCGGTTGAGGGAAAAATGAAAACCTCGGCGACATCGCTTTTAAGCACCTTCTGCACGCCCGCGCGAGCCGGATGCAATATCTGGCCGAAGAGTGGCGAGCGATGGTCGATTGTCGGCATATCGCTGGCTTTGCGCAGGTTCTCCGGTATGTTGGTAGGCCCGGGAATGAAAACGGGGTTTTGAAAGCTCATGGTGGTCTCCTGAAGTGGTCAAGCTGACCATAGACTCACGGCTTCAATTTCCATAGTTTTTTGAAAAGATTTTTCATATATCGGTACTCGCCAAATAAATTAGTGTTGTCAACACGTTACATTTTTCATAATATAAAAAATATTTTCAGAATAAAAAAGAGGTTTTTATGAATTCTCAAGATAATGCTGAGTTAGCCCCGCGCCCCGCCAGAGGGCGGCCGCGCGGCTGGCATGACAAGACCGCGCAAAACACCATCAAATCGCTCGAGCGGGCGATGGCGGTTTTTGAATATCTTAGCGAAACCCGGGGCAAGACGCTTTCGGCCCTCAGTGCCGAAATGAGCCAGTCACCGGCGACCGTATATCGCATTCTGGTCACCCTTGAAGGCAGAGGGCTGGTCGATTTTGACCCGGTTGAGCAGGTTTGGCATATCGGCCCGCGCGCCTTTGTGATAGGCGAGCGCTATTTGAGGCGGACCAGCTTGGTAGAGCGGGCGCGGCCGATTTTGCGGCTGCTGATGGAGCAAACCGGAGAGACCGCAAACCTCGGTATCGAAAAAGGCGGGCTTGTGCTCTTTGTCAGCCAGGTTGAAACCCATGCCAGTATACGGGCGTTTTTCCCGCCGGGGTCACTCTCTCCGATGCACGCCTCCGGTATTGGCAAAGCGCTGCTGGCCGAAATGGACGAGGCACGGCTCAAACGCATTTTGGAAGAACACGAACTAGAAGCCTTCACCGAGCACACCATAACCAACGCAGACCAGTTGCGTGATAGCCTTGCCAGCATCCGGGAAAACGGCTTTGCGATTGACGGTGAAGAAAAAAACATCGGCATGCGCTGCATTGCGGCACCGGTGTTCAACATCAATCAGGAATCCGTTGCGGGCATATCGGTTTCGGGCCCGACCAGCCGGATTGATGCGGGCCATATCAACCGCCTGAGCCTTTGTGTGCGGGAGGCGGCTCAGGCGCTTTCCCTTGCTATTGGCGGAGAGGTGCGCTGAGGCAAACAGGCGCTAAACCGTGCCAAGTTTCATATGACGATTGACGTCTTTATAAAGCAAATAGCGAAACGGCCCCGGCCCACCGGCGTAGCAGGCTTGCGGGCAAAAGGCGCGCAGCCACATATAATCACCGGCCTCAACCTCGACCCAATCATTGTTGAGGCGATAAACGGCTTTTCCTTCCAGCACATACAGCCCGTGTTCCATCACATGGGTTTCCAGAAACGGGATCACCGCCCCCGGCTCAAGGGTAACAATGGTCACATGCATATCGTGGCGCAGGTCTGTGGGCTCGACAAAGCGCGTGGTTGCCCATTTGCCTTCGGTGTCCGGCATCACAGTGGGGGCGATGTCGTTTTCATTGGCGATGATCACATCGGGCGCGGCCAAGCCGGGCACCGCCTGATAGGACTTCCGGATCCAGTGAAAACGGAGCATTTCGCCGGTCTTGTTATGCAGGGTCCAGTTGGTGGCGGGGGGCAAATAGGCGTAGCCGCCGGGGGCCAAATTGTGCGCCTCGCCGTCAACGGTTAACGTCGCATTGCCCTCAACCACAAACAAAACCCCTTCGGCACCGGCATCGGCCTCGGGCTGGTCAGAGCCGCCGCCCGGCGCGACTTCCATGATATATTGCGAAAAGGTTTCGGCAAAGCCGCTGAGCGGGCGCGCCAGCACCCAAAGCCGTGTGCCTTCCCAAAACGGCAGGAAACTGGTCACGATATCGCGCATCGTGCCCTTTGGCAGCACCGCATAGGCTTCCGTAAAAATGGCGCGATCTGTGAGGAGCTGCTCCTGACCGGGGTGCCCGCCTTTGGGCGCAAAATATTTCGGTGACATGGGGGCTCCTGTTGGATAGTGACTCACCAGATATATGTGCAGGCGCGCGCCACCGAGACCACCCACAATTGGGGAGCAGCTCTTTTCGAAATGATTTGATAATCTTTGCGTTCCATCGCTAAAACGATTGTAATGATACGCCGGTCAGGTTGTCGTCTCGGCCATAATGGCCTTCATTTGCGCGGCCAGATCTGCCTCCCACTCATCCCGTGCTTCGTGGAACCGGGCCATCAGGACCTCGTTTTCATGCATGGGAATGTTGGGGTCATGGTGCTGTGCGGATGACAGCATAACGCTTCGATCCAGTGTATTGAAAGCACCGACCATGCGCTCGGCCTGATCTTTGGAATACCCAAGACCTTCAATCGCCGAGCGCCCCATGCGCAGCGAGCTGTCATAGGTGTCACGGATGATATCACGACAGCCGGCAAACCACAGATCATAGACATGGGTGCGGTCAACGGCGCGGGCAATAATGTGCACATCCGGGTAATGTTGATGCACATATTTGGTCAGTGCCGTGATCTGTTCCTTGCCGTCAATCGCGATCACCAAAAGTCTGGCCTCGGCAATGCCGGCTGCATGAAGCAGATCAGGCCGCGTTGCATCGCCATAGTAAGCCTGAACGCCGAACGCCTTGAGAAATTCCAGCTGATTGGCGCTGAAATCAATCACGGTCGGGGTCAGGTTAGCGCCCCGCAAAATGCGGCTGACAATGCCGCCCACCCGCCCGTGACCGGCAATAATGATGTCACTTTTCTCCTCGATCGCATCCATTTCCCGATCTTCCATGCGGGCGTAGCGCGGCACAATGACCCTGTCGAACAGAATGAATAAGGCGGGCGTCAACAGCATCGAAAGCGCCACGATCAAAAGCAATTTATCAGCCAGATCGGTTGGGATCACTGCATTGGCGACGGTAAACGACAAGAGCACAAAGCCGAATTCACCTGCCTGCGCCAAACCAAGGCTAAACATCCAGCGGTCTGAGCCGCCCAGTTTGAAGATGACGGCGAGCAGAAAAAGCACGGCTACTTTGAGCATCATGAGGCCAAGGGTGAGGGCAATGATGATGGCCAGATTATCGAATAACAGGGCAAAATTTATCCCGGCCCCGACGGTCATAAAAAACAGACCCAAAAGCAGCCCTTTGAACGGGTCAATGTCGCTTTCCAGTTCATGCCGGTATTCACTATTGGCCAGCACCACACCCGCAAGGAAGGTCCCCAATGCGGGGGAAAGGCCCACGAGCGTCATTAAAAGCGCGATGCCTATGACCATCATTAACGCGGTGGCCACAAACAACTCGCGCAACTGCGCGGCGGCGATGAACCTGAAAATCGGCCCTGTCAGATAGGAGCCTGCGCCAATCACAACCGCGATCGCCCCCAGCGTCACCAGAGCCACGCCCCATCCGGGCAGGCCGTCAACAAGGCTGATGGTCGCTTCGTGGTTACTTTCGCCACCCTCTGCGGCAAGGGAAAGGGCATCTGAAAGCTCGGGCAAAGCCAACAAGGGAACCAGCGCCAGCATCGGGATTACCGCGATGTCCTGAAACAAAAGCACCGAAAAGCTTGATTGCCCGCCATCGCTTTTCATCAAGCCCTTCTCGCCCAAAG
>Ga0316205_10004583_pt1 | contig 11983 bp, 16 predicted proteins | sample 3monthpyrite_MG_FD_204941 | JGI IMG/M metagenome (GOLD analysis project Ga0316205, IMG submission 204941) | Microbial mat bacterial communities from mineral coupon in-situ incubated in ocean water Damariscotta River, Maine, United States -... | ecosystem: Environmental > Aquatic > Marine >... | reverse complement strand
ATTAGATTAGGCATTTTATTATTCCAATATAAAAAAAGGCGAGAACATAAAGCCCCGCCTTTTTTAATTTACTGCAAGGCGAATACCTTACTCAGATTCAGCTTTTGCTAACGCATCTTCTGCATCAGAAAGTTTTGCTGTTGCATTATCAAGATCTTCATTGGCCGCTTCAGCTTTTGCTTGAAACTGTTCTTTCTTATTAGCAGCTGCTTTTTCAAGATTTTCATCAGCAACTTTTGAAGCCGCTTCAGCTTTAGATAATTCAACTTTTGCAGCATCAACCTCAGCAGTAAGATCATCTAGTTTCTTGCTTTTAGTTTCATTTGAATTGGCTGATTCACCAACCTCAACTACTTCCATCCACGAAGGCAATTTTTCTTCGCCCTTATCGAACTTCTTCTTGTTATCAGGCTTGTAATTAAACGACATGCCTGGCTTACGAATTCTGTCACCGTAGTAACCTGTTCTGGTTGCTCGAACTAGCATAATAATTTCCTCTGTTATTATAGGAATTAAACAAAAATGCGGAGGATAAACCCCCGCATACAATTACAACTTAAGTGTTTGACTGAATATCAGGAGCAATGCCACCAGTGATTTTACCATCAGCCATTGTACCAACAACTGTATAGTTAAAATCAAGATAACGTTCAGCGCCTTCAGGCAAAGAACCCATTGCAAACTTGTAACCTGCTACCAATGAAGCAAGCGGGATTGCAGGCGTACTAAACAACACTGTAGGCGAAGCCATATTTGCAACAGTATCAGTACGAACCGACACAGCAATTGACGTACCGCCCGAAAAGTCTGCTTCACTAACTTGGCAGAATAAGTTCAATGGTTCACCAGGAGCCATGTCACCAGAATTCGCGCCACCCAAATCAATTACATCAGTTGATGCAGCAGTTGCAGTAACGGCCTGGTCATCTGATACTAAGTTTTCACGATCAAGAATCATTTTGATATCCTCTAAATATTTAAATAAAAACTAAATGAGCGCGAGGATTAACCCGCACTCAAGTAATTAATTAAGATACAGCTGCTTCAGTCTCAAGAAGACCATCACAAACACGAACCGGATGACCTAAGAAGCGAGTGATTGGCTTGCCTTCAACCATATCAATGCTTAGATTAACATTGGCTTTTTCCATTGCCATGATATCTAACCAAGTTTTCACAGTTTTAGAAACATAGAAAACACTTGCTTTAGTTGTACCAGTTGGGCGCTTGTTAACAGCTTGAATCATCAAGCGAATTAATGCCGCGCTATTGTCCGTTGCAGCACCGAATGTTGCCAAATCAGAAACATCAATGTTTGCGATACGAACAACATAACGCCAATCACGAAGAACAAAACCAGCGTCCCACTTGTAATGTGTGCGGTAGCCTTGATACTTGCCACCAGCAGCATCTTCAAGTGTCTGTTCACCTAGATCAGATTGTTGCAAACCAGCTGTTTGACCTTTGGGGAAAGTCATGTGCGCTGTTTCATCACCCCAAGTCATTAACCAGATTGACGCATTATCAGCGCCAGAACCACCAGCATCAATAATGTTAGAACCTGAATTAAGAGGATCAGTGCTAATTACATTGTATCGTGGAGCAAGGCCCATGAACTTTTCAGGGTCAGTTTTTGTGCTGCCATAAAACAACGTGCTTACCATTTCCTGATTCATTGCTTCCAAGAAAGCCTTATCTTCAGATAAACGGAATGCAGAAGTGTTACCGTTTAGATCAGCTAACGACTTATCCACTTCAGCGTATGTTTCAAGCATACCGCATGTGTCAGTTACCTGGCGAGTCTTACCTTTGCTGGTAGGAACACCATAGTTCAACTGTCGCCATGCAACAGATGGAAGACCATCACGGACGGTTGTACGATGACCAGTAGGAAGATTACCTTCCATAACCATTGCATCTTCAAGAATAGGATTGGAGTCATTCAAGATTTCCACGATGGCATCAATCGCGCCATTAGGATCAAGACGTTTCGCCCAATCTGCGTAAGTTAAAACTAATGAGCCTTTAGTAGCCATTATTATTTCCTCGGAAGTTTAAGTAAAAATTACCTTATCAGTATTACTTGCCCTGATTAGGATACAGTTTATCAGCAATGTCAACCTCAGAGCCACTGTTATTATCATGGTCATCTTCAAGACTATCTTCTGATATAGCTTTGCCGATGCTGTTAAGCATCTTAATAACATCTGGATTGTTACCCATGCCTGACGAATCAAGCGTAGCTTTAAGTTCAGGTGTACCAAATTTGTTAATTACTTTTACAGCCAGGCCAACATTCTTATCAAGATTGTCCCCGCCAAAGTCCTTATCATCTTTTAGTTCCTGAAGCCAATCGTCTTGCTGCTTATTAAACGCATCCTGTAATTGGCTGTTAAAATTTTCAGCCATTGATTCAGCGCGTTTTGATTGTAAATCAACAAGCTCTTGTGCCTGATTCTGATCAAGATTTAGCTTTTTAGCTACCTCATGAAATTCAGCTAGGTCATCGTCATTGATTTCAATACCTTCTGGCAATGTAAAATCATCATACGCTTCAGGCGCGCCTTTAGATTCTTCATCGTCATCTTTATCTTTTGACTTATCATCCTTGTCTTTGTCATCTTTATCAGACTTTCCATCATCTGTTTCATCTTTTATTTCTTTGCCATGCTGATCAAATTTACCGTCATCAGTCTTATTGCCATCAGCATCATAACGCTCAACAACAGTTTCATCTGTTTTTGTTACGTCAGTGTTTGCATTAACATCTTTATCATCAGCGCCGGTTGTAGTATCACCGTCATCAGTTAGTAATGTATCGCCTGCCATTGTCTTGATCCTCCAAAGGATTGTTAGTTATGTTTCTTTGTTTTCTCTTGCCATCTTAAGATAAAGGTCTTCAGCATTTGACATTACATCATTAAATAACTGAAGACCAATATTGCGCTCACCTTCGTTAAAATTAGTGCGGCTTAAATTGGTATCAAAGCTTGATTCAAATATGTGGCATTTAACTAAGTATAGCCAAACAATGCGCCTTCCGCGAACATTGCCCATTAACCACAACATGTCATCCTTGAATATCTCATCTTTGGTTTTGTTCTTTTCTTTTATCGCATTAACTTCATTTTCATTTGAAGCGTCTGGTGATTTATCTTCGCTCATTATTGTCTCTTTATTTGTTTGTTAATTATCCGCGATAACCCCATAACATCTTATACGCATCATCGGTGTCCAATCCAATTGCGTCCCCTGAGTCAATCTTTGTTTTCACATAGTCAGATACGGTCTTCATGTCAGCTGGTTTTATAATATCAGTGCCGCCTAGTACGTCTAATCCATGTGCATAAGGTGTCATCATTCCGCCACCAGCGGCGATACAGGCATCTATAACCGCAATCATTTCTGTTGTTGTTGGGAATATCGGATCACCAAAGTTTTCAGAATTAATGAAATATGGATTAGGTGGCGTGTGCTGGATACAAGTAAATCTCCCTGCTACACCTGGAGACTCTGGCGGCTGGTATGTGGGCCAATAATCAGTCGGGTATGTTCCGCCACGATTAGTGCCGTAAACCATTCGAGCCGATATAATCTCAGCATCTTGCATGGCGCTTATCACGTTCCCATTAATGCCGCCATTAGGTAAAAACATATGCTTAGTAGCATTTTTCTTAATGATTCCCTCAGCGATCATTCTCGTCTGAGTGTTCAATAAATCTGCGGCTATGGCTGCCGGTGTCTGCTGCGACAAATTCAAACCGCCATGCATAGCAAACCCAATCCCAGCCGCCTGCATTTGTCTTGCATATTCCCAGTTTAACTGTAGACCACCATCCATGTTGTCTGTGTAACAACTCACCGTAACCGGCACACCCAATTCATGTGAATACTTTATAGCGCCATCCCATGCCTTGAAACCGTTAGTATATTGGCCTAAGTTTGAATCGTCGAAATTCCAACCGAATATCATTTTCAGTTGCATACCACCAACAATGGCATGAATATCAATATTGATCGGCGCATAGTCTGATGTGCCTGCTTCATTAACCATAAATTCAACAGATATTATGTCACTCCAATCAAGGGGCGCACCCCATGAACTTTTTGGCGCACCTAGAAAGCAAAAACCTGGAGTTAGGTTTCCAGTGGCAATAGAGAAATTACGATTTCCACCTGATCCATCCTTCAAGTTCATCCAGATAGCGCCAAAGTTCTGAGATGCGCTACCGTTGTCAGTTTCAGATATGTAAGCATGTACACCAAAGAATGCGTCATTGTCATCTATCTGGCTTAAATCTAATGCAGATGAAAATGTATATTTTCTGCGCTTTTCCTGTAGCGAGTTTAGAATCGATGTGAAGTTACACCCACCCGTTGAATAAGGGCTAGAGTCAGGCGTGTCGGTTGAAAATGTAATATTCGGACTATCAACGCCGCCAATAGTCCACGCACCACCATCAGAAAACGTACTAATAACGCCTGGGTGATCCAAGCCAAAATCAGGGCCGTAATCACGTACCAACTCAGGAGATATGTTATATCCTCCGCTCAAAGAAGGTGAGTTAAAATCAACGCCAAGAGACAGCATTTGATTTCTCGTCATGTAATATGGGTGCTGCCCTGGTTCAAAACCTGGTTGTGCTGTCATAATATTTTCCTCAATTAATTAAATTACAAACCTTCAATATGACCTTGAACCTTCATGCCAAAGAATAACAGTGATTGTATATCATCCTGATTATAGACTTCAATCTTATCACCTTCATCACCATCAAGCCTAATTACAACGCCAAGCTCAGAAAACGCATCACGCGCTGATGTTCCATAGGTAGTTGTCCCGCCACCTGGCCCACCGCCGCCGCCACCGCCAGCTGTTCTTGTGCTAAATTCAACATCAAACATATCAAGCTTCATATCAGCAGCAGAACGCCAATTTGTTAATGTGCTATATGTTCCATTTATCTTTGTTCTAAGAAGAATGCCATTTGTTAATTCAGGCAAATCACCAAACAAACTTAAGTCGCCTTCAGCGGTATGCACCATAGACATTAACAATCTGTTGATATGCCACACTTCACCAGGATCAGGGCCAACAATATATTCTTGCGGAGCGGCCATAGAGCCATCTTGACCAGTTGCAGCTATATCAATGATTGCTTTGGTTACTGAGTCACCAATGAAGTGAGCCTTATCAAGTCTTCTATCTAAAGATAATACGTTTCCAACTATGCCCAAAATTCTAGGCATTGTTAGTTCTTTGTTTGTTGCATCAATATAAATAAAATCATTAACAACAAATCCGGTAGCACTAGCAACTTCAATTTCAGTATCGTTAACAGCCGATACAGCAGAAACAGTTGTTGTTACAGCTGTTAGTTGCCTTAAGTATTGATTAACCATTGCATTGTGAACATCAGCATGATGAACATTTATTGCGTTCTTAAATGCATTAATTGGCACAGGTTTTCTTGTTATGGGATCAAATCCCCACATAGTTACCGGCATTCCAGAATGATAACCTGGCTCGTTCATTATCCTGCCTGCCCGCCAAGAATATCAGTCAATGCATTCTTGCCTTCTGTATCTGATTGAGATAAATCTTTTGTTGCAGCAGCAGCTTGTTGTGATGCTGCAAGCGTTTGCGCCATCTGTTGTTGTTGCGCTCTACCTTGACGGATAACAGCAACATCATCATCAGAGTTAACAAGCTTTGGTGATGTGCCAAGAGCTTCAGCAAATTCATCAACAGCTTGATCAAAATTAAACTTATCAATAACTTCAGCACCTTGACCATTGGCTTGAGCAACAGCAATTTCACTAACGAATCCTGCAAGGCGTTGAATGCCAGATGTAGCAACAGACTTTTGAGCTTGAGCAAGAATACTAATATATTCAACCTTAAGATTTTTGCCCTGCAATTCTTCTGGTGGTGGTGGCAACAGATTATTTCTAGTTGCAATATTAAATGTTCTATCAATAGCAATATCCAATGCTTCATCATTCAGACGTTCAAGCACTGGCCCAACCATTAATAGTTTTTCTTCATGACGTTCTTCAATCTCTGTTGCGGTTATCTGCCTGCGATCTGATTGACTGATCATCAAAAATAAATCTTCATAGAAGCCACGTGATATCTGGCGTTCAGAATTACGAATGCTTTCTTCCATTGCATTGATATCAGGTCTGATTTGATACGCTGGCTTAAATCCATCTTGACCTGTTTTTGTATCAACAAAACTAATGTGACCTGGAAGAACAGAATTGGCTTTACCTTCCATTGAAGATGGGCCGGTCATTGGTGGATTAATGACTTTTTGCATTGCCTTTGCAAGTTCACGTTCTTTTAACTGAAGACCTTTAACAATGCCTTTCGTATCATGACCTGGGCCTGTTCCATAAACATCAGAACTATCAGCTATCCAGCGAGGCGCAATTAATGGATTGTCTTCATATCCTGATTCACGTAGAAACTTACCTTCGTTAGAAGATTTCTCATACCACAATGAAGCAATTGGCATGTTGTCTGGTGTGGCAAGATTATGATCACGAACTTTTCTTGGTTCAATTACATGAACGACATTAACATATTTATCTAATGCCTTTGCGTTATACATTGATTTGACATTTTCAGAACAGTTTTCTATTCCAAACTTATCAACAACCTGTTGAACAGTAAAAGGAACATCACGATACATGGTATCCGCAAGACCAAACTTGTTTGTCGCTAATCGATATGATCCAACCGTATGTGTTGTGCATCGAATGACTTCATCAAAGTCTTCTTCAATAACCATGCAGCCAGTACCAAAACCACCAAGTTCAGTGTATAGAACAGGCAACGCTTTATAGAAATTAGACTTAGCGAATATTGCACGAAGAATAACTTCAACTTCATGAAGCCAGTTCTTAACAGGTGATGATTCCATAAGCTGAACATCAGTTGTAGTTAATCTGAACCAGGGCCGAGCAGGTGAAGTGATACCAGCCATCATGCCAGCTGATAAAGTGCGTAATGCATAAGTTGCTGATGGGTTGATTATCTTGTTGTTTATCTTGCCGCCTTTGTTTACATCAGACGTTAAGAATCTTCCGCGCCTGGGAAGAATGAAATCAGATATGGTTATATAGTCCTGCTTCCAACTAGCAAACACTTGATCAAGTGCCGTGTGTCTTTTCTTGAACTTGCTTAATTCATCAGCCATGTTATTGACCTAATAATGTTTTTTGTGAAGTTACTGGTGAACCTGTTAATCCACCGGAGCCAGTCAACAATGTTGATGATCTACCGCTTGCGCCACGTGCTTTATCGCGTTCACGTGTTCTTGCTGCTTGAACTTTTGTGTCAGTTGCTTTTGGTGGTGCGTCTACATCTTCAGCTTTTGGTATATCTGGAAGCTTTGGCGTTAATACGTCCTTGATAACTTTCCCGCCTATAGCTGTTGCTGTTACTGCGCTCAATGCCGGTATGATGAATGGTGTACACATTAGAATTTAGTCCTCATATGGGTCATAATCGCTTTGCAGTTTGTTACGTCCAATGTCTTCAACAAATCGTGTGTCACGCTTTTCAACAGGACTTGCTAAAGTTAGCGCAAGACTATCACCATCATCAGTTGAAGCCAAGCCCCGCTTCTTCATGTCATCTTTCGATTCAAGCACCAATCTATCCTTTTTATCAAGGTGATATTCAGGTGCAATCAGATCATCACGAAGTTCTGAATCCTTATCAATGTCAGCTGTTTCAAGCCAATCACGCAACAATGCCCACATTTCAGCACGTTTATTTGCATACTTTTCAGCATCATCAGCAGCAGAACCAAACTGAACCTCTATTACCTTATAGCGCAATTGATTCAATCTATCAATGATAGGGCCGCCGATACCACCACCATCACCAAACACAGCATCAGGCCGTGAACCATACAATCTTTCACACTGATCAAGGTGATTAACAATGATTGATGCAGCCTTCATTGAGTTACGTTCTTTGAATTTAACTGGTGGGAATGCCTTTCTTCCACGTCTAGCACGTATAACAGATTTGTCAGCACCAGACCTGGCGAAGTCAAGACCGATAACCAATGGTGAATACTGATCATCTTCAAGTTCACGAACTCTTGCAGCTTCAACGATATCAGATGGAATGAATTGTTTTTCAGACTGAGAAGGAAACTGACCAAGTATCCTGACCTTTACATAGTCAGAATCAGCACCATACAAATCTAAATCTTGTTGAATCTTCTTCTTGTTGGTGATTGTTACCTTGCTTGAATCAATATTTCGTGTTGTCCAAACTGATCTATGCTTGCCCCAACATTCACGAAACGCGCCCGTGTTACGAGTAGGATTACCAAACGCAAACCACATTGGTTCACCATCAGTCAAACCACCTTCTGATACTTCCCATATTTTATCTGGAATGTTACTGGCTTCATCATAAAGATAAAATGATGTTGAGTTTGCAGCGTGTTGACCTTGATATGAATCTGAATTTTCTTCACGGCAAGTCTGACCAGAACAGAACCATGATTCAGGATGCTCTTTATGGCGCATCTTCATATTGCCTTTGCCAGTGGTTACATCAAACCAATGGCCGGTGATGCTTTTCTTTGTCCACTTGGCAATCTGCGCCCAGGTCTTTGTTTCTAATTGTGGTGATGTATTTGCAGTGATTGTGCCTTGTGCAAATGGCCTGGTTGACATGATCCAGTTGCACAGCCAAGAAATTAATGCAGACTTTCCAATGCCGTGACCAGATGCAATTGCTTCACGTATTGCTTCAACTGCATTCTTTCCATCAAAGTCATTGGCTGCAACCATTGCACCAATTTCATCAAGTATTTCACAAGCCCAAATATCAGGGCCATACTCACAATCATATCTTGACGCATAGGGTTCAGATAATTTAACCAGCTTGATTGATTCATCTTCTTCCCAATCATAGGCATACATCACAAAGCCTAATGGATCAGCAAAGAACCGACCCATATCATCAGCAAGCATTTCATCTGGCGTTAGTTTTTCTTGTGCAGACATTTAGTTTCTAATTAGATTGACAGTACCACGCACAAACTCTGCATATACATATAACTTTGGATTGCACTCAACATCAAGTTGACCACGTTCAGGCAGAGTGAATACTTTGTAACCAGTTCCTTCATCGGCGCAATCAAAGTCTTTTAGGCCATTTTCATCATATGCGTAATCATCTGTAAGAACTCCATCACCGTCAGTATCACCCTTGAAGTATTGAATTGATCCACCAACAAAATGTTGATTAGGAACATCAACACCAACATCACACGCTGATAACGACACAGATAAAGCAACGAACATCATTATTGTTTTTAGCATTTTAATTTCCTGGTTGGTTAGGCTATGCCCACGTATCAATACATGGATTGTTTTCAATTGATTTTTGCTGATCACGAATACGCTTCCTTGCTTTGCGTGAACGATTGAATTCAGCTTTGTTTAGTTTCGACGAATGACGCATAACCTGTTTCACAGGAACGCCATTACTGAAAGTTGTTTCAACTGTTTTTTCTGCGCCAGGTTTAGCTGGATCAAAACCAATGTGTGATGCCTCGCTATACGGCTTAACTTCATTAGGCTTATATAAACCAGATGGAATTAATCCGCCAATAATTGCCATTAAGATATTTCTTTTCTTCATTAGTGAACCCTATTTTCAGTTTCGTTGTGTTTAATTCTGTTGCGTGATTTAGTTATTCGATCAGATATATTTGTATCATCAGTGATGTTCATATTGATACTGAATGCTTGAACATCAACATGCTTACCAATTAAATCAAACAGCTTCATCTTGTCAATGAATTTGTATTTGATTATCTCGCCAATCTTTTCTTTTTCTTCGCCTTTACCTGAAAACAATTCTTGCACATCAGCAGCAGACAACATACGCCTCCATACCAAAGGCCAATCAAATATTGACTTGTAGCAGCCATTCACTTGATCAATGATATCGCATGGATCAGCATTCATCATTTCACCAAGCCTGGTTAATACAAGTTCAGCTGTTATCTTTGTTGCTTCAGCACGTTCAATCTTGGCAGCATCAACAGCTTTTTTAATATTAACATTAGCCAACAGTCTTGATGATTGAGCTTCAGCAGTATTCTTTGAGTAACCGGCACGAATAGCAGCCTGGGTTGCATTGAGATCAATCAGATATTCACGAACGAACGCTTCTTGTCTTGTGTTTAACTTACTCACCACATGCACCAATCACAATTAGAATTAAGACAGCCATCAGTCCAGCAATAGGATTAATGACTTGAATTATTTGTTCGATCTTCAATTTGATATTTTCTTTAATCATGTTTTCGATAATAGACCAAGTTGATATGACTATGCAAATTGATGCAAATCAACAGTTTAGACAGTGTGTGTATAATTATGTGTTACGCTTTTTGGCTTGTAACCTGTTTGTAACCTATTTGTACCTTTTTGTAACCCCTCTTATTATTATATATATCAATGACTTATCTATATATATATATAAAAGGTTACATATATTTATATATATATAGATACGTGTGAGTAAATAGGTGTGTATAATTATACTTATACATATTTATTTTTCTATATGGGTCTATCGTGTGGAAAAGCGTAACCTTGTAACCTTTTCGTGATTTCCTGAATGATTTCAATAACATAAAAGGTTTCGTAAAGGTAACACTAGATGTTACAAAACTGATTCTGTAACACATAATTATACACAAACAGAAAATAATTGAAAAAAACGTGTAGATTTATGTTGACATAATTATACATTTGACTAATATGTATAGCTATACACACAAATAATTGAAATGGGTTCAATAATGAAAAACACAATGATCATTAAAGATGGAATTAATAACCATCACCATATTTGCTCATGTTGCTGCAATACGATTAATCATGATTTAAACGCTTCAAATGAAGAAGCTAAAAACGCAACAATTCCAGTGTATTACTCACACCAACATGCATTAGATTCTGGTTGGGGATATACAAACGACCCTCAATATTCAAATCCAGATGGGCCAGCATCATATATATGCCCTGATTGCATGGATAAACTTGGATTAAAACAGGCATCAATATAATGAAAAACTCAAACAAAGCAACGCATTCAGATTTCATGTCTGTACAGTGCTTGAAATACCATAATTTGGGCGCTGGTGGCGTGATAGGCAACAAAGCCATCACATTCAATGGTGTTAGTAACAAACGCATCAAACAATGCATTAGCCGCAAGAACAGGGCTATTGGTGGCACTTATGCCAAATCTTGAAACAGTCAGCCAAGAGCTTGATAAATTAGTGCCTGTATTTGATGAGTTCACAAGAGCTATGCAAATGAAACTTTCATTAAAAGTTTTTCAAGGATCAACTGGTTGGGATGATCCAGCCTGGACTATTGAAATGGCAACAAAGGCATTGAATGCGCACGTTGAAAAAGGTGATCTTGTAGATGTTGCTAACTTTGCAATGTTTATCTGGTTTAAGCAGCAGGAATCAACATCATGAAAGACCTACTAAACAACATCGACAAGCTAATCGAAAACCACCAGATGACAATTGCCGAGCTTCAGAACATGAAGAAGGCGATTATCCAGGAATACCAACATAAGACCATTGGCAAAGTTGGAACAATGGTAATGACAGCTGGTGAGTATCGTCAATTCAAAATGGCTTATGGTCAGGCCGTTCAAGATAAGCTTGAAACGTTTTTCTTCATGAGCCATGAGTTCGTAACAAACTATGCAAAGTACATGATTGAATATTGGGATGCGAAGTAATGTACTGGTACAGATGCAGCGATAAAGAATGCAGAATGCGCAGATCATTCAAGAAACCAATTGAACAATATGTTCGTGGAAAGAAATGCGCGTGTGGCGGATCTTTACATTCAACTCATTACGATAAGTTACGAGCCAAGAAGAATACCTGTAATTGTGATGGATGGGAAT
>Ga0316205_10004582_pt1 | contig 11984 bp, 7 predicted proteins | sample 3monthpyrite_MG_FD_204941 | JGI IMG/M metagenome (GOLD analysis project Ga0316205, IMG submission 204941) | Microbial mat bacterial communities from mineral coupon in-situ incubated in ocean water Damariscotta River, Maine, United States -... | ecosystem: Environmental > Aquatic > Marine >... | reverse complement strand
AAGGGTGTTCTCATTGCTGGTTGTGGCGGGTGTGGCAGTATTTATTGCCTTGCAGTCTGAACGCGGTCGCTTTGCATGGTCTTTTGTAGGCAGTGCAAGAACCGAGGTAAGAAAAGTAATCTGGCCTACGCGTGCTGAAACCATACAAACAACATTAATTGTTGTTGTCATGGTGATATTGGTTGGCGTGCTTTTGTGGATTATGGATTCCTTTTTATTATGGGTGGTTAAACTGTTAACCGGTCAGGGAGCATAGAGCAATGGCGATGCGTTGGTATGTAGTTCATGCCTATTCAAATTTTGAAAATAAGGTTAAACAAAGCCTTATCGAACGTGTCAAACGTTTTCAGATGGAAGATCAATTCGGTGAGATTTTAGTGCCGACTGAAGAAGTCGTGGAAATGAAGGAAGGACAGCAGCGCCGTAGTGAGCGCAAGTTCTTTCCGGGTTATGTGTTAGTGCAAATGGAAATGAACGATGACACCTGGCATTTGATCAAGGATACACCCAAGGTGCTCGGTTTTATTGGTGGTACCAGTGATAAGCCGGCTCCGATTACTGATAAGGAAGCCAATGCGATCTTGCAGCGAGTGCAAGAGGGCGTTGACAAGCCGAAGCCAAAAGTATTGTTCGAGGCAGGCGAAGTGGTGCGAGTCACTGATGGTCCATTCAATGACTTTAATGGTGTGGTAGAAGAAGTAAATTACGAAAAGAACAAGCTGGTCGTTGCTGTGTTGATTTTTGGCCGCTCAACACCGGTAGAGCTTGGTTTTGGTCAGGTCGAGAAAGGTTAGCGCTCAGCGCTAACCTTTCTCGACAGGTACTAGGGTACAGGAACTAGGAGCTAGGATATTAGGGTGCGATGTCGTCGTGCTTCAATACCTGGTCCCTAGCTCCTAGTTCCTAGCCACTGTTATAACAGGGGAGCCGAAAGGCGCTTGTACCCAAGGAGAAAGAAAATGGCTAAGAAAATAGATGCTTACATCAAGCTGCAAGTGCCGGCTGGGCAGGCAAATCCGAGTCCTCCAGTTGGTCCTGCATTGGGTCAGCGCGGCGTTAATATTATGGAGTTCTGCAAGGCGTTTAATGCCAAAACGCAGAAAATGGACCAGGGTATGCCTATACCCGTTGTCATTAGCGTTTACAGTGACCGCAGTTTCACTTTTATCACCAAGACCCCGCCCGCCTCAGTACTGTTGAAAAAAATTGCAGGCGTAGCAAAGGGCAGCGGCACACCTAATACCTCTAAAGTAGGCAAGGTTACACGTGCGCAACTGGAAGAAATTGTAAAGACCAAAGAGCCGGATCTTACTGCAGCCAATCTGGAAGCAGCCGTGCGTACCATTGCGGGTACAGCGCGTAGTATGGGTCTGGATGTAGAGGGTTAAGGTCATGGCAAAATTAAGCAAAAGACAACAGGCAATCCAAGAAAAGCTCGTGCATGGCAAGCAATATCCCATTGAAGACGCTATCGCACTGTTAAAAGATTTGCCACGGGTAAAATTTACTGAATCGGTTGATGTCAGTGTGAACCTCGGTGTAGACCCACGAAAATCGGATCAGGTTGTACGTAGTTCAACCATTCTTCCGAATGGAACCGGTAAAAATGTTCGTGTTGCAGTATTTGCGCAAGGCGAAAATGCAGAGAAAGCCAAGGCTGCAGGTGCAGATATCGTTGGTTTTGACGACCTTGCAGATGAAATCAAGAAAGGCAACATGGATTTTGACGTGGTTATTGCTTCTCCTGACGCCATGCGCGTAGTTGGGCAGTTAGGTCAGATTCTGGGTCCACGCGGCCTGATGCCGAATCCAAAGGTGGGTACGGTGACACCGGATGTTGAATCAGCAGTCAGGAACGCCAAGGCGGGCCAGGTTCGCTACCGTACGGATAAGGCGGGTATCATTCATTGTTCGATTGGCAATGTGGACTTTGATGCCAAGGCATTACACGAAAACCTGAATGCCTTACTGGCTGATCTTAACAAGATCAAGCCTGCATCGGCCAAAGGTCAGTACGTTAAAAAAATTACTGTTTCATCTACCATGGGGCCTGGCATTGCAGTTGATCAGGCTTCGTTGTAAGAAAACGGATCTAACGAATACCGAATATCTGTTTTGCATGCATTGTGACTGCAAAGCAGGATTTGGTGATGATATTAAAGCAAGCTCGTAACATTTGAGTAGCCTGGTCACCCAGGCAAAAGGATGTTTAGTTTGCAGTAAAGACTTTGAGCCTGGTGGTGAATAGCCACAGGGTCGTCAAAGACCGTAGGTGCCTTAACGGGCTTAATAGGGAAACCATCCTGCGTAGATGGCATTGCTCAACAGGTTTAATACTTGGGGCTGCCAAAAAAGGTTGTCCTGATACTGCCTGGTGCATGTAGCAGGGCTTGTTTAAGGCCATTCCAGGAGAAAAGCATATATGGCACTCAATCTGGATCAGAAAAAAGCGGTAGTAGCAGAAGTGGCGGCAGTAGCATCCACGGCTTTATCTGCAGTTGCTGCTGAATATATTGGCCTTACCGTAGAGGAAATGACTGATTTACGTGTCAAGGCACGTAATGAGGGGGTTTATCTTCGCGTCGTTAAAAACACATTGGCGCGCAGAGCTGTTGAAGGAACTGACTTTGAATGTATTCAGGATGGGCTGATTGGTCCATTGCTGTTGGCATTTTCACAGGAAGATCCAGGTTCAGCTGCCAGGGTGATCAAGGAATTTAGCAAGAGTAATGACAAGCTGGTGGTTAAGCTGGTTTCTGTCGGTGGTCAATTACTCGATGCTTCTGAACTCGATAAACTGGCGAAATTACCCACTCGTGATCAGGCAATCAGTATGTTGATGGCAGTTATGAAAGCACCGCTCGACAAGTTCGCGCGTACGCTTAATGAAGTGCCTGGCAAACTGGTTAGAACGGTTGCTGCGGTACGGGACCAAAAAGAGAGCGCTGCCTAGTCTTGTTAGTAAGACTGAGTGGCAGAAAGTGACTGTTGTCACTTTCATCCAAGTAAACACTTTAAATTTAGGAGATAGCAATGGCTGTTTCAAAAGAAGATATACTGGAAACGATTTCCAACATGACTGTTATGGATGTTGTTGATTTAATCAGTGCAATGGAAGAAAAATTCGGCGTAACGGCAGCAGCTGCTGTTGCGGCGGCTCCTGCAGCTGGCGGTGGTGAAGTGGCTGCTGCTGAAGAGCAGACTGAGTTTGATGTCGTTATGACCAGCTTCGGCGCTAACAAGGTTGCCGTCATCAAGGTTGTACGTGGCGTAACCGGACTGGGTCTGAAAGAAGCAAAGGATCTGGTTGAAGGCGCGCCAGGCACTGTGAAAGAAGCTGCTTCCAAGGACGAAGCTGCAGACATCAAAAAGCAACTGGAAGAAGCTGGCGCAAGCGTCGAGCTTAAGTAAGGGTTGTACATGGTTGCGAAACCAAGCAACCTGTTTTGATGAAAACAGGATGGCTGGTGGCTTATAATGGCCGCCGGCCTTTTCCTGTTTACATGGACATGGATGGTTTTTCCTGCTTGCAAGGTTGTTGGCTCAACAACAGGGCAAGTAAATAAACGTTACTAAACATAGACGTTGAACGATAACTGAGGTACACGATGGCCTATACTTTCACCGAAAAGAAACGTATCCGCAAGGATTTCGGTAAACAAGCTAGTATCCTAGAAGTCCCGTATCTGCTGGCAATTCAGCTGGACTCCTACAGCAAATTCTTACAGGATGGTATCGATTCTGATAAACGCGACGACATGGGGCTGCATGCTGCATTGAAGTCTGTTTTTCCGATCGTTAGTTATTCTGGCAATGCCTTGCTGGAATATGTCAGTTATCGTCTGGGGACTCCCACGTTTGATGTTAGAGAATGCCAATTACGTGGCATGACCTATTCTGCACCGCTGCGGGTAAAAGTACGACTGGTGATTTATGACAAGGAAGCGCCAGCCAACTCACAAGTGGTCAAGGACATAAAGGAGCAGGAAGTTTACATGGGAGAAATCCCGCTGATGACCGACAACGGCACCTTTGTCATTAATGGTACTGAGCGCGTTATCGTTTCGCAGCTGCATCGCTCACCGGGCGTATTTTTTGATCATGATAAGGGTAAGACGCATAGTTCGGGCAAATTACTCTTCAATGCGCGCGTTATCCCATACCGTGGTTCATGGCTGGATTTTGAATTTGATCCCAAAGATGCAGTGTTTGTACGTATTGACCGTCGCCGTAAATTGCCTGCCAGTATTTTACTGCGCGCATTGGGCTACGATAACGAGCAAATGCTCGACATGTTTTTCGATACCAATAATTTCACGTTGACCGATGACGGTGTGATGCTGGATCTTGTCCCTGAGCGACTGCGTGGTGAAACCGCCGCATTTGATATTGTCGTCAAGGGCAAGGTGATCGTTGAAGAAGGTCGTCGTATCACTGCACGCGTAATTAATGAACTTGAAAAGCATGGCGTGCAGTCGTTGCTGGTGCCTAAAGATTATTTGCTGGGTAAAGTGCTGGCGAAAAACATCGTCAATACCGATACCGGTGAACTGGTTGCCAGTGCCAATGATGAATTGACTGAAGAGTTGATTGAAGCATTGGAAGCGGCAGATATTAGCGAGCTCCAGACCATTTATTTCAATGACCTGGATCATGGTCCGTACATCTCCAATACACTGAAGATCGATAACACCACCACTGAGCTGGAAGCCCAGGTCGAAATTTACCGTATGATGCGTCCCGGCGAGCCACCTACCAAGGAGGCTGCCCAGAACCTGTTTAACAACCTGTTCTTCAATGAAGAGCGTTATGATTTATCGGCTGTAGGCCGCATGAAATTCAATCGCCGTATCGGTCGCTCGGAAGATGAAGGGGCCAGTGTACTGTCGAATGATGACATTATTGGCGTGCTCACTATCCTGATTGACATACGTAATGGCAATGGTGAAGTGGACGATATTGACCACCTGGGTAATCGACGTATTCGTTGCGTAGGTGAGATGGCTGAAAATGTTTTCCGTGTTGGACTGGTGCGTGTTGAGCGTGCTGTGAAGGAGCGACTGAGTCTGGCCGAGTCAGAAGGCTTGATGCCGCAGGAAATGATTAATGCCAAGCCGGTCGCCGCTGCTGTTAAGGAATTCTTTGGCTCATCACAACTGTCGCAATTTATGGACCAGAATAATCCGTTGTCTGAAGTCACTCATAAACGTCGTATCTCGGCGCTTGGCCCCGGCGGCCTGACACGTGAACGTGCAGGATTTGAAGTGCGCGACGTGCATCCTACCCATTATGGCCGTGTGTGCCCGATTGAAACGCCTGAAGGTCCAAACATCGGATTGATCAATTCGCTGGCGGTGTATGCGCGTACTAATAAGTACGGGTTCCTTGAGACACCCTATCGCAGAGTCAATAATGGCAAAGTCACTACCGAGCTGGATTATCTGTCTGCCATCGAGGAAGGCCAGTTTGTGATTGCCCAGGCCAATGCCGGCATCAATGACAAGGGTATGTTGTCTGATGAGCTGGTGGCTTGCCGTCACAAGAATGAGTTTACCCTGACAGTCGCTGAAAACGTTCAATATATGGATGTATCGCCACGTCAGGTGGTTTCAGTTGCTGCCGCACTGATTCCATTCCTGGAGCACGATGATGCTAACCGCGCCTTGATGGGTTCGAACATGCAACGTCAGGCTGTACCGACACTGCGTTCAGACAAACCTCTGGTTGGAACCGGCATAGAAAGAACAGTGGCCATTGACTCCGGTGTTACGGTTATAGCACGACGCGGTGGTTCTGTGGATTCAGTTGATGCGGGTCGTATTGTAGTGCGTGTCAGTGATGAAGAAGCAGTTGCCGGTGAAGCCGGTGTGGACATCTATAACCTGATCAAATACACACGTTCAAACCAGAACACCTGTATAAACCAGAAACCACTGGTTAAGCCGGGCGATGTGATTGCCCGTGGTGATGTATTGGCGGATGGTCCGAGTACCGACATGGGTGAGCTGGCATTAGGTCAAAACCTGATGGTCGCCTTCATGCCGTGGAATGGTTATAACTTTGAGGATTCAATCCTGATCTCCGAACGACTGGTGCAGGAAGATCGTCTGACCACGATTCATATTGAAGAGTTAACCTGTGTCGCACGCGACACCAAGCTCGGCTCTGAAGAAATCAGCTCGGATATCCCTAATGTAGGGGAATCTGCGTTGTCGAAACTGGATGAATCCGGCATCGTTTATATTGGCGCTGAAGTCAAACCTGGCGATATCCTCGTTGGTAAGGTAACGCCGAAGGGCGAAACCCAGTTGACGCCGGAAGAAAAATTGCTGCGTGCCATCTTTGGTGAAAAGGCGTCGGATGTAAAAGACACTTCATTGCGTGTTCCTTCAGGTATGGATGGAACCGTGATTGATGTTCAGGTGTTTACACGTGACGGCGTAGAAAAAGACAAGCGTTCTCTGGAAATCGAAGAAGATCAGCTCGAAGCTATCCGTAAGGACCTGGGTGACCAGCGTCGTATTATGGAAGAAGACTTGTTTGATCGTATTGAAAAGTTACTGACAGGCAAGGTCGCCGACGGCGGGCCTAATAAGTTGCCTTCGGGTTCTAAAATTGCCAAGGCTTACCTGTCGGAAGTTCCGAGAGACAAATGGTTTGAAATTCGCCTTCATAATGAAGAAGCGAATAGCCAACTGGAAGTCATGGCTGATCAGCTCAAGGGTATGCATGAGCACTTCTCGCAATTGTTTGAAGAGAAGCGTTCAAAAATCATTGCAGGCGATGATCTCGCACCTGGCGTGCTGAAAATGGTCAAGGTCTATATGGCGGTCAAACGCCGTATCCAGCCAGGTGATAAAATGGCGGGACGTCATGGAAACAAGGGTGTTATTTCCATGATCGTACCGGTTGAAGACATGCCTTATATGGAAGACGGTACCCAGGTTGATATCGTACTTAACCCGTTGGGCGTGCCGTCTCGTATGAATGTCGGGCAGATTCTGGAATGTCATCTGGGTTGGGCAGCCAAGGGGCTGGGAATCAAGATTGGCAGGATGCTGGAAGCGCAAGACAATATCAAGGATATCAGGGCTTTCCTTGATAAAATCTACAATAATAGCGGCAAGAAGGAAGACCTGGATAGTTTCAGCGATGATGAAATTATCGAGTTGTGTCGAAACCTTGTGGGCGGTGTGCCTATGGCGACGCCGGTCTTTGATGGCTGTAGTGAAGAAGAATTGCGCTACATGCTGCGGCTGGCTGACTTGCCTGAAACCGGACAAACGACTGTTTATGATGGTCGTACCGGTAAATCCTTTGAGCGGCCTGTCACTATTGGCTTTATGCACATGCTTAAACTCAACCATTTGGTGGATGACAAGATGCATGCGCGTTCAACCGGTCCTTACAGTCTGGTAACACAGCAACCTCTGGGTGGTAAAGCCCAGTTTGGTGGCCAGCGCTTTGGAGAAATGGAGGTCTGGGCTCTGGAAGCCTATGGCGCAACCTATACTCTCCAGGAAATGTTGACGGTCAAATCTGACGATGTGAATGGTAGAACCAAAATGTATAAAAACATTGTTGATGGCAACCATCACATGGAGGCTGGTATGCCCGAATCATTTAACGTACTGGTTAAAGAGATTCGTTCGCTCGGTATCAATATTGAATTGGCCCAGGATTAATTTCCGGGTTAATACTCAGTAAACGCTCTAGCAGGCAGGAGAAGACATGAAAGACCTACTAAATCTCGTAAAATTACAGGGAAATGTAGAGGATTTTGAAGCGATAAAAATCGGATTAGCATCCCCCGATATGATTCGTTCGTGGTCCTATGGTGAGGTCAAGAAACCGGAAACCATTAACTATCGCACATTCAAGCCAGAACGTGACGGCCTTTTTTGTGCCAAGATATTCGGCCCGGTAAAAGATTATGAATGCCTGTGTGGCAAATACAAACGACTCAAGCATCGTGGCGTGGTCTGCGAAAAATGCGGTGTCGAAGTCACCCTGGCAAAGGTGCGACGTGATCGTATGGGTCATATTGAACTGGCCAGTCCGGTTGCGCATATCTGGTTTTTGAAATCACTGCCATCACGCATCGGTTTGTTGCTCGATATGACCTTGCGTGATATCGAGCGCGTACTGTATTTCGAAGCCTTTGTGGTTGTCGATCCCGGCATGACAACGCTCGAAAAAGGGCAATTGTTATCCGATGAAGCCTACCTGGAAGCGATCGAGGAACATGGCGATGAGTTTGATGCACGCATGGGCGCCGAAGCAGTGCTGGAGCTGCTGCGCTCTATCAATCTCAAAGAGCAGGCAGTCAGTTTGCGTGAAGAGATTATAGCAACCAATTCTGAAACCAAGCTAAAAAGACTGACCAAGCGCTCCAAGCTGGTTGAATCTTTCATTGAATCGGGCAATAAGCCAGAGTGGATGATTCTGAGCGTGTTGCCGGTACTGCCGCCTGATTTAAGGCCTCTGGTCCCTCTGGACGGTGGCCGTTTTGCGACTTCTGATCTGAATGATTTGTATCGCCGTGTTATCAACAGAAACAACCGACTGAAGCGACTGCTGGAATTAAATGCTCCAGATATCATCGTGCGTAACGAAAAGCGTATGCTGCAGGAATCAGTTGATGCATTGCTGGATAACGGCCGCCGTGGTCGTGCCATTACCGGCACCAACAAGCGCCCGCTGAAATCGCTGGCCGATATGATCAAGGGCAAGCAGGGTCGTTTTCGTCAAAACCTGCTGGGCAAGCGTGTCGATTATTCGGGTCGTTCCGTTATCGTGGTGGGCCCAACACTGAGGCTGCATCAATGTGGATTGCCGAAGAAAATGGCACTGGAGTTATTCAAGCCTTTTATCTTCAATAAACTGCAACTGCGCGGTCTGGCGACCACTATCAAAGCGGCTAAAAAGCTGGTTGAGCGTGAAGGTGCTGAAGTCTGGGATATTCTTGAAGATGTTATTCGTGAACATCCAGTCATGCTGAATCGTGCGCCTACCCTGCATCGACTCGGCATACAGGCTTTTGAACCCGTGCTAATTGAAGGAAAGGCGATTCGCCTGCACCCGTTGGTTTGCTCTGCTTTCAATGCGGATTTCGACGGTGACCAGATGGCTGTGCATGTGCCTTTGTCTATAGAAGCACAACTCGAAGCACGCACGTTGATGATGTCAACCAATAATGTGTTGTCTCCCGCGAATGGCGAGCCCATTATCGTCCCTTCACAAGACGTTGTACTGGGGCTGTACTACATGACACGTGAACGCGTGAACGCCAAGGGTGAGGGCATGATTTTTGCCGATACCACGGAAGTGCATCGCGCCTATGAAGGCAATATGGTTGACCTGAACGCCAGTATCAAGGTGCGTATACAGGAAAGCGTTCTGGATGATGATGGTGAAATGTTGTCTTCGAGTCGAATTGTGGATACCACTGTCGGCCGTGCATTGATGTATGAAATTATTCCTGAAGGTCTGTCCTTTGATCTTATCAATGATGACATGAGCAAAAAGGCGATCTCACGATTGATCAATGTTTGCTATCGTCGTTTGGGTCTGAAGACAACGGTTATTTTTGCTGATCAGCTCATGTACATGGGCTTTCAGTATTCAACACGTGCCGGTGTTTCTATCTGTTCGAATGACATGGTGGTGCCTGAAGAGAAATCTTCAATCCTCGCCAAAGCCGAAGATGAAGTTAAGGAAATCCAGAACCAGTATGAATCCGGTCTGGTTACCCAGGGTGAACGTTACAACAAGGTTATCGATATCTGGTCGCACACTAATGATCAGATTTCCAAGGCCATGATGGATAAGTTGGGTACTGAAAAAGTACTGAATGCGGAAGGCAAGGAAGTCGACCAGAGTTCATTCAATTCCATTTACATGATGGCGGATTCCGGTGCTCGTGGTAGCCCCGCACAGATCCGCCAGCTGGCGGGTATGCGTGGACTGATGGCCAAGCCTGATGGCTCCATTATCGAAACACCTATTACTGCCAACTTCCGTGAAGGCCTGAATGTAATCCAGTACTTTATCTCTACGCATGGTGCTCGTAAGGGTCTGGCTGACACCGCTTTGAAAACGGCAAACTCAGGTTACCTGACACGCCGTCTGGTCGATGTAGCGCAGGATCTCGTGGTTACTGAAGAGGATTGCGGAACCTCCGGTTCATTGAAAATAACGCCGGTTGTTGAAGGCGGTGATGTGATTGAATCGCTGAGTGATCGTGTACTGGGTCGTGTGGTCAGTGAAGATATTTTCTATCCAGATTCAGATAAAGTGGCCATTGCTGCCGGCACCCTGCTGGATGAGCATATGGTGGCCAAACTGGAAGAAATGAGCATCGACCAGTTAATGGTCAGATCCCCCATCCTGTGTGAAACACGTCATGGTGTCTGTGCGCAGTGTTATGGTCGTGATCTGGCTCGTGGTCATCGCATTAATATTGGTGAATCAGTCGGTGTTGTGGCTGCGCAATCGATTGGTGAGCCTGGTACCCAGCTGACCATGCGTACTTTCCATATTGGTGGCGCCGCATCTCGTGCCGCTTCGGTGAATAATATCGAAGTGAAGTCCAATGGTAGTATCAAGCTGCATAACCTTAAGACGGTTAAGAACCGCGATGGTCATTATGTGGCTATTTCCCGTTCAGGTGAACTGACCATACAGGATGATCATGGCCGTGAGCGTGAACGTTACAAGGTTGTCTATGGCTCCATCATCAGTGCTGATGATGGTGCTGAAGTCGTCGCCGGTCAGGTGGTCGCCAACTGGGATCCGCATACACATCCTATTGTTACAGAGGTAGCAGGAACGCTGAAATTTATCGATTTTATCGAAGGTGTCAGTGTAAATACACGCTCCGATGAAATCACCGGATTGTCCAGCCTGACCGTGTCTGATCCAAAAACACGTGGTTCTGCTGGTAAAGACTTGCGTCCGATGGTGAAACTGGTAGATGAAGAGGGTAATGATGTCTTTATTCCGGGCACTGAAATTCCGGCGCAGTACGCCTTGCCTGCGGGCGCTATTGTCAGTGTGGATGATAACACCGCGGTAAAAGTGGGCGATGTGCTTGCACGTATTCCGCAGGAATCATCAAAAACACGTGATATTACCGGTGGTTTGCCGCGTGTTGCCGACCTGTTTGAAGCACGTAAGCCAAAAGATCCCTGTATCATGGCAGAGCATTCAGGCACAGTCAGTTTTGGTAAGGAAACCAAGGGTAAACAGCGGTTTGTCATTACAGATGAAAATGGCGATCAGCATGAAGAGCTAATTCATAAATGGCGTCATGTCACCATATTTGAAGGTGAGCATGTAGAGCGTGGAGAAATAGTGGTTGAAGGAGAGCCAGATCCACATGATATTCTCAGGCTGTTGGGTATCACTACACTGGCGGACTACCTGGTCAAGGAAATCCAGGATGTATACCGCTTGCAGGGTGTAAAAATCAATGACAAGCACATTGAAGTCATTGCTCGTCAAATGATGAAGAAGGTTGAAATCAAGCACCCTGGTGATTCTAACTACCTGAAAGGCGAGCAACTGGAGCGATTTGGTGTGCTCGAAGTCAATGAAAAATTGATCAAGGAAGGCAAGCAACCGGCCCTGGTTGAGCCCTTATTATTGGGTATCACCAAGGCATCGCTGGCCACCGAGTCATTTATCTCGGCTGCTTCATTCCAGGAAACCACCCGTGTGCTGACCGATGCGGCGGTACGGGGTCTGAGTGATGACCTTAGAGGGTTGAAGGAAAATGTTATCGTCGGTCGACTGATACCGTCAGGTACAGGCCTGGCCTATCATGAAGACCGTCGTCGACGTCGTGCCAAGGTAGGGCAGCCCGGCGCAGTGATCGATACCTCGGAACTGATGCCCGCAAGCACCGATATCGCAGGTGATGTCGCTACTGTGGACACAGAAAGCCAGTAAACCAGTGCTTTCGCCGTTCTGAATAAGCCCTG
>Ga0316205_10004580_pt1 | contig 11986 bp, 12 predicted proteins | sample 3monthpyrite_MG_FD_204941 | JGI IMG/M metagenome (GOLD analysis project Ga0316205, IMG submission 204941) | Microbial mat bacterial communities from mineral coupon in-situ incubated in ocean water Damariscotta River, Maine, United States -... | ecosystem: Environmental > Aquatic > Marine >... | reverse complement strand
TGATCCGGAACTTGAGCACCGCGCCGAGGCCATGACGCAAATCCTGCATTGCCGTTATGGTTATGTTGGCACAGAAGAGGCTTTTCATGACCCGGAAAGCGCCAATCTGACACGGGTCATTGATCGCCGCTCCGGTCTGCCTGTGGCTCTTGGCATATTGTATCTGAATACCGCTCAAGCACAGGGCTGGAATGTTCAGGGCCTTGATTTTCCCGGACGCTTTCTGGTGCGTCTTGAGCAACATGGCGGGCGCCTGATCATTGACCCCTTTGCCGGAGGGCGGGTTTTAACAACAACGGATTTGCGCGATATGCTAAAGGCCTTTTCCGGGAACCACGCAGAACTGAAGCCCCGCCACTACAGGGCAATGAGCACGCGCCGGATCCTTATTCGGTTAGAGGGCAACATCAAGGGTCGCCTGCTTCGCGAAGACCGCATTGAAGACGCCGTTCAGGTTATCGAAACCATGCTTCTGTTTGCTCCCAAAGAAGCCGACCTCTGGCGCGAGTGCGGGATGCTTCACGCAAGACTTAATAATCTTGCTGACGCGATCACGGCGCTTGAGGAATACCTGAAGTTGGGAGCGGACACCGATGTTCGCTATAACGCGGGCCTTCTCTTGCAGGAACTTCGCCAACGTCTAAATTGATTTAGGTTTTATAAACGCAAATGCGTCGTCGCAAATGTGTTCATTCGCTCGGGATTTGCTAGAATAAACGCAAATACGTCGTCGCGAATGTGTTCATTCGCTCGGGATTTGCTAGAGTAAACACAAATGCATCGTCACGAATGACATCAGTCGCTCGGGATTTGCTTGAGATATTCAGGAGTACACCATGGCCCGTCAGGTAGCCATTCAGATGGACCACATCAGCACCATCGACATTTCCGGCGACAGCTCATTTGCAATGGCGCTTGAGGCGCAGGCACGGGGGTATGCGCTTTGGCACTACGGCCCTGAACAGCTTAGCCTTGAAGGGGGCCGCGTTGTTGCACGCGCCCGGCCATTGGAGGTGAAGCGCGTCGTTGGTGATCATTTTTCACTGGGCGAAGAACAACAGATTGATCTTGGTGAAGTTGATGTCGTGCTGATGCGCCAGGACCCACCCTTTGACATGTCCTATATTTCAGCAACCCACCTGCTTGACCTTATTCATCCAAAAACCCTGGTCGTTAATGACCCGGCTGAAGTCCGCAACGCGCCCGAAAAACTGTTCATGCTGCGCTATCCAGAACTTCTGGCCCCGACCCTGATCAGCCGCGATCCGGAAGCCATTCACGCCTTTCGCAAAGAGCACAGGGACATCATCGTCAAACCCCTGTTCGGCAACGGCGGGGCCGGGGTCTTTCATGTGACGCCGGATGATGAAAACCTGAATTCATTGCTTGAGATGTTTGCAAGCATCAATCGCGAGCCCCTGATGATCCAGCGCTATCTTCCCGAAGTCAGAGACGGCGACAAACGCATCATCCTGGTTGACGGGATCGAGAAGGGTGCCACCAATCGCATCCCGCAGGAAGGGGAGGCACGCTCAAACATGCATGTGGGTGGACGTGCGGTCAGTTCCGAACTCACCGGGCGCGAACACCATATCTGCGCAACCATTGGACCCGATCTGAAAGCAAGGGGCATGATCTTCGTCGGCATCGACGTTATCGGTGGCTACCTCACCGAAATCAACGTCACCTCACCTACCGGCATTCAGGAAATCAACGGCTTCAATGATGTTAAACTGGAAGCCGATATCTGGGACGCCATTGAAACGCGCTTGGGTTAACCTCATATCAAAAAAAGCTGATATTGACTGATTAAGATGGGCCAGCGCCCTGCTATAGCGAGAGAAAAATCCCTACAAGCACATAGTCAATATAGGCGTTTAAAGATTATGTATTAATCTTTCGGAGGGAAGTCCTTAGCGCTCAGTGGCTTAATTATATTATCAGCCAAAGACCTTTTAATACCGTCTTCAATTAACGTTCGGGCAACATCTGTTTTATCTTTACCGTACACGCCTAGGTCAAGCAACGCGTCAAGATATGCGTGCATGATAGGCGGGAGTCTCGGTTGAACGCGATCATTAGCCATAAGGCTTCTATGAATATCACTTTAAAGACAATTTTAGTAGGGGCCATTTGTACTCCATTTGGCTCCACAATATGCTTGACGAATTCACGTTTATAACGCAATATATAGGGGTTAACGAAATAGAGCGGCTCGAAAGCCGCCCTATTAGTCTTTTATTTAGTGGGGGTGCAACCCCATTTTTTGACAGTTCGGCGAAGGAACGCTTTAACTATGCGCTTCTTCGCCGACTGCAATATACAAGTATCCATTATTAAATCCTTATAACGGAACACGGGTTAAGGCCCGCACCTCAACGGATGCTGAATTGCACCCGATCCATAGTCCCTGGGAAGGGCGGATTAAATTTAGACACTACATCCAGTATACATCGTTATGCTTAACATCACAAGATATAGGTTTAGCCCGATATATAGTGATATTTTAGAAACTACTTATAAATATAGTAATCTCTTCCAAATTCCTCCCCGCACCTCCTCCGTTCTTTAATAACCGCGGACACCAGAACAGTATTTACATTGATCAATTGAAAGCCCAACGGCTACTTTCGTGTGCCGATTTTGCAACCCATGGTTCGTTGTTGAGCAAATCAATACTGCTTACTTTTAATACGGGCATATTAAAGGGAGCATGTTATGGTTGCATATATTTCAACGGTCGCCTTTCAGGGCATTGAGGTCGTTGATGTCGAGGTTCAGGTGCAAACAGCAAACGGGTTGCCCGCCTTCTCCATTGTCGGTCTGCCGGACAAAACCGTTGCGGAAAGCAGGGAGCGGGTACGCGCCGCCCTTCATGCCATGGGCCTCGCCCTGCCGACCCAGCGCATCACCGTCAATCTGTCACCTGCTGATCTGACGAAAGAGGGCAGTCATTACGATCTGCCGATTGCCCTTGGTCTGCTGGTCGCCATGGGGGTGCTGACGCCTGATGACCTTGACGGGTTTACGGCCCTGGGTGAATTGACCCTAGATGGAAGATTGCTCGCCGTCAGCGGGGTCCTGCCCGCCGCTGTTCACGCCAACGGGCAGGAAAAGGCTATCATCTGCCCCGCCTCGCAAGCCCGCGAAGCGGCCTGGGCCGGACAGACCAATTGTCTGGCACCCGCTCACCTGCTTGCCCTGATCAATCACTTTAAAGGGGCTCAGCTAATTGAGCCGGTTTCGCTGGAGCCAGAGGGAACGATAAATGATGAAACAGATCCGCTGGACCTGAATGAAATCAAGGGACAGGAATCCGCCAAGCGGGCACTCGAAATTGCGGCTGCGGGCGGGCATAACCTCCTGATGATCGGCCCGCCGGGGTCTGGCAAGTCCATGCTGGCGGCGCGCATGAGCGGAATGCTGCCACCACTGAGCCCGCCTGAAATTCTTGAATCCAGCATGGTGCAAAGTCTGGCCGGGCTCCTGAAAGAAGGCCAGCTGGCCCGCCATCGCCCTTTTAGAGATCCGCACCATTCTGCTTCCGTTGCCGCCCTTGTCGGTGGCGGCAACAAGGCCCGACCCGGTGAAATCTCACTGGCACATCTGGGTGTATTGTTTCTTGATGAATTGCCGGAATTTAACCGCGCCGCCCTTGAGGCGCTCCGCCAACCGCTGGAAACGGGCCGTGTTACCATCGCGCGCGCCAACGCCCATGTGTCGTACCCGGCGCAGGTTCAGCTGATCGCCGCCATGAACCCGTGTCGATGCGGTCATCTGGCCGATCCGGTCCGCGCCTGCTCCCGCGCACCGCGCTGTGCTGAAAGTTATCAGAACCGCATCTCCGGTCCTCTACTCGATCGCTTTGACCTGCAAATTGATGTCCCCGCCGTTCGCCCTCATGACCTGGCCCTGCCGCCCCCGGCGGAAGGGACGGCGGAAGTTGCCAAACGCGTAAAAGCGGCGCGCGTCCTTCAAACCGAACGCATGATAGCGACCGCAGCCGGGCCCAATCTTCGCACCAATTCAGAGCTCGATGGCAAATGGCTTGAACAAATGGCAACACCCGACGTGGAAGGTAAACGATTGCTGGTCGAAGCGGCCGAGCGGTTCCAGCTGTCGGCCCGGGCCTATCACCGCGTCCTTAAAGTCAGCCGAACCATCGCCGATCTGGAACATAACGACACCATCAGTCGCCGCCATATCGCCGAAGCGCTGTCCTACCGTCGCCCGGAAGTCACACGCGGGCCAGCACCCGTCAGGCTGCGTGCGGCTGGATAGGGTTTAAATAAGCACTCAGGTTTGCAGGAGAAAATCAGCCGCTTCAAAGTCGGATGCATTTGCGCTGACGATGTCGGCGATCTGGTAGGAATTGAGGTTGGTCATCTGGGCTGCGTTGTCGGTGTAATAAACCTGCACGCCATCTGAGCCCGTATTTGCGCCAACGATAACGAGACCTGCGTTGGCGACGCCGCCCGAGAAATCCTGCGCGCTGCCGCTCAACGTTACCGAGGTGGTTTCAAAATAATCCGTGCCGTCCGTCAGGGTTCCACCATTACCCAAACCGAAATCTGCATCGGACAGGGCGAAGGTGTCGTTATCCGCCGCACTGTAGTCTGAAATCGTATCTGTGCCGAGGGACCGGGCATGATCAAACGCGCCTGCGCCACTGCCGCCTGCGAATTCAAACGTATCCGCACCAACGCCGCCAGCCAAAGTGTCTGAGCCGTCACCGCCACTGATGATGTCATCGCCAGCATAGCCAAAAAGGCTGTCCGCTCCGGCACCGCCGTAAAGCCTGTCGACCCCGTCGCCGGCATCAATGCTGTCATCTCCCGTGCCGCCATAAAGCTCGTCCGCGCCGCCGCCGCCATAAAGGGTATCATCCCCGGCACCGCCATCAATATAGTCATTACCGCTGGTCGTAAGCCCGAGTGGGAATGAAAACTCGCTATACAGGGCATCACCCGTGTCCGGCACATCACCATGAAGCTGATCATCCCCGGCACCGCCCCAGATACTGTCATCACCTGCCCCGGCGGCGGCGATGTCATTGCCGCTGCTGGCGGAGAATACTGGGTTGGTTAGCGGGCTGGCGATGGAATGGACTGATGAATCATAATTCGTCGGCAGGTCCGTATACACATAGTCATTCCCCTCACGCGCCCCCAGAACTTCAGCCTGTGACGTGCCGAAAAGAAGTTCTGACGATGACGACCCAGGGACCGAATTGTCTGTCTCTGTTTCACTGGTCGTTTCAGTGGTGGGGTCGTTTCGTTCGGTTTGCGACAAGGCTTTTGCGCCCGGCCTGAACAGGGGTATGGCGTCATAGGAAAAGGTAAACCCGAAACCAAACGCCGGATCCGCGAGAACTGTTCCACCAATACCCAGACCCGCGAGGCCAGACAGGACAAGCGGGGGCGGGGGGGCCACATAGGGGGCGGGCTCAATACTTTGCCGGGATTCTGTGTCTTGCGGATCCCTGCCTCTTGATTCTGGTGCTGCAAGTTCACTGTCCGACTGAACAGATAAAACTCCCTGGGGGTCATTTACCGTCCCTCTCAACGATGAGGGCAGGGGAGGCGGCGTACCATACTGTGGCTGACCGCCACTTTCAGCGGCCCGTATGGCAGCCGACAAAGCTTCTTCCGCGTCCGCGCCCGAAGCGAGGGCGTTATCAAATGCACTTAAGGCGGCAAGCTCGCCCTGGGCAAGCTGATCCGCTGGTAACCCTTCCAGAAACGCATTCAGTTCAACATCTACAGCGATTTCCGTGAACAACTCTTCAGCCTCACGTCCAACCGGGTCATCAATGCCCAGAAACGCATGAATAACCTGCTCGTCCGCATCAACACTGGCGGCCCAGTCCGCGGCGACCTGATCAAGGGGGTCGGCTGAATCACGTGTCGGCGGTTTGCTATCATGGCGAACATTTTGAACCGCATCCTCCAACGCTTTGGCGGCCATTTTTTCAGCCCAGCGCGCTGCCGCAACAATCTCGTCATGCTCACCACGAACAATATTCGCCGTTAAACTTGCTGACTGCTCAGGGCTTAAGGGCGGTGGCAGCTCCTGACTGACAACAGTTCTGGATTCTGGTGGCGGACCTGGAATGAGGCCCGAATTAAACCAGTCGAACGATGTCGGATCGGTACCGATCTGATCTTTGTTCAAAAAAGGATGTGATGATCCGTCGGGCACGTTCTGATCACCTTGTCATGCTAAAGCCGGACAGGCAGCGATACCTGCGTACCCTTAAGCGTAACAGGGGTTAATTCGATTGCAAAACGAAAAGATTTCAGGCATTAAGACGCTGAAAACAAACCCTAAAATGAACAGCGCTCACTCAAACAAATGTACCTGTGTCCAAAAACAGGCGAATCGACAGCTTAACCTTCTGAACTGGCCCTGCGCACCATTCCGCCCAGGTCTCGCCCACCGAAGACATGAACATGGAAATGCGGGACTTCCTGATGGCCATCACGACCGTGATTAGCGAGAATCCGGTACCCCGGATCAACAAGCCCGTTTTCACGTGCCACATGTCCAACGGCACGGATCAGGTCCCCGATCTCAACATCGCTGGCATTTTCAGAGAAATCATCCATGGAAACATACGCACCCTTGGGAATGACCAGAATATGAACCGGCGTCTGCGGAGCAATGTCACGAAAGGCCAGGGCGTTATCGTTTTCGAAAACCCTGTCGCAGGGAATTTCCCCGCGCAGTATTTTCGCAAATATATTTTCAGAATCATATGCCATAGCATTTCCTTTATCACAAATACGTCGTCGCAAACGAAACGTTTGCTCGGGATTTGCTTTAGACTTCTTTCTTTCGGTTTTTCTTTTCTTCGATACCCGAAACACCAACCCGGCTTTCCAGTTCCGCCCAGACATCCTCGGGTTTGATGCCAAGCTCTGCCCAGAGAACCAGCAGATGATAAAGCGTATCCGAACTTTCACTGACCACATGGTCTTTGGTCTGGTGAAGGGCGGCGACAACCACCTCGACGGCTTCCTCGCCGAATTTTTTGCAGATTTTACCCCGGCCTTTTTTGAAAAGTTTGGCGGTATGCGATTTCGTCGGGTCATCACCCCGTCTGCTTTCAATCGTCGCATACAGGTTTTCTAAAATTTCGCTGGCTGGTTTTGTGTCCGTCATATCACTCGCCTCAATCATCCGGGTCGCGAACAGGAGCGCCCGCAGCTTTTAAGTGTGCCTTAGCCTCGCCAATCGTAAAGGTGCCGAAGTGAAAAATCGAGGCCGCCAACACGGCAGACGCATGACCTTCAATCACGCCTTCGACCAAATGGTCCAGCGTGCCGACACCGCCTGATGCAATCACCGGAACAGATACTGCGTCCGCAACGGCGCGGGTCAGCGGGATGTTAAAACCCGACTTCGTGCCATCACGATCCATTGATGTCAGCAGAATTTCACCGGCACCATAATCCGCCATACGCCCTGACCACTCAATCGCATCAATACCCGTCGGCTCACGGCCACCATGGGTAAAAATCTCAAATTTATTGTCACCAACAGACTTCGCATCAACAGATACAACAATGCATTGCGACCCGAACTTCTGCGCTGCTTCACGAACAAATTCAGGGTTTTTCACGGATGCCGTATTGATTGAGACCTTGTCTGCGCCCGCGAGCAGGAGTTTTCTGATGTCTTCCGTCGTGCGTACACCACCACCAACGGTAACCGGCATAAAGCATTGCTCTGCCGTGTGCTGAACAACATCGTAAATTGTGTCGCGGTTTTCATGGCTGGCGGTAATGTCGAGAAAACAGAGCTCATCCGCCCCGGCAGCATCATAAAGGCGTGCCTGCTCAACCGGGTCACCCGCGTCTACAAGGTCAACAAAGTTAACCCCTTTGACAACGCGGCCTTCGTTAACGTCCAGACACGGTATGATCCGGGTTTTCAGCATCAGGCTGCGGCCTCCAGCAGTTCCGTTGCGCGTCTCACATCGACATGCCCGTCATAAACCGCACGACCGGAAATAACGCCCTCGATCCTGCCTGTGCGATCTGCGGCAGCGGTGACCACAAGCTCCAGATCAGACATGGAAGAAACGCCGCCAGAAACAATAACCGGAATGGAGACAGCTTCTGCCAGGTCGAGCGTTGCGTTCACATTCGGGCCTTCCATGGCCCCATCGCGCGCGATGTCGGTGTGGATAATTGCCGCCGCACCGACGTCTTCAAACTGTTTGGCGAGATCAAGGACCTTCATCTCGGATACTTCGCCCCAGCCCTCTACAGCAACAAGTCCGTCCCTGGCGTCAATCCCAAGGGCAACCTGGCCTGGAAAAGCTTTACAGGCCTCACGGACGAGATCCGGGTCGCGTACAGCAATGGTGCCCAGAATAACGCGGCGAATGCCTGCATTTAACCAGAAATCAATGGTTTCCATGGTGCGAATGCCGCCGCCCAGCTGCACAGGGATGGTAAGCGCGGCCAGAATGGAGCGCACCGCATCCCCATTTACCGGCTCACCTGCAAACGCACCGTTCAAATCAACGACATGCAGCCATTTACAACCCTGATCCTGAAACGCACGTGCCTGCGCGCCCGGATTTTCGCTAAAAACCGTGGCTTTATCCATTTCACCGCGCAGCAGGCGCACACAATTTCCGTCTTTCAGGTCGATAGCGGGGAAAAATATCATGATCTTACGGTGTCCAGGTCAGGAAATTGGCAATAAACTTAAGGCCGACAGACTGGCTTTTTTCCGGGTGGAACTGGGTTCCGACCATATTGTCCCGACCAATAACAGCCGTTAGCGGCATACCGTAATCAACGGTTGCCAGCCGGTGTGCCGGATTCTCACAGAAAAAGGCGTAAGAATGAACAAAATAAGCGTGCCCGCCCTCATGGATTCCTTCAAGTAAAGGATGAAGGGGGAACGAAAAATTCAAATTATTCCAGCCCATATGAGGTATTTTTAATGTTTTATCTTCAGGTTCCACTGGCCGGACATCGCCGCCGATCCAGCCAAATCCTGGCGTATCGCCATGCTCGCGGCCCCAATCGGCCATCAGCTGCATACCGACACAAATCCCCATGAACGGACGCGCATCTTGAATAACAGCTTCCTGCAGCACGTCAATCATGCCGGGAACAGCGGAGAGCCCGGCTTTACAGTCAGCAAATGCGCCGACGCCTGGCAGGACAATGCGGCTGGCCTTTTTGACTTCCGCCGGATCGCCTGTCACCAGAACACGCGCCTTTACGCCGGTTTCTGATACGGCGCGCTCAAACGCTTTCGCAGCGGATCTCAGGTTTCCGGAGCCGTAATCAATAATCGCTATGGTCATTATCTTGTCCCGACCCTGGCCTCGATCCGATTAATTTCGTCCGAAAGCACATCATCACCATCCAGATACTTGAGTAACGCCTCATCCTGATCAGATGCGGCTACCAGCCCGGAAAGCTCAAAGCCCTGACGCTCAAGGGTCCAGCGCCGAAGGTCGTGCCCCAGAATTCCGGCCAGAAGAGCAAAACCAAAACCGATTACGCCCGCACTGACGGGGTCTGTAAACAGGCGGCTGGCAAAAAAGTTCAGGGCCCCGACACCGGCTATCAGCCCCAAAGCCACCCACCACATGCGATGCCAAAGCGCCCATAATCCGGTGAATATGAACGCAGGCCAGGAAAAACTCTCTGCCAGAAGAACGATATCACGGGCCGGGTCGAGGCCATGGCGTCTCAGGTGAATGGTGAAAATGCGCGTCATCACGATATTTGCCCGCGGTTATAGGGACCCGCCCAGAACGCCTTTGGTCGAGGGGATGGCATCTGATTTACGGGGATCAATCTCAATCGCCTGGCGCAACGCACGCGCCAGCGCCTTGAAGCACGATTCAATAATATGATGATTGTTCTCGCCATAAATATTCTCAACATGAAGCGTGATACCCGCAGACTGGGCAAAGGCCTGAAACCATTCCTTGAACAGTTCCGTATCCATCTCACCGAGCTTCGGTTTGGTGAAATTAACATTCCAGACCAGATAAGGGCGGTTCGAAATATCAAGCGTCACACGGCTCAGGGTTTCATCCATGGGAATTGTCGCCATGCCAAAACGGGTGATGCCCTTGCGATCACCTAAAGCCACTGAAAAAGCTTCACCAATGGCGATGCCGGTGTCTTCGGTCGTGTGATGGAAATCAATGTGAGTATCGCCCGAAGCGCTAACGTTTAGATTCATCAGGCTATGGCGGGACAGCTGCTCAAGCATATGGTCCAGAAACCCGATGCCCGTGGCGACGCTGTAGTCACCATTGCCATCAAGGTTAAGGGAAACGCTGATCTGCGTTTCATGTGTTTTTCGCTCGATGCTGCCTTCACGCATTTGGCCTGCTCCCGGGTTTTAAAACGATACCTGATCGTAAGCTGGCCTTTTATCAGGAAGATACGGAAACTGCCAGCCTGAACCAGTGCCTGCCGTGGTTGAACCTTCACAATTTGAAAATTGCCACTATAGTCCCTTGCACCAACGTGTCAGTTGGCCCAGATATGGATCATAAATATGCCGGGATGGATGAAAATATTATGAACGAGCAATCCGCAAAAAACTGGCGCGGCACGACAATCCTTTGTGTACGCAAGGATAACACCGTTGTTATCGCCGGTGACGGACAGGTCAGCATTGGTGACACCGTTGTCAAAACCAATGCACGCAAGGTCCGCCAACTGGCTGACGGGGCCGTCATTACTGGATTTGCGGGTGCTACAGCAGATGCTTTCGCGCTTTTTGAGCGCCTGGAAGGCAAGCTTGAGCAATACCCCGGTCAATTAACCCGTGCCTGCGTTGAAATGGCGAAAGACTGGCGCACGGACCGGTATCTACGCAAACTTGAAGCCATGATGGCGGTTGCCGATAAAGAGGTTTCGCTCATTTTAACCGGTAATGGTGATGTTCTGGAGCCTGAAGACGGTTTGATCGGTATTGGTTCTGGCGGAAATTATGCACTGGCCGCAGCACGTGCACTGATTGATATTGACGGTATTGATGCCGAAGGCGTTGCCCGCAAAGCCATGGGTATCGCCGCTGACATTTGTGTTTACACCAACGACAATGTGATAATTGAAAAACTATGAATTTTACCAACAGCTTTACACCCCGCGAAATCGTCTCTGAACTGGATCGCTTCATCGTTGGCCAGAACGACGCCAAACGCGCCGTCGCCATTGCGCTACGTAACCGCTGGCGTCGTCAGCAGCTGGATGAAGCCATGCGTGAAGAGGTCCTGCCGAAAAACATCCTGATGATCGGCCCGACCGGGGTTGGTAAAACCGAGATCGCCCGGCGTCTTGCCAAACTGGCGCAGGCGCCGTTTGTCAAGGTCGAGGCGACGAAGTTTACGGAAGTTGGCTATGTCGGGCGTGACGTTGAACAAATGATCCGCGATCTGGTTGATCTGGCGATCCATATGGTTCGCGAACGGTTGCGCAAAGACGTTGTCGCGAAGGCCGAATTAAACGCGGAAGAACGCGTCCTTGATGCTTTGGTTGGCGAGGGCGCATCCGAAGACACCCGCGCCAAATTCAGAAAAATGCTCCGCGAGGGCACGCTGGCCGAGAAGGAAATCGAGGTTCAGGTCAGTGATTCCGGGGGGTCCGGCATGCCGACATTTGACATCCCCGGCATGCCCGGCTCTCAAATGGGCATGATCAACCTGGGCGAGATGATGGGCAAGGCTTTTGGGCAGAACACCAAACCGCGCAAGCTCCCCGTTTCTGAGTCTTACGACCTGCTCATGGCTGATGAAAGCGACAAGCTTCTAGATGAAGACAAGATCGTCCGGGAAGCCATTGATGTTGTTGAAAATAATGGTATTGTCTTTATTGATGAAATCGACAAGATCACAGCCCGTTCCGAGCGCACGGGTGGAGACGTGAGCAGAGAGGGCGTACAACGTGATTTATTGCCGCTGATTGAGGGAACGACGGTTTCAACCAAACACGGA
>Ga0316205_10004579_pt1 | contig 11990 bp, 9 predicted proteins | sample 3monthpyrite_MG_FD_204941 | JGI IMG/M metagenome (GOLD analysis project Ga0316205, IMG submission 204941) | Microbial mat bacterial communities from mineral coupon in-situ incubated in ocean water Damariscotta River, Maine, United States -... | ecosystem: Environmental > Aquatic > Marine >... | reverse complement strand
TTATCCAGAGCCTCGGCACATTCAGGGTGATTGCTCAGAAGCTTGTGACCGTTAAAGTGGAAGTCGCCAATAATAGGGACATTGCTTCCCAGTTGCAGCACCCGGTTCTTGATATGAGGTACCTGCTTAGCAGCAGCGTCGCTGTTGACGGTGATACGGACCAGCTCAGAACCAGCACGAGCCAACTCAACAATCTGTTGTGCTGTCTTTTCTGCGTCCGCGGTATCGGTGTTGGTCATGGATTGGACGACCACTGGGGCCTCTCCGCCAACCTTGACCTGTCCTATCTGGACTGTTGTTGTCTGCTTTGCTTTTAACATTCGATATATAGAGGATTGTGGATTCTAATCAGGCCCGAATTTTAGCACAGCAAGGGCGATAACAGGCGAGATTGATATTTCAAAAAGACATATAATGCCGGCTTTAGTCCACTAAATTTAACGGGGAGTCCAGATGGGAGCCGAGAACACAAACGCTCAGGGTGCAGGTACACAGGCGGAACAAGCTGATCTGCATACAATGTACCAACATGCCGTACAGGCGCCTGAGACCGAGGTTGAATTCTTTGAAGAGACCTACCAAAAGCTGCGCGGTAAGAAAGCCTTGTCGATGAAAGAAGACTTTTCTGGTACCTGCCTGCTTTCGGTTGAGTGGTGTAAGTCTGATCCAGAGCGTTCGGCGGTATGTGTGGACTTTTGTGCTGATACCCTGGCCTGGGGCAAAGAGCACAATATCGATCCTGCCGGTCCAGATGTTGCCAGTCGTATGCAGATCTTCCAGGCGGATGTCCGTGAAGTTACCGAGCCGAAGGTTGATATTACCTGTGCAATGAATTTCAGTTTCTGTATTTTCAAAACCCGCGATGAGTTGCGCGGTTATTTTGAAAAGGCGCGAGAAGGTCTCAAAGACGATGGTATGTTGATTCTCGATATGTTCGGAGGCACCGAGTGTCTGGACGAGCTGGAAGAAGAGACCGAGATGGATGAAGTGGATGCAACCTACATCTGGGAGCATAAATCGTTTAATCCAATTAATAACGATATCCTTTGCCATATTCATTTTGAATTCCCTGATGGTTCGCGTATGGATGAGGCGTTTACTTATGACTGGCGCTTATGGTCTCTGCAGGAGCTCAGAGAATTATTAGAAGAAGCGGGCTATAGCAAGGTACGCGTCTACTGGGAAATCTTTGAAGAAGACGAAGATGATGATGAAGAATTAGAAGGTACCGGTGAGTTCTTCGAGGCCACTGTAGTTGAAAATCAGGAATCCTGGCAGGTCTATATCGTTGCTGAAAAATAAAAGTAACGGATGGTGGTCGTAGGCAATGGCTCAGCAACAACCTGAAGCACATCACGGCATCAAGCTGTTCTTTTGGGTTGGATTCTGGATCTTACTACTGATTTTTGCGGCCGTATTTTTTCAGCGTGTACTGGATTCAGACCTAAATCCGAACACTGCGCTGGAGACTCGGGTTACTGATGGGTTGCGGGAAGTCGTGTTACAGCGTAATCGCTATGGTCACTATAACTTAACCGGCTATATCAATAATCAAGAGGTTGAGTTTCTGGTGGATACCGGAGCGACAACCATTTCTGTGCCGGCACACCTCGCCAATAAGATCGGTTTGCAACGTTTATATGAAGTGGAATTCGATACGGCCAACGGCCTGGCAAAAGGTTATGCGACACGAATAGATAGCACCAGGATCGGCAAGATTGAACTCAATGATCTTGAAGCCAGCATCAATCCCAATGTTGATGATGATACTGTTCTGCTTGGCATGAGTTTTTTAAAACGAATCGAGTTCACCCAGCGGGGTGATACTCTGATTCTTCGCCAGTACGATTACTAAAAAGCTTATGCTGTCTTGAACTGGGCGACCAGTTGTTGCAGTTCCACCGATAACTTATTTAATTCTTCACTGGAAGCACGATTGGTACTGGCGCCTTGAGTGGTTTGTTCGGCCGATATCCTGATTGAAGCAATATTTTTGTTAATCTCTTCAGTCACCAGGCTTTGTTCTTCAGCGGCGCTGGCGATCATAGTATTCATATCGTTTATTTCGCTAATCGACTGAGTGATGGTCGATAGGGCATCACCGGCTTTAGCGGCCTGTTGTACACTATCCTGGCTTTTCTCTTTACTCGAGTGAACTACTTTCACTGCATTGGTTGCACCAATCTGTAATTGCTCGATCATACTTTCGATTTCACCGGTTGATTGTTGAGTACGACTTGCCAGGGTACGCACTTCATCTGCGACTACGGCAAAACCACGACCTTGTTCACCTGCACGGGCAGCCTCGATAGCAGCATTCAATGCCAGCAGGTTTGTCTGTTCGGCAATGCCTTTGATCACGTCCATCACGGCACCTATGTTTTCACTGTCTTTGTTGAGTTTTTCGATAACCTGAGCGACTTGTTCCAGCTCAGTAGAGGTATCGTTGATAGAAGACATGGTACTTTCGACAACAGACTTACCCGATGAAGCCTGATCACTTGAGTTAACTGCTGCCGCCGCCGCATTAGTGGCGTTGTTGGCGACCTCTTGCACGGTGGCGGTCATTTCGTTAATTGCAGTAGCAACTTGATCAATTTCATTAAACTGCTGGTTTACGTTTTCGCAGGTCTGTTGGGTTATCGAGGACATCTCATCGGTTGAATTGGCTAACATCGCAGTTGACGATGCCACTTTCTCCATGCTGATACGGAACTTCTCCAGCATGTTATTCATGTCGGTTGCCATAGAACCGATTTCATCTTTACTAGTGACATCAATTCTTGCCGTTAAGTCAGAAGTCTGTTCGATGTGAGTTAAGGCTCGGCTCATTCTGATAATGGGTTTGGTAATCATGGTTGCGAACAAGGTACCGACGATAACAGCGATCGCTACCATAATGGCCGACAACATCATTCCGGTTAATTCGATACCACTGGTCAGCTCTTTCTGTGCAGCAAAGGCCTCGGATGTTTCAACGTTACTCAACACGCCCCACTTTAGGCCACGATAGTTGATCGATGTATAGGCGCTGAGTATCTCGTCGCCAAACGGGTCTATACCAATACGTGTACCCGGCTCGCCACTAATTGCAAGCTCTACCATCTCAGCATTAAGCTTCATACGTGCAATAGGGGTAGATTGTTTGTCAATCAGCGTTTGTGTTGCTGAATCCGTATCAGTGGCAGCCAGTTTGCTCAGGAAGGTGGCTTTGTCTTCGATCAGCGTGCGATAGTTGCTACGCAAAGTGTGGTCAGCGCCAACCAGATAGACGTCACCGGTCTTACCCATGCCGACTTTTTCCCATGAAGCATCTGAACTCATGATGCTGTTAATGGCTTCTAGATCCACTCTTAGCACTAGTACTCCGAGAATCTCAAAGGCATCTTCCTCATCCAGATCCTGAATCGGTGAGGCGATAAACATGGATGGTTTATTAAAATCACCGGCATAAGGCTGAATATCACTAACTGAGATGAAGGCGGCATCCTGAGATTTAATCGCGGCAGTATAAGCTTCAGCGAGATTGCTGCCCTGATATGGTCCGCTATTCAGGTTGGTGGCGAAGTCTGGATTCTTTTGCACCGAGTAAACGACATTACCCTGCGGATCGACCAGGTACATATCCAGGACTTCAAGCTTGTTGAAATAGTTCTTAAGGGTGCTGTGGCTTTCTGCGTGGGCACCTGCGTAACGAGTGCCATCTTCGGGGTCTATTAAATTATGTTTCTCACCAAACGGTGCATCGTTTAGCGCCAGGTAACTATTTTGTAAGGCGATACCAACATTGTCCATTTTAGATAGGTAACTATCGGCTGACTCAGCTGATGACCCGGTCCAGGTTTGATGGGCCTCGTTGTATTGACCGGCGTAAAAGCCGCTGAGGTTTTGCTTTTGGTCGCTGACATCAGCCAGGTCTTTTTTAGAGCCTGTATAGTAGGTGGCCAGTTTGCTCATATAGGAAACCACGCCGGCATCGACAGAATAAGCGCTGACTTTTTTCTCCAGGGTTTTCAGATAATTCTCTATCTGTCCCTTTTTGATTTCGCGAATACTGATGAGTTGATTTTCAACCTGCTGTCCTAACGCCTGCTCGGCATCACCGGATGCCTGGTGGCTCATCAGGAAGCTGACACTAACCACAGGAATGACGGCCAGGCCAATAGAAACTATGAGTATTTTTGTTTTTATACTGTTTAAAAAGTGCATGCGTCACCTGAGGGGTTAATTTACATATTTAACAAATACATATCGTTATTAATCAACACATAACCATATATTTGGATACTATTACTACTTCGGCGGCATTAACCCACTTCTTGAGTCAAATTTAGATTGTTTCAGAGTGTTTCAGGTGTCAATTTTAGTGATCCAGGATAGGTCCGTAGGGGGCATCGCGGGTTTTGTCGTGGATATGCATCCGGTATTCGACAAAATCGGCCTTTTGGTGGAAGTGCATGAAGGGATTGCCCTCTTGTTGCTCTGAGAGTGTGGTAGAGGGGACTACAGAGTAATTGTGTCCGGGTAGGATGAGAGTGTTGCCAGGCAGATCATGCCCCATTTTTTGCAAAGTGTCGTACATGACCTCAGGATCGCCCCCGCTCAGGTCGCAGCGCCCACAGCCGTAGACAAACATGGTATCGCCGGTGATGAGGTCATCACCCAGGTGGTAACAGGCTGAGCCAGGCGTGTGCCCAGGGGTGTGCAGCATCTGAATCTCGGTTTCGCCCAGGGCAATGCGGTCGCCGCCGTGGTGCAGGGTCGGTAAATCCAGGTGTTTGCCCCAAAACTCGGCCTCCGCCCGGGACAGGTGCAATTGGGCATCGTATTTGGCCAGGATCTGTTCGATACCATTTATATGGTCGTGGTGGCTGTGAGTCAGCAGGATATCCGTAATGGTGACCCCGAGCTGTTCGGCTCGCTTCAAGATCGCAGGCACATCCCAGGCTGGGTCAACGACCGCGGCCCGATTGGTCTTAAGGTCCTGGATGAGATAGATGAAGTTCTCCATCGGTCCCAGCTCCATGCTCTCAATCTTATATGGACGGTCACTCATGTGATTCTCCCAGCTTCGTCTATTGGCCTCATGGACCTAATTTTAACTCAATGCCGATAACTGGCTAGTGTAAACTTCTTGTTCGTAACCTAACCGAGATGGGATTTTAAATGGAACCAGCATTCTGGCGCCAACGCTGGCAGGCAAACAAGATTGGCTTTCATCTTGAAGAGGTAAACCCCTATCTAATCGAACACTGGCCTCGATTGGCGATTGCAGAAGGTGCACGGGTGTTTGTCCCTCTGTGTGGCAAGAGTGTCGACATGCGCTGGTTGCTGGAACAGGGTTACCAGGTCGAGGCGATTGAGCTCTCCGAATTGGCCATAGAGCAATTCTTTGCCGAACAGGGACTGGACTATGCCAAAGAAGAGTCTGAAAGCGATGAGTATGATGGCTGGCTAAGTTTTAAAGCAGCCAACATACGTATCTGGTGTGGTGATTTCTTTGAACTGAGTAAAGAACAAATTGGCCCAATTGATGCTGTCTATGATCGCGCCGCGCTAATTGCTTTGCCGGAGGAGATGCGTCGTGCCTATGTTCAACAATTGCTGACACTAACCGGTCCGGTCCCGCAGTTTCTGATTACCCTGAACTACGATCAAGGTCAGATGGAGGGGCCGCCATTTGCTGTGTCGAACAGTGAGGTTAATGGACTTTATCAAGCGGCCTATGGCGAGATAACCGGCCCTGATGTGGAGATTGACGTCTTGCCCGGCCACGGACACTTCGCTGCGCGTGGTTTGACCGGCCTGCATGAGTGTGTTTATTTACTTCCAGCGGCCACCCAAGTGTCGAAAAAATAAGGCAATGATCGTATATTTAAACTTCTAAGCTTTAGAACCGATAAATAATAAATAGAAGATAAAGAATAATTAGGTGGTTTGTTTGTTACGTGTTGGATACCAGTTCGGTTTACTCCTTTTGGCCCTTGTGATATTCACTCCCAGCCAGCAGGTTATGGCAGCAAAGTATTTTGTCTACCAACTGCCGGATGGTTCCCGGGTAATTAGTAATCGTCCGATCCACAAGAGTACTCACAAACTGATTACCAGCAGCCGCAAAGCTGAAGGTACCGGCCAGCTTGCTGCTGCGCGTTACAAGAAACGTCCCAAGCCTCTGAATAAATACGACGGCCTGATTGTTGAAGTCTCACAACGTCATAGTGTGGAAGTTGCGTTGGTAAAGGCCGTGATTCATACCGAGTCCTACTTCAACCACAAAGCCAAGTCTCGCGTGGGTGCCTCTGGTCTTATGCAGCTGATGCCTGCAACGGCAAAAATATACGGTGTCGGTGCACGTGATCTGCATGACCCAACTTCTAACCTGGAAGCAGGCGTCAAACACCTTCGTTACCTGTTAAAGAAATATCCAAGAAATATTAAATATGCACTGGCGGCCTATAATGCGGGCGAAGGTGCAGTTTATTACTATAACGGCATTCCCCCCTACAAAGAAACCCGCAACTACGTGCGTAAAGTACTTCACTACCGCGAGTTTTATCGCACCATCAATTAACTACTTTCTTAATATTTCTGTTTGATATCGACGGGAGATAGCGAAAGCTCATCTCTGCCTCGAAGTAAAATAAATCTCCTGTATACTGATAAAAGCAATCTGCTTAATCAAAACGACCTTATGCCCAATAGTTCAGAATCCACTACTCGTAAGATCCTGCACGTCGATATGGATGCTTTTTATGCGTCGATAGAAGAGCGTGAAGACCCCAGCCTGAAAGGCAAACCTGTGGTAGTAGGGGGATCAGAGCAGGGGCGAGGTGTGGTCTCGGCTGCCAATTACGCGGCGCGTAAGTTTGGGATTCACAGCGCCATGCCCATCGTACAGGCGAAACGTCGATGTGCCCATTTGATTTGTTTACGCGTCAATATGCCGATTTATGCACAGGTGTCCCACCAGATACGCGACATCTTTTACCGCTACACACCACTAGTACAGCCATTGGCATTGGATGAAGCCTTCTTAGATGTCACCGCAAGTGAAAAATTATTTGGCAGCGCCGAACACATTGGTCAGTGTATTCGTGATGCGATTAAAGACGAGCTGGACCTGGTTGCTTCGGTGGGGGTAGCGCCAAGTAAATTTGTTGCCAAGATTGCCTCGGACGTACGTAAACCAGGAGGCTTCGTGGTGGTCGACCCCGAGCAAGTCCAGGCATTTCTGGATCCTTTACCCGTGAGTCGGATCTGGGGGGCGGGTAAGGTCACGGTTGCGTTGTTTGAACGCATGGGAATTAAAACCATTGGTCAGTTGCGCCGGCAGTCACAGGATTGGCTACATTCTCATCTTGGTAAGTTTGGTGAACACCTTTGGCGTCTGGCCAATGGTATTGATGATCGTGATGTGGTCACTGATGGTCAGGCCAAATCAATCTCACACGAAACAACCTTTGCTGAAGACCTCACCGATAAAGACCAGCTTGAAGCATGGTTATTGCATTTAACCGAGCAGGTTGCCTGGCGCTTGCGTAAACATGAATTGAAAGGTAAAACAGTTAACCTGAAACTACGATATCACGATTTTAAAACCATAACCCGTTCGAAAAGCCTGATCGAACCAACTGATAACACGGACAAATTATGGCAGCTGACACGCCAGTTGTTTTTAAACAATTGGAGTGCCGAAAATCCGATAAGACTGATTGGCATGGGTGTTTCTGGGCTGCATAAGCAAGGTGAGTTGGCAGATCTTTCCGAACAGGCAGATTTGTTTGAACGGCCAGTGGATCCAAGAATTGATCAACTTGCTGATAATATCAATGCCCGTTTTGGCGCCAGCACTTTACAACGTGGCCGCAGCAAGAATAAGTAACACTAGAGTAAAATTAATTTGGAGATACGTAATGACCGACCTCACAAGTGATGATGGTATTGAAACCAAACCCAATGCTATTTATCTGAAAGATTATCAAGTTCCTGATTACTTAATAGATGAACTCAATCTCGAGTTCAGACTTGATGCGGCCAACACTGTAGTGAGTAATGTCATGCAGATGCGACGCAACAAAGATGTCAATCCGGATCAATCACTCGTGCTTGACGGACAGCATCTGGCATTAGTTTCTGTAGAGCTCGATGGCAAAGCATTATCACAACATGACTATGTAGTAACAGCAGAGTCATTAACCATTAACAAAGTGCCGGAAGAGTTTACCTTAGCGGTTACAACCAAAATCGAACCTGAAAAAAATACCGCACTCGAAGGCTTGTATGCCTCAAGTGGCATGTTGTGTACCCAATGTGAGGCAGAAGGTTTTCGTCGTATTACCTACTTTTTAGATCGCCCCGATGTGATGAGTCGCTACCAGGTGAAGATGATTGCTGACAAGACACACTATCCTGTGTTGTTATCCAACGGTAACTTGATCGAACAAGGCGATCTTGAGGACAATTCTCACTATGCTATTTGGCAAGACCCCAGCTTAAAACCGAGTTATTTGTTCGCGTTGGTAGCAGGTGATCTGGAGCATATCGAAGATACCTTTACCACCATGTCAGGCCGCAAGGTCGTATTGCGATTATTTACGGAGAAAGAAAATATTCACAAGTGTGATCACGCCATGCATAGTCTCAAGCAATCCATGCTTTGGGATGAACAAACCTATGGTCGTGAATATGATCTGGATATTTTTATGATTGTTGCCGTTAATGACTTCAATATGGGCGCGATGGAAAACAAGGGCCTAAATATTTTTAATGCTTCTTGTGTGTTAGCATCACCGGAAACAGCAACTGATGATGATTACTATCGAATTCAAAGCATTGTCGGGCATGAGTATTTTCACAACTGGTCAGGCAACCGCGTCACCTGTCGTGATTGGTTTCAGTTAAGTCTCAAAGAAGGTTTTACAGTCTTCAGGGATCAGGAATTCTCCGCCGACTTAAATTCTCGATCAGTGGAACGCATCGATGATGTCAACGTATTGCGCATACATCAGTTCGCAGAAGATAGTGGGCCGATGGCACATTCTGTACGTCCTGATCACTACATCGAGATTGGTAACTTTTATACGGTAACAGTTTATAACAAGGGTGCTGAAGTGGTGCGCATGTTAAGTAACCTTGTTGGACCAGAAGGTTTTCGTAAAGGGACGGATCTTTATTTTTCACGACACGACGGTCAGGCAGTCACCTGTGATGACTTTGTGAAAGCGATAGAAGATGCCAATGGCATTAACTTAGACCAATTTAAAAACTGGTATAGCCAGGCGGGAACACCGGAACTGACGATCAGTGGTAAATACGATAGTAACGCAAAAACCTATAGCATGAATGTGAAACAGCAGACACCGGCTACGCCTGGACAGAAGCATAAAAAACCATTTCATATTCCACTCGCTGTTGGTTTGATCGATAGTGATGGTAACGATATGGACCTGCAGGTCGCAGATGTGGTGGCCAGCTCGAGAACACAGCCAGGAACATCACTCGGTACCCCTGTTGAAACGATTGTGCTCGGTGTTACCAAGGAAGAGCAGACCTTTGTATTTGAAAATGTCAGTCAGTCACCTGTAGCCTCGGTACTACGCGGTTTCTCTTCACCGGTGAAAATAAAAATGGATCGCAGTGAAGATGAGCTGGCTTTTCTATTGGCATATGATAGTGATTCATTTAATCGTTGGGATGCCGGTCAGTCGCTTGCCTTGCAAGAACTGTTACGCCAAATCAACGCACACCAGAAAAACGAGCCATTACCAGAACCGGTTGCATTAACCGAGGCCCTGTCAGCAGCGATGGCTGATAATAAAATAGATAAAGCTCTATTAGCAAAGATGTTGATCCTGCCATCAGAATCTTACTTATCTGATCAATGCGAGGTCGTTCATCCGGATGCCATCTATCATGCGCGTTTATTTACCCGACGCTACCTGGCCAAAAATTTAACAGCGCAATTTGAAAAATTATTTAATGCGCAACAGTGTGTTTCACCTTACCAGTTTAATGATAAAGATATGGCGAGCCGTTGTTTGAAGAATGTTTGCCTTGGTTATTTAGCCGAGACGGAACAATCGAATTACTTCGATTTGTGTTATCAGCAATATCAATCAGCCGATAACATGACTGAGGTGCAGGCGGCGTTAAGCATCTTGTCTAATTATGATCTTCCACAAAGAGACGATGCGCTTGAAGATTTTTATGCAAAATGGCATAGCGATGCACAAGTTGTTGAGAAATGGCTCGCGATACAAGCCGGTTCGCGTTTAGCGAATGCCTTGCCGCGTATCGAAGCGCTGCAGCAACATGAAAGTTTTTCAATGACCAACCCAAACAAGGTGCGCGCCGTACTCGGTACTTTCTGTCGTGCCAACCTGCATCAGTTTCATGCACTGGATGGCTCCGGTTATGAGTTCTTAACAAATAATATTCTGACCCTGGATGGGATGAACCCTTCCATCGCCTCACGCATGGTGCAAGTGATGGCGCGTTGGCGGCGTTACGATGAGAAGCGGCAGCAGTTAATGCAGCGACAACTACAAAGAATTATTGATCACAAGGGTTTATCCAAAGATGTTTATGAGGTTGTGTCGAAGAGTCTTACTGATTAACGATTAGATGGCATGGATGCAGTTTCTGCCTGCACGCTTGGCTGTATATAACGCTTTGTCGGCAGATTTGATCACATCCTGCGGGCTGTTGTGATGCTCCGAACGTTGGGCAACGCCGATACTTACCGTGACGTTGATTTTATAAACCTTGCCTCGTTTTTTGTTCTGTTGTGGTTGCTCCGGTTTTTTTCGTGGGCGCCTCTTGCTACGAATGTGGAAGGCATTTTTCTCGATCAGCTTGCGTAATCGATCTACGTGTTCCAGCACCTCGTGGGTTTCCTTGTTCCTAAACACCAGGGTAAATTCTTCACCACCATAACGATAGACTTTACCACCCCCCGATATTTTTTTTAGACAGGCTGCAACCATCCGTAACGCCTGATCCCCTACAGCATGCCCATACTTATCATTGAGTTTCTTAAAATGATCGAGGTCGAGCATGGCAACACAATAACGTTTGCCTAGCCCCATCAGATCCTGTTTTAAGGCGCGACGCGAAGGCAGGTTGGTTAACTCATCGAGGTAGGCGAGGTTATAGGAGTTAAGGATCACACCCATCAATAATGATGCAGCAGCAATACTGAAAAAGATCATGGCGACAGAGGGTTGTGAAACTGAATTCAATGCCATAGCAAGTGCAAGCAGGCTCATCAGATCGCTACTACGCAGTACGGTTGTCTTCTTAAGCAGCTGGATGATAATAAAAATGACACTGAGGGCAATTACGATTAAACCGGGTTGGGTTACCGTGACCAGCTCAGGCCAGGGATTTTGCCACAATACAGTCCGTAGAGTTTGACTAACCTCTGTACCAGGATACTTGAGCAACAATATTACGCAGGCAATTTGAACCAGACTGATGCTAAGTCGTTTCAACATCTGCCAGCGCCAGACACCACGTTCGATTAATATGTTTTGCAGTAAGTAATTCAGTGGTATGAACACACAGGCGACAGCGAATAACATACTCTGCGATTCAATCGCGAGGTTAGGTGTCCAGATATATTGGCGGATGGCCCAGTAACCCAGACCGATCACTATCAGCAAATGAAATTCGCGACCGTTGTTGTAACCCCAGGCTAAAAATGCACCGGCAAAGATCAGTAAATAGGGGAGGTAGGGCAACGGCGCATAAAATGATGTTAGATACTGCTGGACGTCCTGGCTAAACAGGAACAATAGCAGGCTGCAGCCAGGCACTAGGATGGCAAGAAAAATGCGTCGCGCGTGAATGCTGGGCACAAAATTTATCCATGGATAGCAATATTATTAAGGTTGGCGACCAAACTGTGGTTAAGCTAAAGCAGCTTGTTACAAGTTTGTGATGTAGATCTTCAGGAAATGGCGAGCTGTGACCCAGTTAGCTTTTCTCGT
>Ga0316205_10004578_pt1 | contig 11991 bp, 8 predicted proteins | sample 3monthpyrite_MG_FD_204941 | JGI IMG/M metagenome (GOLD analysis project Ga0316205, IMG submission 204941) | Microbial mat bacterial communities from mineral coupon in-situ incubated in ocean water Damariscotta River, Maine, United States -... | ecosystem: Environmental > Aquatic > Marine >... | reverse complement strand
AAAAATGCACTGTTCAGTTATGGCTTATGATGTAATTAAAAAAGCTGCAGCTGAATACAAAGGCGTAGATGCTGAGAGTTTTGAAGAAGAAATTATGGTTTGTGAGTGTGCTAGAGTTAGTCTTTCAACACTTCAAGAGGTTATAAAGTTAAATGATCTTAAAACTGTTGAAGAGGTTACAGATTATACTAAAGCTGGAGCATTTTGTAAGTCTTGTATAAAACCTGGTGGGCATGAAGAGCGTGAGTACTACCTTGTTGATATATTAGCAAATACAAGAGAAGAAATGGATCAAGAGAGGCTAAGTAGTGCTGCTGATGCTGGTCTTAGCGGAGATTTCCTTAAAATGACTATGGTTCAGCGTATTAAAGCAATTGACGCTGTAGTTGATGAAAATGTTCGTCAGTTTCTAGTAATGGATGGCGGAAATATGGAAGTTATTGACGTTAAAGATGAGGGTGAAAATGTAGATGTTTACATTCGTTATCTTGGAGCATGTTCAAGTTGTGCTAGTAGTACAACTGGTACGTTATTTGCAATAGAGGCGGCCTTAAAAGAGAAACTTTCTGATAAGATTAGAGTATTACCAATATAGCCAATAAAAAGTCAATATTAACCAAGTAAGCTATATGAGCTTATTTGGTATCTTATTGTAATATTAAATAGAATTTACCATCCTCTTACAACTGAGTGACAACTGCCGCAAGATAAAATTATTTTAGAATATGCTTGATGTGATTTTGACATTTGATTTTGTTCTGTATAAAGCATTAAACTCTCTAATGCCATATCCATTGATTTAGCGCTATAAAAAGCAATATTACTTAAGTGCATTTTATTTTTTGGTAAATACTTTTCTGTCTCTTTTTGATTATGAAAGACTTTATTAGCCTCTTGTATGTCTTTTACTCCATCTTTAATTGTAGCTATTTGGTTGTATAAAAAACCTTTTTGAATTTTATTCAACCCGATTTCCATTTTATGCATTTTTTGTAACATATCGTCAGAAGCAAATGCACTATTTAAGAAAATCCCACTGACTAATAAAAACTTGAATATATACATGAATTAATCCTTGCTCTTTTTAAAATTAAAACAATTTTACTAATTTTTAACTTAAATTAAGGCTTAAGTATTTAATAGTTAATAATTCATGTATTCAGTTTTTAAAAATTAAATTTATTATAATATCACTATTTAATATTTTTTATTAGATTAATTTTGTAAAAAAAATATAATGGAACTACTTAAGTATTAAAAAAGTAAAATATACCCTTCTTTTTTGTAGGGGCTTAAATTAATGATTAAATCAATAAAAGCAAAAGTAATAATCAGTCTGTTTTTAGTGAGTGTACTTGGACTAGTAAGCGTTACATATTATCTCTCATCTACGCTTAATGAACTATCTTATAAAACATCAAAAAATTCACTTTTAATGTTAAGTCAATCAATCTTTCAAACAGTTACTAGAAGTATGTTTGCAGGAGATCCATCTATTGTAGAAGATGCACTGCACGCTGCAAAGGCAATTGATGGAATTGAATATTTAGATGTTATTAAATCTAAGGCGGTTATTGAGACATATTCACCAGATGAAAAATTTACAAGTGATACACTTGTTAGAACTGTTTTAGAAGATAAAAAATCTATTATAATTGAGCAAGATGAAGATAATCATCATACAATTCGTATGGTTAGTCCAATGCTTGCGACTTCTAAATGTCTTTCATGTCACTATAATGCAAAAGAGGGATACGCATTAGGTGCAGTTGACTTGATTATTTCACTGGATAAAATTGATGAGAGTATTAATGAAGCAAATACAACACTATTTATTTTACTTGTATTAGCAGGTGTTTTATTTACAATTACAGCTAGTATATTTTTTATGAAAGAGATATTTAAACCACTCAAAACTTTAAAAATGCGCATTTCAGAGCTTGTTAATGGAGATAAAGATTTAACAAAACGATTAGATTATATTGATGGAAATGAGTTTGGTGATACTGCTAAAGAGGTTAATAAATTCATTAGTATGATTCAAGATACGATTAAAGAGGTAAAAATACTTGGACTTAAGAATCTATCTATCTCTTCTGAAATTGAGACTTCAAGTCATGCGATAAGTAGTGATTCTAAAAAAGAGCAGATAATTGTCTCAGAAGCTATGGAAAAAAGTGAGTCTATAAAGTTAGTATTAAAACAGACTATTGAAGCTACTTCAGAAACTGAAAATACTATTATAAAAGCTAGCAATCAATTAGATAATTCAATTGATTCAATAAGCTCTCTAAGCTCAGAGATAAACTCCTTTGTTCAGATAGAACATGAACTATCAGATGAACTCTCAGGACTTAAAGAGAATGCAGATCAAGTTAAGGGTGTTTTAGAGACTATAAAAGATATTGCAGATCAAACAAATCTGTTAGCTTTAAATGCAGCAATAGAAGCAGCGCGAGCAGGCGAGCATGGTAGAGGCTTTGCTGTTGTCGCTGATGAGGTAAGAAAGTTAGCAGATAGAACTCAAGCTAGCTTGTCTGAAATAGATATTAGTGTAAGTGGGATAGTCCAATCAATTAGTGGTGTTAGTGACAAGATGAATAAAAATGCCAATGAGATTGAAACCTTAGTAAATATATCAACCGAAGTTGGTCATACTATCAATGATACCTCTAGTGCTATGAAAGAGTCAAGTAAATTAGCATCTAATTCAAGAGAAGACAGTATGAAAATATCTTCTCTTATTGAAGATATAACTAGCGATATAACTACTATAGAGGGACTATCAAGTAAAAATCAAGAGAGCACAAATGCAATTGCAACTGAACTCAAAGAGTTGATTAAAGTAGCGAAGTCTTTACAAGCTATGATTGATGAGTTTAAAAGCTAGTAGTATCTATTTATACTGGATATATGGTATTCTCTGAACCTAATATATAAATCTTAGGATACAAATTATGCAATGTTATAAAATTATTCATCGCACCTATTATAACTATTTTGCTAATGTATCTCTTGGAATACATCAATTACTCTTGCGCCCTAGAGAGAATCATGATCTGCGTATAGAGACTTTTGTTTTAAAAAGTGAGCCTGAGGCTAAAATATCTTGGCATAGAGATGTCGAAGATAATTCAGTAGCTATCGCAACTTTTACAAAACAGACCAAGCAGCTTTTTATTGAAAGCGAAGTAATTATCCAACAATATAATGAAACTCCATTAGACTTTATAGTAGCCAATTACGCAATCTCTTACCCTTTTGAATATCAAGAGGATGATAAGTTTTCACTTTCTCCATATATGGTACTACCAGATACAGAGACAATCGAGCTTTTAAACAGATGGATTTTTAATGTATATAAAGACAGTGAAGATATTCAAACTTATACACTATTACAACGGCTTGCTATTTATATAAATAAAACTTTAGTCTATAAAGTAAGAGAGGAGCCTGGTGTCCAGACTGTAAAACAGACACTTGACTTTGGATATGGCTCATGTCGTGATTTTGCTAAACTATTTATGGAAGTAGTAAAATGTTTAGGATTAGCAACACGTTTTGTAAGTGGCTATCTTTATGCTCCATTGATGTCAAATCAGGTTGGTTCAACTCATGCGTGGGCAGAAGTTTATTTACCAGGTGGCGGATGGAAAGGGTTTGATCCAACTATTGGAGATATTGTTGGTAAAGATCACATTCCTGTGGCAGTATCTAGGTTAGCAGAATCTGTTCCTCCAATCTCTGGATCATTTATGGGAGAGTCAAATTCTACACTTGATGTAGGTGTATGGGTATCTGAATGCTAATGACTTTTTAATATTCTTATTTTCGTAATAAATAGTCTTAGAACATGATAGAATGTAATTAGATTTATAGAGATAAATTATATAAAAGGAACTATTTTGCAAAAACTTACACCCGAAGGTCAAAACTTTGTCAATGAAATTTCTAATAGATATAACTTGAGCATAGATGCAGTTTTGCATATGATTGGTGCTGTCAATAATGGTGGTGGGACAATGGCTCAGTTTAATTCACCAGAATTAGGTGGCTCAGGTCAATGGATGCAAGGCGGTATGACTATGGTTGGAGATATGTTTAACAATGGTCTTAAAAATACAGTTGATAGCTTATGTTCTGAAATTTCTAATGCCCTAGCAACTATACAGATTTTTCCTGTAATACCAAGAGGAGCAAGAGGTAGTAATCAATGGTGGCCAATTGATTTAGGTGTTCCATTTAGTAGTGGTGCTCAAAATAATATACGTTATGCAGTATTCCCTAAAAGGTTAGCAGTTGAACTAAATGGTGATGTAACTATCTATGATACATTAGATCATAATATTGGTGGAGTAAGTCAACAGCAAGGTGGGGATACTTCACTTACATTTAGTAGTCAATATGGAACAGTTTTAGTCTCAACATTGCCAATAATCTCTGGGAATAGTGCACCCGCGCAACAGACAAATTTTGCAGAACCTGTCTATAGTGAATTTTCAAACTCAGAACCAATAAATCAAGAGATTGATATTGAGCAAACTCAATCATCTAATTCAATTATTGAATTAATTGAAAAATTGGCTAAATTGCATGATTCTGGTGTTCTTTCTGATGATGAATTTAATTCAAAAAAAAGTGAATTGTTGAGTAGGCTTTAAATATGATTATTAATTGAACAATAATTTCAAATAAATATATTTCATAATGCTATAATTTATATAAGAAAATATGTATATGGAGGTATTTAATGCTAGAGAAATCGACAAAGCTTCACGAAAAATTTTGGGAAATATTTTCTAAACAAGATAGAAAAAAAATAGATGAATTTAAAGCATACATGGATAAATTTGCTGTTAATTTTAATCTTTACAAAGATGGAAACTTTATAGAGCAATCCCTACCTTTTGATGTTGTACCTAGAATTATCCCAAAACATGAGTTTAATAAAATTGAAAAGGGGTTGCAGCAAAGAGTTACTGCATTAAATCTTTTTTTAGAAGATTTGTATACAGATGCTAAAATTGTAAAAGAGGGAGTTATTCCTGAAGAGTTCGTACAAAGAGCTAGCGGTTACCTAAAAGACTTTGTTGGGTTTTCTCCATCTAAGAGAGTAAGAGCACATATAAATGGTATTGACCTTGTAAAAGATTCTAAAAATGATGAATGGGTTGTTTTAGAAGATAATCTAAGAGTTCCTAGTGGATCTAGCTACCCTCTTTCTATACGTGATACATATAGAAAGATTTATCCTGATTTTTTTGAAAATCTTAAGATAGATCCTATTAAAAATTATCCAAAAATTATTACAGATGCTATGAACTATGTTAATACGGGTGGTATAAATGTCTTGCTTACCCCAGGAAGATTTAATTCTGCATATTATGAACATAGTTATTTAGCTGAAAAAATAGGAGCGCAGATTGTACGAGCGGGTGAGCTTGTTGTAATTGACAAAAAAGTCTATTTTAAAAACTACAATGGTGAAAAAATACTGGTTGGTGCAATTTATAAAAGATTAGATGATGAGTTTATTGATCCAAAATTTTTCAATCCTGAAAGTCTTATAGGAATACCTGGGTTAGTAGAAGCCTATTTAAGTGGTAATGTAGCACTTATGAACGCAATTGGTAATGGAGTAGCTGATGATAAGGGAATATACTACTTTGTTCCTAAAATGATAAAGTACTATCTTGGCGAAGATCCAATACTACAAAATGCACCAACTTATCTTCCATACTTTGAAGAAGATATGGATTATGTTATGAATAACATTGAAAAATTAGTTATAAAAGATGTCGCAGAAGCGGGAGGTTATGGTGTACTATTTGGGCACTCCATGACAGCACTTCAAATTGAAGATTTAAAAGCTATTATTAAAGGTAGTCCAAGAAGATTTATAGCTCAAGAGTTGATAGAATTTTATGATGAGAAGTGTTATCTTGATAATGAGTTAAAGAATAGAAAAGCTGACTTTAGAGCCTATGTTGTTATGGGCGAAGATGTAAAAGTATGGAACTGTGGACTAACTAGATATGCACTTGAAGAGGGTAACTATTTAGTTAACTCCTCACAAGGTGGTGGATTCAAAGATACTTGGGTAATGGAGTTGTAAAATGGGACAATTATTAACTGCAAACGTAGCTACTAATCTCTATTGGCTTGGTAGGTATTTAGAAAGAATTGAGGGAACTTTGTATGAGATTAATAAGGCATATGACAAAATCATAGATGTTGATAAAAATGCTGGTGTTGTTTTGTATAAAAAGTTTGATATTGATTTAGAGTACTCTGGTGCACTTGATTTTTTGAGTAAGGCTATACTTGGAGATCATGAGGCAAATTTAGCAAATGTTATGAAAAATGCAAGAGAAAATAGCATAATAAGTCGTGCAAATATTGAAGAGTCCGCTTTTGGTGAGATAATAGAGTTGCATGAACTTTTTCAGGGTATCTCTAAATGTCCTAGACCAGTAGATTATAGAGATATTGATAGTGCTCTTTCTTTAATTAGTGAAATTTGGGGTGCTAATACTAAAATGGGGCACAGAAGATTTAGTGATCACTTTTTGAAATTAGGAAAACTTGTAGAAGAGGTAGACTTTCGTATCAGGTTTAATAGAGGTGAAGAGATGACAGAATTTGTATTACAGAATATAGATAGAGTCATAAAAGCTTTAGAACCAGATATGAAAGGTGAAAAGTTAAAAAAAGAGTATAGCGATAAATCAATTGATATTATGGATAGTATATATAAAAAAATAGATAAATTAATTATCTATTAATTTATCATAATTTTAAAAATTATTGCTGACTTTGGCTTTGACTCATATTGGTAATAATTTCATTATCTGACTTTCTTACATCAACCATAACAGATAGTTTACTATCACCACTACTAAGAACTACCCCTTTTAGTGGTGAAATATCATTATAGTCTCTTCCCTCGCCTAGCAATATGTGCTGATTTATTGGAATAATATTATTTGTAGGGTCAAATTCCATCCATCCAGCATTAGGAATATAAACAGAAAACCAAGCATGAGATGCATCGGCGCCAAATAGTTTCTCTTCACCTTCAGTTGGCAATGTCTCTATGTAGCCACTCATATATTTAGCAGGTAGACCAATAGATCTAAGTGCAGAAATTGCAAATTGCGCAAAATCTTGGCATACACCCTTTTTAGCCTCAAAAATTTCCTCTATAGGAGTAGTAATATCACTAAACCCAGATAAAAATTCAAAGTCATTGAAGATACGTTCCATAAACTCTATAGTCGCTTCATAAAGATCTCTATCTCTGTGAAAAGATTTAAGAGCATACTCTTTTATCTTTGTTATATTTGTAGGAATAAGTTTTGATTCAAAAAGGTACTGCTTTGCATAGAGGTCATTTTTATTAAATTGAGACAATCTTTTTATAGCATTCTCGTAGGTAATACTATTAATCTTTGCATTATCAATATTTTTTTTAATCAGTTCAGGAAAAATCTCTACTTTTGATTTTCCTATAACACTAAGTGAGTCGTGAGGTTCTCTAATTAACATATGTGTATTCGTATTACCAAACATATCCACGAAATCATATGACTCATGAACCTCTTGATTTATCTGCATCGAAAACTCTAATAGGTTTTGATGAGGTGTTATTTTTGGCTTTAATCTTGCGATATTATGGCTAAAGGTGACATTACCTTGATACTTAAACTCTGTTTTGTGGTAAATTTCATAAATCATAGTTATTCATCATAGTGTGCAAAATAGGTGTTTGAAAATTCATTAGAACACTCCAAAAATAGATCAGATACTTGAGCTAAAATATTATCAAGCTTAGCATAAACGCCTTCTTCTTCTTTTATAGTCATAAAAGATTTCAAATCAATAGATTCTAGTAACGATTTTACTTCAATGATAGCCTCCTCATAAGGAGTTGAGGTATCCTCTTTTGCTTTTGGTAGTAGTTTAAACTCTTTTAAAAGTTCATCAGTTATATATGTCAATGATTTTGGAAATTGTGGACTAAGTATTAAAAAGTCAACAACATTCTCTAGTGTCAAAGAGCTTTTGTAGTGTGCCCTATAGGCATTAAAACTCTCAATTGAGTTAAGCATTCCCTCTAGTACATCATGCCCTGTAGATTTATCTAATTTAAGACATAGCATTGATCTCGCTTTTGAGACTAAAAGAAGTGCATCTTCAATCTTATAGCCTATATCGTAAAGAATTAGCCCCTGCTCTTTAAATATACTCTCATTAACCAACTCTTTGTATGCCATTAAATATATTATAAGCTTATCGAGCTCTTTTGCAATTGTAAGAGTTGTATCACTCTTTCTATTTATAAAGTCATTCCAACCTTTTTGCATTTTTTCAAATACTTTACACGATTCAACTGTTAAGAGATCTTTTAAATTTATATTTGCGTTAGAAAGCATCGCAATTGTTAAAGCTAAAGAGCCAGATCTTTGAATATCTTTTATAATAGAGCTTATTTCATTCATAGGAAAAGCATCTAGACTGTTTTTATTTTCAGTATCCATAAATCCAGGATAGGTCATTGTCATGTGAGTTAGTGCATTTTGCAAAATTACTTGGGAATCTTTTGAGGTTTCTACCTCATATCTATAAAAGTTAGTTATTCGTTTAATAACATGTAAAATTAGTCTTGTTGTAGAGATTGCTCTTGAGTGGTATCTACCAAGCCAAAATAGGTTTTCAGCCTTAAGGGTAGATATTTTATCGATAGATGTTTCAACATATGGAGCATACTTTAATACATTTATTGGGTTAGTTTTAATTTCATCTTTTCCAAGAATCCATAAATCTTTACTAATCCCACCACTTTTTGAAGATATTAACAAATTGTCTTTACTTGCTGCTATTCTAACTAGACCACCATTCATAACTGAATAGTCAGTATCTTTTTTTAAGCAAAATGTTCTTATAACAGCATTTCTAGGCTCAATTTTTTCATTAGAATAGTATGGCACTGTAGAAAAGTCTACCTCCTCTTGAGCAACATATTGATGAGGGTTTTTTTGTAGTAAATCAATTAACTCATCACGCTCATTTGCAGATAGCTTTTTGCCAAAATATATCTTAATTTTTTCTGTTCGGTCAATCTTTTTAATGATTAGGTTGTCAATATTTTCTATAACGTAGTCTAGCTCTTTTTTCTGTCCACACCACCAAGTGGCAATTTGAGGTAGTATTAGCTCCTCATCTAAAAAGAATTGAGCTATTTTTTCCATAAATGGGTTAAGACCAATATTCTCAACAATAGCACTTCCAATTGGGTTAATCATATTTAGATTATTTTCTCGCATAGTCTCAACAAGCCCCGCAACACCTAGTCTTGAATTATTTATTAGTTCAAGCGGATCACAAAATCTATCATCTACTCTTCTTAGCAGGGTATTTACCTTTTTAAGACCACTTAGGCTCTTAATCCAAAGAGAACCATCTTTTGTTAATAAATCATCTCCTTGCACTAAGCTTAGACCTAAATATGAACTCAGGTACGCATGTTCAAAATATGTCTCATTGTGTGGGCCAGGAGTTAAGAGTGCAGCACTTGAGATGTCTCCACCAGTTAGGTTATGTAGAAGTTCTTTGTAATCTTCAATGAAAGGAGATAGCTTTTTAATAGATACATTAGGATAAAGCTCTTTAGCAATGATATTCATAGTGAGTCTATTCTCTATAGTGTAGCCAAGTCCTGATGGTGCTTGCGTTTTATCGCTTATTACCCACATCTTTCCATCTGGACCTCTTGCAATATCTGTGGCATAAATATGGAGGTTGAAGTCCTCTTTGTATCCAAAATTAAAAACCTCAGTTGAAAAGCCTTTATGTCCAAAAATTACTTCAGCTGGTACAATATTCTCTTTTATTAGTCTCTGTTCAGAATATAAATCTTTTAGTATTAAATTGAAAAGTTTGGCTCTTTGCTTAAGCCCTTGTTTGATATTTTCCCATTCACTATTTTCAAGAACAAAAGGTATAGGATCAAGTCCCCATGACCTGTTTGTCGCCATATTATGGTCATCATAGATATTATAGGTGACACCATTATCTTCAAAGTGCCAATTAATCTCATCTTGTTTCTCTTTTAATAAATCAAGTCCTGAATTTTCTATGTCATTTACAATGTCTTTCCAACACTCTCTGATACTCTTTTCTTTATCATACATCTCATCAAACGATGACTCAGAAATATAACTATCAAAAATTTGCATCTACTGTTTTGCCCACTTTCTTCTTAAATCTAATGTATTTGGATACTCTAAACTTGGAGTTACCTCTTGGAAAAGAAATATTTTATCTTCAGGTCTCTCTTTATTTAATACCGCTCTTTGCGCACCATTAACTTCCATTAAGCTCTGTTTAACTACCGATGCAGAGACATATTCTAGCTCACCTTGTGTATGGTTAAAGTCCCAAAATCTATTATATCTTCTAGATTCTGCTTCATTGCTGTTAATTGGAAATGAGTCATATGTTCTTCCTCCAGGATGTGAAACATAATATGTCATACCACCAATTGATCTTTGATTCCATCTATCTACAATATCAAAAACTAATGGAGTATCTACTCCAATAGTTGGATGTAGTGCTGACCATGGTTGCCAAGCTTTATACTTAACACCAGCAACAAACTCACCTTCTAATCCAGTTGGACTAAGAGGTACAACAACTGAATTACAAGTTAAAAGATAACGTTCTGGTACGAAGTTATTTACTTTTACCTGTACTCGCTCGAGTGATGAGTCAACATACCTTGATGTCCCTTGTGAACCACTCTCTTCTCCAAGAACATGCCAAGGTTCAATTGCCGCGCGCAGTTCAAGATGTACATTTTCAACTGTTGCCATCCCATAAAGTGGGAACCTAAACTCAAAAAATGGGTCAAACCAATCAAGTTCGAAATTATACCCCTCATTATTTAAAAATTCAACTATATCTTTAATATCTTCTTTCACATAGTGATCTAGCAGGAATTTATCATGAAGTTGTGTACCCCAGCGAACTAATTTATGTTTATACGGCTTTCTCCAAAAAAGTGATACTAGTGTTCTAATCAGTAGCATCTGAAGGAGTGCCATTCTCGAATGTGGTGGCATATCAAATGCTCTAAGCTCTAAAATTCCAAGTCTTCCAGAGCTAGAATCAGGTGAATATAGTTTATCTATACAAAATTCTGAACGGTGTGTATTTCCTGTAATGTCAGTTAGCATATGTCTAAATAGTCTATCTGTAATCCAAAAAGGAACATTTCCATCTTCTGGTATCTGAGAAAAGGCAATTTCTAGTTCATATAGATTTTCTAATCTGCCCTCATCAACACGTGGTGCTTGTGATGTTGGTCCAATAAAGGTTCCTGAAAATAGGTATGATAGACCAGGGTGATGTTGCCAAAAGGTAATGAGACTGCGCAGTAGCTCAGGACGTCTTAGAAGTGGACTATCTTCAGGTTTAAGCGCACCAATTGTTACATGGTTCCCACCACCAGTACCAGTATGCTTTCCATCAAGCATGAATTTTTCTGTTCCTAGTCGTGACTCTTTTGCATCTTTATATAGAGTGAATAGATTCTCACGTAAGCTTTCCCAAGAGGTTACTGGTTGAATATTTACCTCGATAACCCCAGGATCTGGTGTAACCTTAATTGCATCTAATCTTAAGTCGTGAGCTGGTTCATATCCTTCTAAAACAACTTTAATAGCTAATTTTTTTGCTACTGCTTCAATTGATGCAATAAGTTCTAAGAAAGAATCAGTATGGTTTAAAGGTGGCAAGAAGATGAAAAGCTTACCATCTCGTATCTCTATATTTAGGGCTGTTCTTATGAAAGTACTACTCTTATCACTCTTAATTTCTAAATCATTAGCCTTTTTAGCTCTTTTTTTAGCTTTTTTAAGAAATTTACCAAGCTCAGGAACTTTAGCAAAGAGATCAGGTTCTAAATGTGGAGCTAACTCATCTTCAGGA
>Ga0316205_10004576_pt1 | contig 11998 bp, 10 predicted proteins | sample 3monthpyrite_MG_FD_204941 | JGI IMG/M metagenome (GOLD analysis project Ga0316205, IMG submission 204941) | Microbial mat bacterial communities from mineral coupon in-situ incubated in ocean water Damariscotta River, Maine, United States -... | ecosystem: Environmental > Aquatic > Marine >... | reverse complement strand
TTAAAATATCGGTGCTTAGGTTTCCGAAGATAATTCCTAAGTTATCGGCAGAAGACCCATTTGGGATATTGAGTTTATTGTTTGGAGCATCTAAAAATTCCGGATCCAAATTAAAAATATTGTTTTCGTAAAGTGAAGTGTTATTAAAATCGTATTGATCTCCGGTAAAATTACCGTTTACATCATCAAATTTTATCAAGCAATTGGTGAATTTAAAATTAAAAGTATCAGCAACATCTTTATCTAATAACAATTCAGGATTGTCGTTACCATAAATGATGCAATTGGTAAAGTTGGCTTCGTTTAAGGGGTTTGTAAAAGTTGTATTGTCTTGGTCAATAATAAAATTGTTTAAAAGTACAGATGGGAATTGTCTAAAACTGTTATTCCAATAATTTGCAAAAGTTGTATGTACAAAATTATAGGCACCTCCATAAGTACCAGCAAAGGAGGATTGTCCGCTATTATTAACCACCAAATTTTCGCCGTTAATGGCGGTTCCTCGGCCCAAGATTCCAAAATTACTGGAATTATAAATTTGAGAATTAGTTATCACCAGTTTTGAAGCATTATCTTGATTGCCATCACTTAATATACCAACCGTACTGTTTCTAATGGTGGCATAATTAATTACGTTGTCTGTACTACCATTAAAGAGCCAAATGGTTTGCCATTGGCCAGGGACATTTTCAAAACCAGGTTCTAGTCGGTCACCTTCAAAAATAACCTCGCCTTCTAATAATTCTTGGTCTGTACTTGGTAAGCCGTTAATTTTTAATGAAGCTCCACTTGTAATTAGTAACCCCGAATTGGCATGAAAATGTACGCGGGCTCCAGCATCTATATTCAATGTTTTGCCATCATCAACCGTAGCATAACCATAAATAACATAAGGCTTCTCGTTAGTAAAGGTGAGTTCTGGGTCTGTTAAAAACCGTCCTTGTATGGTGGTTTCATCATCTATACCATCGCCATCAACATCAAAAGTTAAGGTTTCAATAACGCCTGTTGTGGCATCTCTGTTCGGGTAAATAAAAACGGCATCTTTTACTAGGGTTACCAGTTCTACTTTTTGTAATTCTGCACCTGAATCAAACTCAATAGCATCGGTATATAAAAATTGTGTTTGCGAAGCTGCCAAGGTTGCAATATCTATGGTAGTTTCAATAAAAATGAACATACTGTCTTTTGCAAGTAATTCAATATTTTCAAACTCTTTCCCTTGTTGTGGACCACTGCCTGAAATACCATCAACATTTAAACGGTACATGGAGTTTTGCCCTTGTGCAAGACGCAGTGTAGGAATTACAATATCTTTACTACTGTTGTTATAAACCTTTAAATTGTACGTGCTGGATCCAATATTGTTGAAAACGGTATCTAGATATACTGTGTCTTTTGAGAATTGTAGCGTGCCGTTACTTGGTGTGAAATTAAAATCTTTCCGGCAGGAGCTCCAAAAAATTAATACAGTTAGGCTAAGTAAAAAATATATAGGACGCTTCATTTATTAAAAGTAAGTTTGAAAACTATTATAATGCACTAAAAATATAACTTTTACTAATTAGAATTAGTATGTATTGTGATTAGTTACTGTTCTAAAATTTCTACTTCAAAAAGCTTATCCCAATGCTTTCCAGTTACAAAAATAGTTTTAGTGTCTGGATTATATGCTATGCCGTTAATAACGTCTAGAGTAGGATGTTGCTTTACTTTGTTTTTTAAAGATGAAAAATCAATAACCCCTTCTATAGCACCATTTTTTGGATTTATAATAGCGACTCCATTTTTTTGATAACGATTGGCATAAATTTTTCCGTTAATCCATTCTAATTCATTCATATTACCAATTTTTCCTTTATTTGTGTAGGCTTGAATAAAATCTTTTTCAACTAAAGTATTCGGATCTAATGTCCATATGTTTTCAGTGCCATCACTTTTGTAAAGAACATTTCCATCGTTACAAAGTCCCCAGCCTTCTTTGCTTTTCCCATATTTAAAACTGCTTTTCTTTTCAAATGTATTAACATCATAAACAAAGCCAATATTATTTTGCCAAGTAAGTTGGTATATATTATTATTTAAAATAGTAAGTCCCTCTCCAAAATATTCTTTGGCCAAATCTATATTTTTTAAAACTTCTCCAGTTTTATAATCTACTTTTCTGAGTTTAGATTTGCCGCGTTGTCCTGTGCTTTCGTAAAGTTCACCTTTGTAAAACTCTAAACCTTGAGTGTAAGACGTGATATCGTGAGGATATTCGTTGATTACCTTGAACTTATATATTTTGGGTGATTGACTATTTAAAACAATAAGATTTAAGGACGCATTTTGAGATTGGCCATTATAATATACCGTCGCGTTAACGGTTTGTTTGCCTAATTTAGAAGCCCATAAATCAATTGTATTTGTACTTCTTTTTCCGCCAAATGAATATATAGTAGAATCTATAGTATGGTTTTTAGGATTATTGATGCTCAGTGTTAGTGTTTCAGCATTAGAAATTGTATTCTTTTTTGCATTTGAATCAATTGAAAAATCTTTCTTTTTTTGTTCAGAATTACTTCCGCAAGATCCTATAAAAATGGTTAAGATTATGATTGTAAGAAACTTAAATGGGTGCATAGCAATTGTTAATTTTTCAGCCAAGTTATTTATTTAAATTCAGTTAAAAAAATCATTGTGAAAATATTAAAAGGTTGTATCTTTGCAGCCGGCAAGTCCTACACAACTAGCTCCTGTTGAATCCTCCAGGGCGGGAACGCAGCAAAGGTAAATGGTTGAGCAGTGTGATGTAGGTAGCTTGCCTTTTTTTATGCCCTTTTGTTTGGTAAATCTTCATACCTTTAAATCTTTAAATTTTAATTATGTCTAAAGTTATATTAATTACTGGTGGGTCTTCAGGAATTGGAAAATCAATTGGTGAATATCTTACCGAAAAGGGATTTAAGGTTTATGGTACCAGTAGATCGCCTCAAAAGTATGCAGGTAGTAAATTTCCTATTATAGCTTTAGATGTTGCCGATAATGCGAGTATCTTTGCTTGCGTAAATACGGTGATTGACGCTGAAAGTCAACTAGATGTCGTAATTAATAATGCTGGTGCTGGAATAACTGGGCCTATTGAAGAAATACCAGATATAGAAATCAAACGTAATTTTGAAACCAACTTTTTTGGACCAATTAATGTGATTAAAGCGGTTTTGCCACAAATGAGAAAACAAAATTCTGGGCTTATAATTAATGTGACATCAATTGCTGGTTATATGGGTTTACCTTATCGTGGTATTTATAGTGCAAGTAAAGGTGCATTAGAGCTCTTAACAGAAGCTTTTAGAATGGAGATAAAAGACTTTAATATACATATGACTAATGTAGCTCCTGGTGATTTTGCAACTAATATTGCTGCGGGACGTTATCATGCTCCAGTAAAAGAAAATTCACCATATAAAACTCCTTATGGGAATACATTGGAGCTTATGGATGCTCATGTAGAAAGTGGTAAAGATCCTTTGCTTATGGCCAAAGTTGTTTATAGTATTATTAATACTAAATCGCCAAAAGGGCACTATAAAGTAGGTGAGTTTTTGCAAAAAATCTCTATAGTATTAAAACGTATTTTGCCAAGTAAGGTTTATGAAAAAATGCTAATAAATCATTATAAATTATAGGCGTTGAATATTTTTTTTAGTTGTTAATATATTTTAATTAAAATATAGACACTACGCATCATAAAGTTGTAAATTCGCCACGAATTTTATACACAACTAAAACAACTTTACACAATGAAATTTTTTATTGATACTGCTAATTTAGATCAAATTAAAGAAGCTCAAGATCTTGGAGTGCTTGATGGCGTTACTACAAACCCATCATTAATGGCAAAAGAAGGTATTACTGGTCATGATAATATTTTAAAACACTATGTTGATATCTGTAATATTGTAGATGGTGATGTTAGTGCCGAGGTTATTGCTACAGATTTTGAAGGCATGGTGAGAGAAGGAGAGGCTTTGGCAGAATTGCATGAACAAATTGTGGTTAAACTACCCATGATAAAAGATGGTGTAAAAGCTACAAAATATTTTAGTGATAGGGGCGTAAGAACCAATGTAACTTTAGTGTTTTCTCCTGGGCAAGCATTATTAGCTGCTAAGGCTGGAGCAACTTATGTTTCTCCGTTTATTGGGCGTTTAGATGATATTTCTACAGATGGTCTGAATCTTATAGCAGAAATTCGTCACATATATGATAACTATGGTTTTGAAACGCAAATTTTAGCAGCATCAGTACGTCATACTATGCACGTAATTGATTGTGCTAAGCTTGGAGCCGATGTTATGACTGGGCCTTTAAGTTCTATTGAAGGTTTATTAAAACACCCACTTACAGATATTGGTTTGGCTAAGTTTTTAGAAGATTATAACAAAGGGAACTAAAAAAGAAGATTAAAATATAAATTAAAGGTTGCATTAAACATGCGACCTTTTTTATTTTAATTCGTGAAGTAAATATTTAAAATCTTTTGAAAAAAGATCTTCATTAGAAGTTACAATATTGCCATCCTTATCTACAATAATAACTTTATTAATGTATTGAATAGCCAGTAGTTTTTTTGCTACCTGCGGGTTTTTAAATCTATATTCGTAATTAGAATCAAAGTCGTTTTGCTTTAATAGTCGCCTCCAAACGGATGTATTGTTTGAGTTTATATTTAAAGAGATAAAGTCAACTTCAGGATAAGCTAATCTAAATTCATCAACTTTTTCATGGCTACTTTTATAGTGATGCTTGTTGGCATTAGACCAAAAATATAGTATAGTAGGCTTATTAATTATACTATTAAGTGTACTTGATTTATTTTTGTGGTTGTATACTTCAACTTCTGGAAGTACATTACCGGGCTTTAATCTTTTTATAGTATTAAATAAATTCGTAATATATTCTGCGTTGTCCTTATCGGTGTTTTTTTCTGTATAGGAATTATACATTAATTCAGAATCTTTAAAAGATTCAGATTTAGACAGAAAATTACTTGTTGAATACTTTAAAAGAATATTCTTAATGACTTCACTATTCACAAGATTATCAATTAACTCTAATTTGTTTAGATTATAGTTTACATTGGTTCTTACTAAAATAGAATCGTTTGTGTCTATATAATACTTTTCTGAAGCCAAATTATTAAAGTGATTAAATAAAAAGTAATAAAATGGGTAAAACTCAGTCAATTCCTCATCATTATAATCAATATGTTTTCTAAAATCATAATAGCCTTCTGGTAAATCTTCAACATGTATAGGCGTGTTATTCCCAAAATGATTAAGCGGATATATTTCCTTTCGGCGGTAATAGCTAAAATCAATACTTAACTTACTTATCTTTTTAAATAAATCTGATGTATTATACCTATCGTTAAAACTATTTAAAGAATGATATCTTTCTGTTTTCATGGAATCTAGCTTTTCCATGAATAGTCTAGGATCTAACTTTGAATAATTATAGACCGCACGATCTTCCTTATTTAGTGATAAAAATAAATTAATGAGATAATTGTTTTTTTTAGCTCCTCTACCAGAATGCACAAAAGATTCATCAAAATCGAATGTGTTCAATCTTATCATTAAGCTATCATTGGGTTCTATAACTGCAAATTGCGCTTCACCTCCGTGCGATATTGTGTAGAGTCCTGGATTTAAGCTTTCTATCAAATAAGAAAATCTATTATTCTCATCTAAGTAAATGGTGTCAATAAATTTTGACCCTTCATAAAGCTTTAAATAGTCATTGTTAGGATTGATTATTTCTCCGCCCAAGTAAGCTTGTCCACAACTATTCTCTTTGTTGTTGCAACTAAAAAATGTTGTAAGTATTAATATAAGTACTATTAATTGCTTCATAGTAAATTTTACACTGTCCTAAATTTGGGTAAATGCCTATTTCACCACAAAAATATAGTTTGCATACTAAAAGGGGTGTTAATGCGTTGTTAAATGTTATTATAGGCGCCATTTTATTTGCTGAATGGATTGATTTCTCTACTTTTGCGCCAAACTTACAAAAGCTATTATTTTAAGGAGTTAAATGTATCAATTTGTAAGTTCATGAAGACCTTTTTGATAGGAAAAAAACTATCTGAATAAATTTAAAAACAAAATAATGTTATCAGTTTCTAACTTATCTGTACAGTTTGGTAAACGTGTTCTTTTTGATGAAGTAAACACCACATTTCATAATGGTAATTGCTACGGAATCATTGGTGCCAATGGTGCGGGAAAATCTACATTTTTAAAGATTCTTGCCGGAAAACAAGACCCTACATCTGGTCATGTACATTTAGAGCCAGGAAAACGTATGTCTGTTTTTGAACAAGATCATAGTTTGTATGATGAATATCCAGTTTTAGAAACCATACTAAGAGGAAATAAGCCTTTATTTAAGATTAAATCTGAAATTGATGCTTTATATGCAGATTATTCAGATGAGAATGCCGAAAAAATCGGAGAACTTCAAGTTCAGTTTGAAGAAATGAATGGATGGAATGCCGAAAGTGACGCTGCAGCAATGCTTTCAAACTTAGGTATTAAGGAAGATTTGCATTATACTTTAATGAGTGATATTGATGGAAAGCAAAAAGTACGTGTACTTTTAGCACAAGCGCTTTTTGGAAGCCCAGATGTGTTAATCATGGATGAGCCAACCAATGATTTGGATTATGAAACTATTTCTTGGTTAGAGAATTTCTTAGCAAACTATGACAATTGTGTTATTGTGGTTTCTCACGATAGACACTTTTTAGATGCGGTTTGCACACATATTTCAGATATTGATTTTAGTAAGATCAATCATTTTTCAGGTAACTATACGTTTTGGTATGAATCTTCGCAATTAGCTGCAAGACAACATGCACAACAAAATAAAAAAGCTGAAGACAAGAAAAAAGAGTTGGAGGAGTTTATCAGACGTTTTTCTGCCAATGTTGCCAAATCTAAACAAGCAACGAGTAGAAAAAAGATGATTGATAAATTAAATATTGAAGATATTAAACGATCAAGTCGTCGTTATCCAGCACTTATTTTTGAACGTGATAGAGAAGCTGGAGATCAAATATTAAATATTGAAGGCTTATCGGCCTCAATAGAAGGGGAAACACTATTTAATGGTATTGACTTAAACTTAAATAAAGGGGATAAAGTGGTTGTGTACTCTAGAGATTCTAGAGCTACTACAGCATTTTATCAGATCATAGCTGGTAATGAAAAAGCAGATTCAGGAAAGTTTGCTTGGGGTGTTACCACATCTCAGTCGTACTTGCCACTAGATAATAGTTCTTTCTTTGAGAACAAATTAACTTTGGTTGATTGGTTACGTCAATGGGCAACAACCGAAGAAGAGCGCGAAGAAGTTTATGTACGTGGGTTCTTAGGAAAGATGATTTTTAGTGGCGAAGAAGCTTTAAAAACATCTAATGTGTTGTCAGGAGGAGAAAAAGTAAGATGTATGTTATCTCGAATGATGATGACTCGTGCTAATGTGTTAATGTTAGATGAACCTACAAATCATTTAGATTTAGAAAGTATTACGGCTTTTAATAATTCGCTTAAGAATTTTAAAGGAACCGTATTGTTTTCAACACATGATCATGAATTTGCCCAAACCGTAGCAACTAGAGTTATAGAGTTAACGCCTAACGGAATTATTGATCGTTACACAACATTTGATGAGTACATGCAAAATCCTAAAATAAAAGAATTACGAAATAAAATGTATGCCGTTACTGTTTAGGTTTAGTACATATAAAAAATATTAAACGCCACATTGTGGCGTTTTTTTATGCCTCCATTTCAGCTAACGCTTCCTGTAAAACAGGAACAGCTTTATCTAATTCGTCTTTATGGACATGTATTTCTTGAAGTAAATGGCCGCCATAAATTTTTGGGTCAAGACCTGATTCATTTTGCTCTTTAATAACTGGTGTAATTCCTATATCCTCTAGTTTTGATATTAGTAACTGCACAATTATCATGCTTCCTGTATATATTCTTGTATAATTTGATTCCATAATATTTAATTTTAGTGATGTCTTTTAAAGATACAAAAAAACAAATCAATTTGTGTACTTTTAGAACGAGATATGTAATAAAATCTTACAGTATCTATAAAATAAATATTGAAATATTTAAAATAAGTCTTAGTGAATAATCTTAAAGAACAAATTTTGGCTTTAGAAGCCATTTCAAAAAACTTAGAACCAACAGAATCTCAACGGAATAATTATTTGGCAGAGGTTAATAGCTACACTAATCAATTTATTAATACTATAGAAGATGTCCATGCGTTTTCTGTTGAAAAGGAACAACCAGGTGTTTTTGCAATTACAAATAAGAAGAAAAGCATAGAAGAAATTTTAAATCTTTATGCTAATGAAATAGCAGTAAAAGGTATAAACGCTGCATCTGGTGGTCATTTAGGTTATATTCCAGGTGGTGGTATTTATACCTCTGCATTAGCCGATTATTTGGTAGATATTACCAACGAATATACAGGTATGTATTTCTCTTGCCCAGGAGGTGTAGCCATTGAACACGAATTGCTCAATTGGATGAAATCTATTTTTGGTTTCCCGAAATCGGCCATTGGTAATTTAACTTCTGGAGGATCAATAGCTACTTTAATTGCACTTACCGCAGCTCGAGATAAGCATGGTGTAAAAAATGCAAAAGTTGAAAAAAGTGTATTGTATGTTAGCCCTCAAGTACACCATTGTATTAATAAAGCGCTGCGAATTATTGGTTTAGAAGATGTTATAATTAGACATGTCGCACTTGATGACAACTCAAAAATAGTAGTAAGTGATTTAGAAGATAAGATTGCTAAAGACAAAGCAGATGGATTAAATCCGTTTTTGGTGATTGCTTCGGCGGGTACTACAGATACGGGCGCAATAGATCCTTTACAAGAAATAGGCGAGTTGTCAAAATCTAATAATTTATGGTTTCATATTGATGGTGCTTATGGCGGGTTTTTTGTGCTGTCTGAAAAAATTAAGCATAAATTTAAGGGTATAGAATTAGCAGATTCTTTGGTTATCGATCCACATAAAGGTTTGTTTTTACCTTATGGACTTGGCGCTGTTTTAGTAAAGGATAAAGAGGCGGTATATCATTCTAACCATTATCGTGCTAATTATATGCAAGATGCTATAGATGATGATATGCCAGTAAATCCAGCCGATGTCTCACCCGAACTCACTAAACCTTTTAGGAGCTTACGTTTGTGGTTGCCCTTGCAATTACATGGTATAGAGCCTTTTGTAGCTTGTTTGGAAGAAAAACTATTATTAACCCAGTATTTTAGAGAGCAACTAAAAAGCATTGGTTTTCAGTTAGGGCCAGTACCAGATTTATCGGTAAGTTATTTTTGGTATCCATCAAAAGAGATGGATGAAAATGAATTTAACGAAAAACTCATGGAAAACATTCATAATGATGGGGAGATATTTTTAAGTTCTACCAAAATCGATGGGAAATTTGTGATTCGTATGGCAATACTCTCTTTTAGAACAAAGCTTCGTACTATAGATAAAGCTATTGTAATGATTGATAAGGCTCGAAAGGCTATTATAGAAGTTTTATAATTTTATTCCAAGAAAGAAGTCTTTAGGTTTTAAATAACGAGATTTAAGTAAATGATAATGAAAATTTATAATAAAATTAAGGATTGAAAAATTTTGAATATTTCTTTTTAATTCTTGCGTTATTAGCAGAAATTATTGGCACTGTTGGAGGCTTTGGATCTTCGGTGTTCTTTGTTCCTGCGGCTAATATCTATTTTGGATTTCAAACAGTTTTAGGGATTACGGCTTTGTTTCATGTTGCTAGTAACTTGAGTAAAATTGCTTTGTTTAAAAAAGGGATTGACAAAAAACTTATTATTTATATTGGTGTCCCCGCCGTATTATTTGTAATTATTGGTGGTTTTGTAAGTAAGTATTTAAACGCTTATCTCTTAGAGATTTTTCTGGGTATATTTTTAGTTGGCTTAAGTTTGCTTTTTTTAATTAAATCAAACCTCATAATCAAACCTCATAAAAAGCAAGCAATCCTAGGCGGAACATTTTCTGGACTATTTGCAGGTGTGTTGGGTACAGGAGGTGCTATACGTGGCTTAACAATGGCAGCATTTAATTTAGAGAAAAGTGTTTTTATTGCCACATCAGCAGTTATTGATTTTTTTGTTGATTTGAGTAGGAGTGTGGTGTATTTTTTTAACGGCTATATAACAAAAGATATACTTATCTATATCCCGTTTTTAATTGTAATAAGTATTGTTGGTACTTATGTTGGTAAATTGCTTCTAAAGCATATTTCGCAAACTACTTTTAAAAAAATGTCTTTGATATTAATTTTGTTAATTGGTATTGTGACCTTATTTGGCGCTTTGGTAAAGTGATTTCTTAAAACGTCCCAATAAAACCTATTTGATTACCGCCAAACCTAAAATCCCAAGAAATTTTCTTTTCTTTTTTTGGGTAATTATAAGCATTAGTATTGAACAAAAATTTATCGATACCATCTACTACAATAATACTTAGTGCAGTACTAAATGCAATATCGGTAAGCCAATGCGCACCTGCAAGTAAGCGTGAAATTGGCGCAATAGAGCCCAAGGAGTAAATACCAATTTTTGTCCAAGTATTATCAAATTGCTTAGCGATGGCGTGAGACATGGTAATAGAGAGCACCGTATGCCCAGAGGGGAACGAATGGTACTTTGAAGCTTTAGAAAATGGGTCGAAAGCTACCGGTCCAATGTTTGCCGATGGTCGCGCTCGACCAACGGTATTTTTTCCTATACTTTGCAAGAGTCCAGAGGTAAACGAGGAGGCAATAATTAGAACGCCCGTTTTTCTCACCTTTTCATTTTTAGTAAATAAGCCAAAACCATAGATGCCTGCTGTGGCTGCAAAATAGTTTTGTGGACTACCAAAGTACCAACCAAAATCTTTTATTACTTCAGGAACACTAGATTCTTGCCTTGCAAAAAAAGTATTGGCTTCGTTGTCTATTGCTGTCAATGCCACAGAACCGAGCAATAATGTTCCAAGAGTTTTGAAATCTTTCTTTTTCCAATGTGCTGGTCTTGTAAACGAATGTATAACTCCTTTAAAAGTAGTTTTTGCATCATACCTTAGCAATTGCCAAGTTGTAGCTGTATCACTTGGCTTTTCATGATGTAATTGCTGCGCACTAATGGTAGAAAAACCAAGGGCAAACGCAATAACTAAAATAATTACAGGATACCGCATTATATTATCTTAGTTCTGCACCAAGTTGTTTTTTAAAACTGGCTTGCAACTTATTCATGATTTTATCAATCTGTTTATCGGTAAGCGTTTTATTTTCGTCTTGTAAAGTAAAACTAACGGCATAACTTTTTTTACCTTTTGGTAATTTTTCACCTTGATAAACATCAAATAAATTAATGTCTTTTAAAAGCTGCTTTTCACTTTGCTTAGCGATAATGTAAATAGATTCAAACGTTACTTCTTCATCTAATAACAAGGCGAAATCACGTCGTACTTCAGGATATTTAGGAATGTCTTTAAATTTAATACTGTTACGTTTAGCAACTTCTAAAACATTGTCCCAGTTAAAATCTGCAAAGAGTACGTCTTGTGAGATTCCAAACGATTTTAAAACTTGCTTTTTAACCATTCCAAATTCCACAAGTTTGGTTTTGCCAAGACTTAAACTCAAGCCTTCACTAAACACATCATTTTTTACTGGTGCGCTTTTTAAACGTGAAATTCCTAAGCGATCAAAAACCGCGGTAACATTTCCTTTTAAATAAAAGAAATCACTGGTTTTTGATTCCGAATTCCAACGTTCTGTATTTCTATTTCCGGTCACTAATAAAGTTAGGTGTTTATATTCTTCGCGAGTTCCATTATAATCGTGGTAGGTTTTACCAAACTCAAATAGTTTTAAATTACTCT
>Ga0316205_10004575_pt1 | contig 12000 bp, 16 predicted proteins | sample 3monthpyrite_MG_FD_204941 | JGI IMG/M metagenome (GOLD analysis project Ga0316205, IMG submission 204941) | Microbial mat bacterial communities from mineral coupon in-situ incubated in ocean water Damariscotta River, Maine, United States -... | ecosystem: Environmental > Aquatic > Marine >... | reverse complement strand
TATTTTCAATAACTTAAGAATATTATATAATGTATCACGTTACCTGAAAGGGTCTCCCTTATTATGCACATAATACTCCTTATAATCATTCTCGCCTTACTAATCGGTCTAATTTACTTACCTAACATCTGGCTGACCCGCACGCTAAAAAAATATGAACACCCTAAAGATAAGTTCCCCGGGACTGGCGGTCAATTTGCAAAGCACCTGATTGAAAGATTAAAACTTGGTGATATCTCTGTAGAACAGACAGATAGCGGCGACCATTATGACCCAGTCAGTCGTTGTGTAAGGTTAAGCCCACCTCATTTTAATGAGAAATCATTAACTGCCATTGTTGTAGCTGCTCACGAAGTTGGCCACGCTATCCAGCATAAAAATCACTATGGCCTTTTCAAGTTACGCACAACACTGGCAGTAACCGCCAATGTCACTGAAAAAATAGGCGTGTTTTTAATAATGATGATGCCCATCCTCACCCTGGTCTCACGCTCTCCGATGATTGGCCTGATCTCCACCCTGTCTGCCATTGCCTTCATGGGCATGGGTCTTTTAGTACACTTGATTACACTTCCCGTAGAGTGGGATGCAAGTTTCAATCGCGCCCTTCCCATATTAAAAGCTGGTAATTTCCTGGATGAAAAAGACTATCCCGCAGCGCATAAAATTCTCAAGGCTGCAGCGCTAACTTATGTCGCTGGTGCTCTGTCTGGCCTGTTAAATTTCTCACGCTGGCTTGCGATTTTACGGCGATAAAACACCGAACGTCCTGGCATCACCTACCCAAGCTCGGAGAAATTACTGATACATAACGAAGTGAAATTGATATCGTCGTTCAGGGGGTGAAAATACAATACGCCAGACATATCAGTAAATGCGTGAATTATTTATCACAAATGATAAGATTAGGTACTACTGAAATACAGTCTATTTACTTGTCGTTGCGAATGTAGACCTACCCGATATCGACATTGGTTTATATTAAAAAGCGCAACCCTATTCCCTATGCAATTGACATAAAATCATTCAAATTGAATCACTCTATAACATACTGCCCACCACCCGATAATGGCCTTGATATTTTGTATATCGATTCAGACCTGATTATCGTCAATAAACCTACCGGCTTACTCTCGGTGCCAGGACGAGGTGATGACAAACAGGATTGCATGATTACACGCATCCAACAAGATTACCCCGAAGCATTGACGGTACACCGACTTGATATGGAAACATCAGGCATCCTGCTTACTGCCCGGTCTGAACAAAGCCAGCGTGCTATGAGTATATTATTTCAGAACCGTGAAGTTGAAAAAAAATATATTGCAATAGTAGATGGTTTACTTGAGAAAACGAACGGTGAAATAAACTTGCCACTGATAGCAGACTGGCCAAACAGACCCAAACAAAAAGTTGACCTGGATAATGGCAAACCTTCCAAAACAGCTTACAAATTACTTAATGATAATAAAAAGAAAAAAACAAGCCGGATAGAATTATCACCACTTACCGGACGGTCGCATCAGCTCAGAGTACACATGTTCGCTATCGGTCATGCAATATTAGGTGATAAATTATATGCTCCAGAAAACATAATAAATAAATCAAACCGATTGTTATTACATGCCAGTTATATCAGCTTTACTCAGCCGTTTACCAAAAAAAATATCACAGTTGAATGCCCAGTAAGCTTTTAAGAAAATGTTAGATTAATAGTACAGAAGCTTTGTGACAGTTTCGTCAATGTTATCAATATGCACTTCGCTCAAATCCACACTTTCGCTTTGATCATTAACTTTTCGACCATGCTTGATATATAATTTGAATCTTGGTTCACGTACTGAAAGCGTCAAATTTCCTATCTTAAAACTCTCACCAGATTCGATCTTGATAGTCTTTTTGGTCGCCTTATTCTTATACCGAATGCCGTTTTTACTATTGGCATCAATAATAAAAATACCTTGCCTGGCCACCACAATATCTGCGTGGTACCGAGAGGCATAACTATCCATCAACATAATGTCTGAGTCAGGTGATTTTCCCAGTGTGTGCCTACCTTCACCGAGTTGGTGACTAATAACATTCCCGCGGTCATCTTCTATCAACAGTTCAATCATGATCACTACCCGCATACCATATCAATTAGAACATCTGTAAAATGCTGCATGGCAACAACTTTACCGTTAATTACAATCCTACCCCATAAGATATGTTTAGTACTATACGTGAGATTGCTTACATTTGACTTACAATTGGCGATTCATACTAGATGCTGACTAGGAAGGAATAAACTGAGAAAAGCATTATTTAACTTATAATTCAAAAAGTTAAATAACAATCTTGCTTACCACATTTAATATATGTTATTTAGAAATAAACATCTTTTAGTAAATATCAATATGTAATGGCCACAACTCAATGTCGTTTGTAAACGCCAAATATTATTGATGGAGTAGCCGCGCGACCTTATCCAGGTGCGCGCGGTTGATTACCTTAAGGCTTCTTAGGCGTCTGGTATGGTTGTTCTTTCTGAAAGCTTTTCCATTTAGTAGTATAGCCAACATGAAACTGACCAGGTACGATCTCTTTCTGCGTAGTTGTCACATACTCTGTTACACCTTCTGGAACTTTAGGTCTAGTAAATTCACCCATAATCATAACTCCTTCAACTATTATATTAACGGGAGGTAAAAAACAGCTGTGTCAGCCCCTCCAACATAAAACTGACGACATTATACTATATTAACGTGTGTAATGCGCCTTCTTTGGTAACACATGCCTCACTCCCCCCTGGGGATTCTCCACATCACCCTGGTAACGGGGAATAATGTGAATATGGACATGAAAGATACTCTGCCCGGCAGCCGGCCCTATATTAACGCCGATATTATAGCCATCAGGCTTGAATTCTTCATCCAGCAACGTGCGCTCCTCGGTTATCAACCCCATACAAGCAGCAACCTCTTCTCGCGTTAGCTCGAAAAAACTGGCGACATGACGACGCGGGATAACCAATGTGTGCCCCGGACTCACCCCATAGGTATCGCGGGCACTGTAAGCAAGCTTATTCTGCAATGACACCCCACGTGGGTCAGTACAAAACAGGCATGGGTTATTGGGGTCTCGCTTTTTTTCTTGTTTTTCTTCAGACGACAAACTCTAATACCCTTCATCTAACCTACTTTATTAGCCAACTATTGCAGCGGAATACCATCTCGATATAGCACACAATTTTACCTCTTTTGAAGCTGAAACTGTATAGAATGTTTTATAATATTTTTTTAACTGGGTATTCTTGTTTCTAATAAAGCGGATTTCCACAAAACGTAAATGGCTTTAGCTTTTTCATCTTTTATATGTGATTTTCAATTCAGACACCGCATCTATACAGACAATACGTTATAATCCGCTATCGTATTGACTAATTTTAAAGAGGAATTCATCTTGACACCTAATAAAGCACGGGCGTACTTTGCACTGGTGGGCTACCATTTCAACCCCGATAATATCACAAGCATGCTTGGGCTGGAGCCCACCTCAACCAATGATGCTGGCGCAAGTAGCAACCTCGACAAGCCCGTTATCAGTTCATGGGAATTCTCAACAGAAACAATAACTTCAGAAACCCAAGATCTGGATATTTACAAACTCATCGATGATGAAATTCTTAAAAAAATTGAACCCGCCAAGGACAAAATTATCGAAATCTGTAAAAGCCATAACTTATCCCCAAGAATCAGCATCGTGTTAACCTTGTCGATTGATAAGGACGAAAATACGCCAGAGGTAGGTTTCGGTGCACGAGTCGTCAAGTTTTGTTCTGAGATTGGCGCATTTATTAATATCGACTACAAGCTTTCTGAACGCGTTTAATTCGCACTTGCCCCTGTATACTGTATATGCGAGCCTGTAATATTGTTTATTCCGCTGCAACGCCTGCCAGCTTCTGTGCCTGAGTCAATTGTGCCTCACAATGTTTTACACATAGCGGCTGTAAAGCATGCGGGAAACACATCATAATTAATTCAAATTCATCGGCAACTTCTTCTGCAAGCACAGCATCATTTGTTAATGATGCCAGGGAATTTTGTGCTGTCGCCTTATTCACACGAATGATAACCGCCAGGTGAAACGGTAACTGCTGCTCCATACAAACCGTTAATGCCTTTTCATACGATTTTATCGCCTCGATCAGGCGTTCAGGGTTTTCTTCTGACTCACCCAGATGATGCAGTACGGCAGCACGGTTATTATGTGTAGCGGTTAATTCAAATGCATAATTATCCGCATCAAGTAGTGCCAGTGCATTTTTATAGGAAACAACAGACTTCTGAAAAGTACGATTACCCTTGAGAAGAGTCCCGTATGTATGGAAGGTTGCACCCAGTTGATGCATGGCCAACATCCATTCTTCCGGGGTTTCGTCTTTTGAATATACCAGCAAGGCGGCCGTGTAAGCTTCAACTGAATTATTCAGCAATTTTGCATCGGCCTCTTGTCGACCCAGTGCCTGCAATGCCGTACCCAGGTTATATTGTGTCGCCGCCCATTCGAGGGGAGATTTTTCCTGGTTAAACTCTTCTAGCGCATTGTTAAAACACTGAATGGCCTTTTCAAACAATTCAGCATCTCTCTGCTGTTGCCCCAGCGCTGCAAGAATATTTCCAAGACGATTCTGGTTCTCAGCCCATGCTGATGACTCCTGTTCATGATATTCATCTGTTAGCGATGCCTCAAGTGCCTCGCGCAAAGGTTCAAGAATATTGGAACTGAAACTACGCTGTTCATAGTTGCCCCGCGTGTAAAGAAAAATATCAGCAACGGTCACACTACTATCCGGAGTAGCGAGCTCGACAAACTCTTCACTCAATAGTACTAATGAGCCGGCTATCGCACGCTCTAATGCCCTGTTTACAGGATACAAGATGTAATTATTTGAGTATTTCATTCTGCCCGTTCTAGAATCTGACTCAGATCAGGGTCTGCATCAACCGCGCCGCCAAGGTCAACTTCTTCATCAGTGGCTTCACGTATAGTCAATACTTCCAACACGAAAGTGACATCTCTGCCACACAATGGATTATTCCCATCAACAGTTAAGGTCTTGTCATCAAAACGTGTAACGATAAAACTTCTGGGTTCACCCTTATCATTTTCCATGGTGATGGTCATACCAATTTCACGGTATTCCTCTGGCACATTATCAATATTATCGGTAAACACAAGTGACTCATCACGTTCACCATATAGCAGTTTGGTGTCAATCGGTACATCAATGATATCGCCGACTTTTTTACCATAAAGGTGTTTCGTCACCTCTTCTGACATAACATCATTAACACCATGAACATAACCCAGAGGGTAATCAACAGTGACAAGCACGTCACCGGTTTTGTCATCGATAACCTTATAATTTAGTTCAACGAATTTTTCATCTTCAATTGTATCTGACATATTGAATAACCCTGTTTTTTACTAGTACTACTTTAAAATAACGTTGCACCAAAAATCTTAACCTTATCTTTTTCATAACCGAGAACCAACCTACCCAGCCATTCACCTTTATCTTTTTTATTAATCACTTTATAAAGAACGGTAACATGTTCACCACGACGAATCAGACCAAGATAGGAATAATCATCTGACAGGTTTTTCGTCAGTTCGCTTCTTGCAAACTGCTTACCCATTTCAACTTCATTCGCACCCTTCATGAATGAAGCCGAGAAATTACGGGTGAAAGCACCGTAGTTTCCTTCATTAGAGTACTTAACAAGATCCGCCCACATTGGGTGAGCATGCTCTAAAATCTCTTCATCTGTTTTTTCAATAATATTCATCTAACTATCTCAATAAAATAAATAATGTTTCTTAATTTTTACCTGGAGTGTAAATAAAACACTCTACCAAGATAAAAAAAGGACCAACACTATACATGTCAGTCCTTTTTTATCACAAATAAATTTTATCTGGCCCGATAAAATCGGGCCGAAATCGTGCCTTTATTTGCTTAATGGTGACCTTCTGCTTTCAGTTTAGCCAGGTCTTTGTCCTCTATGTCACCTACAAGGTGGTACAGAGGTGCTTTTTCCATCGTGTACTCACCTGTCTTAGGATCACGGCGAGAAACTGTCAGTACATGCCAGTTCTCATCATCAACCTTCATGGCATCACCACGGTAGTAGTATCCAGGCCAACGAGTTTCCTTACGGAACATTGTATGCTGGAATACACTCTCGGAAGTAAGGAAACGATGCTTCAGCTCCCATGCGCGTAACAGCTCATGGATATCTTCAGCAGCAACTTTATCCAGGTCTTCACCCAGAATCGCCATCTTCTTAAGACCGATGCTTAAGAGCTTGTCGTTAGTCATGTAGTTAACACCAAAACCACCACAGTACTCATCCATCAGTTTCTGCAAACGATCCAGACCCTGCCGTGGGTTGATGTAGTTAGGGTTAACAGAACCAGCAACAATTTCGTTACGGCCTACAGTATAGGTTTCCATCGGCTTGTAGATCTCTTCCTTACGGCGACTAATCTGAGCATCAGAAACACGAATACCTTCTGCTTTGCCATCGTCAATATATTTACAAGCAGCTTTAGCAGCCAGACGACCTTCAGTGAAAGAACCTGATGAGAATGCGTGTGGTGTACCACCAACCGCATCACCCGCACCAAACAGACCTTCAATAGTTGTCATACGGTTATAACCCCAGAAGTACTCATCTGGTGATACATCCTCAGGACCTGAACACCATGCACCACAACCTGTTGCATGTGAACCCATTACGTATGGCTCTGAAGTTGTTAATTCAGGGTTTTCGTATTTAGGATCAACGTCAGTTGCCGCCCAAAGTACGGCCTGACCAACAGTCATACCCAGGAAGTTATGCCAGCCAATCTCTTCAAGATGAGGATCCTGGAATGCTTCCATTGTAACCATGTGGATAGGGCCACGACCTGCATTCACCTCGTTGATGATTGCATGGTTACGCAGACACGTTGGAATTGGACGATGGGTAGCGTGTGAAGCCTCTGGATCCAGATATTCTTTACCAACCATTTCCTGCAGAGCCGGGAACCATTTTGATTCGTATTCTTCACCATTACAGTTCTGTGTATAAGTCTTGAGGTGCAAAAAGTATGCGCCTACAGGACCGTAACCATCTTTGAATCGAGCCAATACGATACGGTTTTCCATTTGCGTCATTTTCGCGCCAGCTTCGATCATAAGACCATATGCAGAACCCGATGACCATGGTGCGTACCATACACGACCTGCACCTTCACCAACTGAACGTGGTTTAAAGATGTTAGAAGCACCACCGGCACCACAGACAACTGTCTTGGATTTGAATACGTGGTAGTTACCAGTACGTACGTTGAAACCAACAGCACCCGCAACACGGTTCTCTTTGGCATCATCCATCAACAGATGAGTTACACAAACCCGGTTGAATACCTTGTCTGCAGAGTTCTTCGCAGCTTCAGCAACAATAGGCTTGTATGATTCACCGTGAATCATGATTTGCCAGCGACCTTCACGAAGGTAAGCACCTGTTTTGCTATTACGCATGATAGGCAGACCCCATTCTTCAAACTGATGTACAGCTGAATCCACGTGGCGAGCCATATCGAACGCGAGATCTTCACGAACCATACCCATTAAATCGATACGTGCATAACGTACGTGATCTTCAGGATTGTTTTCGCCAAAACGTGTACCCATGTAACAGTTAATCGCGTATAAACCTTGCGCTACTGCACCAGAACGGTCGATGTTTGCTTTTTCAGCAATAACGATTTTTTTATCTTTACCCCAGTATCTTGCTTCGAAAGCAGCACCAGTACCACCAAGGCCTGCACCTGCGACGAGGATATCGATATCGTCTTCAATAATTGTCTTGTAGCCCATCAGTAGTAAACCCCTTCTTTAATTTCCAAGCCATTCGATTCTAGCGTAGGTAAAGCACTGTCATTCATAGCAACATACTTAGGTTCGTTAAATAATAACTCACTGTTACGCATAGAGTCAGCAGGTGCCGATTCGTTAGCAAGATGTGGAATGCACTCACCCCAAGGCTTAGTTGTGATAGGCGCCAATAGCTCCATGTCTTTCTTGCCATTACGGAACTTGATGCGCCAGGCAATCGTTCCTTTTTCTTCATCACGGTGTACACGTACTGAGTGACCTAGTGGAGCAAAATCCGCGTAGCCACGTACATCAATTGCGTGATGTGGACAGGCTTTTACGCATGAATAACATTCCCAACACATGTTAGGTTCAATGTTGTATGCACGTCGAAGTGTTTTATCGATATGCATGATGTCAGATGGGCAGATATCAACGCACTGTCCACAACCATCACAACGAGTCATATATACAAAAGTAGGCATAATATTCTCTCTTTCTTAAAATAATAATTAGTTAATGTTAGTAGTGGTTTGGTGACTCACGTCTGATACCAGCACCCATATTGGCTGGATTCTTACCCATGTACTCTGGAATGTCAGGGAATTTTGCCTGTACAGCAGGATCAGTTAGATCAAAGTCCTGAGGCAAATTCTCTCTTGAACCATCTGCTACAGTAGTACGTTTCTGGAATGCTGCAGCAGGCTTGAAGAACATATGTGCAAACTTGGACCACAATACACTGGCAAAAAGTGTTGTGTTTGAAATGATGAATAAAGCGAAGAACAATGTTGTCCATCCCATATCAGCTACTGAGCCTGTCGCACCTTTAGATTGCAGGTAAGACCAGATTAATGCGAATGTTGCTGTTGTGAACAAAGAAACAATAAAGATATCTGCACGTACCAGCTTATACCACTTTGCACCTTCTGAATTCACGTCAACTCGAATGAAGAACCAGAACCAGTACCCACCAAGGCAAAGCATAATCGCACCAATGTGCCAAAGCTGTGCAACGATAGCCTCTGAAGATAGACCAAAAATCATAATTGCTGTCGTCGCAACGAAGATAATGAAGCCATACATTGTCAAAAGGTGAGAAAGTCTACGTTTCGGATTGCTGAATTCGCCAGAAGTTAATACTTCATTTGTAAGCGTAGCAACTGCTATACCGACTTTTTCGCCAGAACCGACTGTACGTTTAGCACTTTTCTTTGCTTTTTCTGCGTTTTCGAAAAAGTACTTCGCACTTTTCTTATGCATCATGTCTAGTATCGTGCCACCAATGACCAGCACGACCATGACGATGAGATACATCTGCATTACGTCAGATGGGATTAACGCCGAAAGCTCGGCAAAGGGGTTGGCGTTGAACATATCGACACTTCCTCGGTTTATATTTCTATCGTTATAATCATAAAGAGCAGGGGGGGGTGCATTCACACCGGCAACCTTACTCGTGACGTTCTTCCACCCTGGCGAATGGATGCTATAAATGTGACATACATCTCTGTCGCAGCCCCCTTTTCTGTCCGTTTGACATTGGACGGCAGGTAGCGCCATTTACATTCGTGGTCGAAACCGCGACAGTTTATATCAAGAGACTACGAGAACCAAGTCAAATGTGCTCTACTTTGATAGTAATTGAGCAATTGTTTTTAATGGCGTAATAAAAGTGATGGATGATAAATGCATTTATTATAGTTAATGGAGCATCATTATTGGTAATTTAGCATATTATTATATATGGATTATTATGTTTTGGTGATGTTTCAAGTGCTGTTTTCCGCCCTCTTCAATGCGAAAACCCGCCGTAAAACTAGCATTTTCTCTTTTTCTTCCTCGTCCGCCACCAAACCTGGCTTATCTCCTTTTCCCTATTTGGCCGGTGTCACCCTTTTCGGACGTCGCATTTCAAAACTTTGTCAGTCAGCTCCTGGCTATAATCGAAAGAGCACGCTCAACTCAACAGACGACAGCTATGTGTCGTTAGCAAAAATTCAAATACGAGAAGATGACCAAATTCCTCTACGTTATTCTATATATGAATAAGTAATTGTTTTACTTCAACGAATACAATACGATACTGATGGTTCGTAATGATATTGTAGATATTTAAATCATTTATATTCAATAACTTAAAAGTGCCGCAGAAACTCACTGCCCAGAATAAGATTTTCAATTTTCTACTTTCGATAATATGCGGTGAGTAACCCGCACAATTTGAATGATCCCTTAATTTATTGCTGAGCAGGCATCTCCATCATCTCAGACACCTCAAGTGATCCGCCAATTTCAAGAAAAGGACACGATTGTGCAATCGATAGCGCGGCCTGCATCGAGTCTGCTTTAATAATAGAGAATCCAGACATTGCGCTACTTCCTCCTTCTCCTATAGTCCCATCAGCGCTTACTGTATTTGTATCCTTTAATGGAATTGTAGGAATGACAGCTGAGTCACCGAGTGATGATAACCACTCCATATATTTCGAAAAATGCTTATTAGCTTCCTCAGGGCTGGATGGCTGATTACCGCCCAGATAAACAAATACGAATTGCGCCATTATAATTTCCTCATTGAATAATATTTCGCTTCATCTTACCACCTGCTATACCTGAAGCTAAAAAAAATTAGCTTACGGCCAATTCAGTGCTGGAAAAATTCCTTATCGTCTATTCAGCAACCGCATCACCGATTCGACAAACTGTTCAACCCTACCCGCGGGCTTGACACTTTTCACACAACTCAACGCGAAACGCTCCCTGCGATCAGACATCCACTCCTGCTTGTAAGCGTCGTTACCTGTCAGGAAGTCGATCTCCTCCACCTCATCGACATCGATCACGTACTCCATCAGGAAACTGGTAAGTATTGAACCCGGTGAATATTGCTTCCACGCCTCGTCATACGCCAGCCTGAATATGCTCGCTTTGCCGTGTAGTACAAACCATAACTGTGCAGCGATAGGCTGCCCATTGACATAAAGAATCGCGAGCCTTGACCAACCCGGCTTCGAAAAACCCTCCACAATGCCATCCAGAAAGTCTACATACTGTTCATTCGCCTTCCAGCTAGCGCTGTAAACCGCATAGTAACTGGACATTGCCTGTGGCACTTCGTCTCCAGAAAAAAGACTAATTTCATAACCATGTTCACGATCAAGTTTACGCTTCTTGCGGGATATCGTATTACGCAACTTGGCTGGGCGAGCTGCCATATAGTCCTCATAGGATTGCCCCTGCACGCGATAAATCCAGTTATACAGCCGAAATAATCGTTCACAGCTAAATCCGGCCGTTTCCATGATCTGTTGCAAGCCGTCTAATCTACGGTCGTTGTCAGCAACCGGCTCCAATAGCAATGCGCTAAGTGGCAACTGATTCAAACCCTGAACCAGGCAAGCGAGAATCTGCTGCTGATCATTATCCGCAAGCAGTAGGCTATAATGTGTTGTGTATCGGTGTTTGAGCGAGAACCAGGTATTCCCAGTGCTCTTCATTAGAGGCAGGATTGCCAGAACTTTTTTTCCTGCCACCACACAAGCCAGCACCATAGCTTGATCATCATCAAGTGCAGTGGTCAAATTCTCAAACCACGGGCGAGAGAAAAAGATACAGTTTTTCTCTCCCTGCTCAAAGAGTGCATTAGCACTCTCTGGTAGTTGGTCCCAATCGGAGTAACATACGAACTTCATTAACAAACTCAGCTTCAGCGGCGATACTAATAACGTTTTGCTAAAGGGCGCGGAGCTGCGTAGCAGCGCAGCGTCCCAGTGAGCGCTAGCGAACGACTTGAGCAATTTGTTAGATTTTTTTGTTTCATTAATGACGTAGACCTAATACGAATGTAATGCCGACTAAAAATAAAGTCCACACTATCACATCAATAACACCAACTATTGAGCCATAAACCCTTAATTTTGACTTAAAAGGCTGAGCGCTTGCGATAAATGAAAGAACCCAAATGAACTGTAATATTATATATGGTGTATTATTTATTACGCAACCAGGATTAGTATTACCAGCGCTACAAAGAGTAATATCATATGGATAAAAATATGATTTTATCATACTGAACATTCCTTCAA
>Ga0316205_10004574_pt1 | contig 12001 bp, 11 predicted proteins | sample 3monthpyrite_MG_FD_204941 | JGI IMG/M metagenome (GOLD analysis project Ga0316205, IMG submission 204941) | Microbial mat bacterial communities from mineral coupon in-situ incubated in ocean water Damariscotta River, Maine, United States -... | ecosystem: Environmental > Aquatic > Marine >... | reverse complement strand
ACTCCATTCAAAGCAAGGGCCATAACTCACCCTTTATTGGTTGGGAATTCAAGGCCCGGGTTACCCATACACTATTCAAGGGTAAGCTGGTTTACACTCTGGATTAATTCTATGATAAACAAGACTATAGCCTCTGTTTGAGACCGATAAATATATGAATAAAGCCCATCGCAATAGCATTTTTCTTGAGAATGCGGAAATCCTGTCTCACCAGGCCTATGAAGCTGGACAATTCATCATGCGCGTACAGGCACCACAATGCGCAGAGCATGCTCTGCCCGGCAGTTTTGCTCATATTCAATGTGATCCACAATTACCCATGCGCAGACCTATATCCATCATGCGCGTCGCTAAAAAGGCGGGCTGGGTGGACTTTCTTTATAAAATTGAAGGCGAAGGTACACGCTTGCTGTCTACGCGCAAGCCCGGAGAACACATCAGCGTGCTGGCACCCATTGGCCAGCCGTTTAAAACACAGTTGGCACGTTCACGGCCATTACTGATTGGTGGCGGTGTTGGCATTCCACCGATGATCTTTCTTGCCGAAAGCCTGCAAGCGGTCAAGGGTGCCTACCAACCACTGGTGATCATGGGCTCGGAAGTGCCGTTTCCATTCAAACTCGCTACATCGACAATCAAGGTCGATGGAATTGAAGATGATGTGACGGCTTGCATGCCCTTGATGGATGACTGGAATATACCCAGTCGCCTGACCAGCTTGCAGGGCTATGCAGGCTGCTATCAGGGTTACGTGACTGATCTTGCGCGCCAGTGGCTGAATAACCTGCCTGAGAATGAGCGACAGCAGGTGGAAATTTTTTCCTGTGGTCCTCATCCGATGCTTGAGGCAGTTGCAAAACTGGCGCAGGAATTTAACCTGCCTTGCCAGGTTTCGCTTGAGGAATATATGGCCTGCGCGGTCGGCGGTTGTGCAGGTTGTGTCGTCGAGGTTAAAACGCCGGATGGCCCGGCGATGAAACGAGTGTGTGTCGATGGACCGGTGTTTGATGCGGCCAGTGTATTTTAACAACAGGGGAAAGATAAAAGTTTAAAGATACAAGAGTCGGTCGATTACCATTGTATATAGGCATTAATTTCCCGACTCCAATAAAAAAAGCGGGCTACGCCCGCTTCCTTCTCTTGTATCTTGTATCTAATTTTGTGCCTGAACTTATTCCTCGTCCATCATTAACGAAACACCATCCATCGATTGTGCGAAACGTTCCGGGTTACCTTTACCCAGCTTGATCATCAAGCGTACTTCATTGGCGGAATCCGCGTAGTGAACGGCATCTTCATAGGTAATATCTCCGCTCATGTAAAGGTCATACAAATCCTGGTCGAAAGTCTTCATACCGTGCTGGCCTGATTTCTTCATGACTTCCTTGATCTTGTGTACTTCAGCCTTGCGGATCATATCTGATACCAGCGGTGTATTGATCAACACTTCCATGGCCACCCGACGACCTTTGCCATCCGGAGCAGGAATTAACTGCTGCGCCAGCAAGGCCTTCAGGTTCAGGGATAAATCCATGAATAACTGATCACGACGATCATCAGGAAAAAAGTTGATAATTCGATCCAGTGCCTGGTTGGCATTGTTCGCATGCAAGGTAGAAATAACCAGATGGCCGGTTTCGGCAAAGGCAATGGCATGCTCCATGGTTTCACGGCTGCGAATTTCGCCGATAAGGATAACATCCGGCGCTTGTCGCAATGTGTTCTTCAGTGCCACTTCGTAACTATCGGTATCGATACCTACTTCGCGCTGGGTAACAATGCAGCCACCATGCTGATGTATGAATTCAATCGGGTCTTCAACAGTAATAATATGGCCGGTACTGTTCTGGTTACGGTAACTGATCATGGAAGCCATGGAAGAGGATTTACCCGTACCCGTGGCGCCGACAAAAATAATCAGGCCGCGTTTCACCATGGCCAGATTTTTGATAATCGGAGGTAATTTCAACTCTTCGATAGTCGGGATGGTGGTCTCAATCCTCCTGAGTACCATGCCGGCAAAATTTCGCTGTATAAAGGCACTGACACGAAAGCGGCCGACACCGGTGGCGCTAATCGCGAAATTACATTCATGTGTGGATTCGAATTCCTCACGTTGCACAGGGGTCATAATACTGCATACCACATCACGGGCCTGCTCTGGTGTTAATGTCGCCTGAGAGACCGGTGCGATACGTCCATTTACCTTGATGGATGCCGGCATGCCAGCAGTTATAAAAAGGTCTGACGCCTTTTTAGTCACCATCAATTTCAGTAACGCTGTAAAATCGAGCTTACGTTCGGCCAAGAGACCCCCTCGTTGTATTCATCACTGAGTTAAATAATAGTTGTCGATTCAAAAGAATTCCATTTAAGCAATATCTTATATTGGTTATGCATGCTATTTCCTGTCTGATTGTATGCCTTCCGGCAATGAAAATCACCCATACGAATCTCAGACAGCCTGCAATACAAATTGAATAACCGCCTGGCTAGTGAAAAGTGTCCTTGTTTACAGCCCTGAGCTGCGCATCCTGCTTGCTGACCATACCTTTGGCCACCAGGTCTTGCAAATGCTGATCCAGTGTTTGCATGCCAATACTCTGTCCGGTCTGGATAGCAGAATACATTTGCGCGATCTTGTCTTCGCGAATCAGGTTACGGATGGCCGGATTACCAATCATGATTTCCCAGGCAGCCGTTCGGCCTCCCCCTATTTTTTTCATCAGGGTCTGCGATATAACAGCACGCAAGGATTCTGACAGCATCGAACGTACCATGTCTTTCTCTCCCGCAGGGAATACGTCAATGATTCGGTCAATGGTCTTGGCAGCAGAACTGGTATGCAAGGTACCAAATACCAGATGCCCTGTTTCAGCTGCGGTTAACGCCAGGCGGATGGTTTCCAGATCACGCATTTCACCCACCAGGATAATATCCGGGTCTTCACGTAATGCGGAACGCAGGGACTCGCTAAAACCTAAAGTATCGCGATGAACCTCACGTTGATTAATCAGGCACTTTTTACTTTGATGCACGAATTCTATCGGGTCTTCAATGGTCAGAATGTGCGCAAAATCATTTTCATTCAGGTAATTTATCATGGCTGCCAGAGTCGTCGATTTACCGGAACCGGTCGGTCCGGTTACCAGCACCAGGCCACGGTGGTTATCGGAAATGGTTTCAAATGTTTTCGGGCAGCCCAGGTCTTCCAGCGTCAGAATATTGGATGGAATGGTACGGAAAACAGCACCGGAACCACGGTTCTGATTGAAGACATTGACACGAAAGCGCGCCAGTCCGGGAATTTCAAATGAAAAGTCTGTTTCCAGAAATTCTTCATAATCCTTTCGTTGCTTGTCGTTCATAATGTCATAAATGAGACCATGTACGGTTTTATGATCCAGCGCAGGTACGTTAATACGTCGAATATCACCGTCCACACGAATCATCGGAGGCAAGCCTGCTGATAAATGCAAGTCTGATGCATTATTTTTGACTGAAAAGGCAAGCAGTTCCGCTATATCCATGTTGTTCTCCCAAATTTATATATATCCCTGATCCATATCGGATTTTCAGGCGAAAACCTTTAGCTATATTATTCAAAAACTGCGAAAATCTCGCAATAGAATCGTTTGACCGAGCTAACCGATTGATACCATGCCAGAAATAAGCCATAGACTGCAACAGGTTTATAAAGAAATTTCTCTTTATGAACAGGAATTTGACCGCCCACGGGGGTCCGTGCAGCTATTGGCAGTCAGTAAAACGCGCCCGGCTGAAGATTTGTTACTCGCCTGGGAGCAGGGTCAGAGAATGTTCGGTGAAAGTTACTTGCAAGAGGCACTGGATAAAATCGCAACACTGGCATCAAAGGCTATTGAATGGCATTTTATTGGCCCGATACAATCCAACAAAACCCGGGCAATCGCCGAGCAATTTGACTGGGTGCATAGTATCGACCGCTTGAAAATTGCTCAGCGACTGAGCCAGCAACGACCTGCCGACAAAGCCCCACTGCAAGTACTGATACAGGTTAATAGCAGTGAAGAAGACAGTAAATCAGGCTGCCGATTTGATGAACTCGAGACTATGGCGCGATCGGTATCACAATTGCCGGCATTGAAACTTCGCGGCCTCATGACCATTCCCGTTGCCTGTGAACATTTTGAACAACAGCGGCTTCCGTTTCGGCAACTAAGGCGGGCGATGGATGCACTAAATCAGCTGGGTTATGACATGGATACCCTGTCTATGGGCATGAGCAATGATTTACGTGCCGCAATTGCCGAAGGAGCCACCATGGTCAGGATTGGCACCGCACTATTCGGCAGAAGAAATGACAGCAACAGCTGATAGGACAGGCAAGTCACATAGAGGATGGCCATCGCTGCATCTTCCCCCTGCTCACTGCAACGAGTAATATAGTATTATGCAAGTCAATAAGGGAAAAGAATATGAGTAATATACAAATCGGCTTCATTGGTGGTGGTAATATGGCGGCCAGCCTGATCGGCGGCCTGATTGCTGATGGCTGGCTGGCAAGCAATATCCATGTTTCAGATCCGGATCAAGCCCGGCGACAACACCTTGGCGACCTGTTTGCTATTCAAACGCATGCTGACAACGCAGCCACAGTACAGGCCGCCAATGTTTTACTGTTGGCGGTAAAACCTCAAATGATGGCTGATGTAATCAGCCCGCTGGCTGAAGATATTGCCCGCAAGCAACCCCTGATTATCACGATTGCAGCCGGCATTCGCCTGTCAGACCTGTCACGCTGGTGCAATGGTTACACGAGACTCGTTCGCAGCATGCCCAATACGCCCGCGCTGTTACAATGCGGCGCAACCGCACTCTATGCTGACCCCAGCGTCAATGCAGAAAGCCGGGACCTGGCCGAAACCATTATGCGCGCCGTTGGTCTCACCTTGTGGCTGGAAAATGAAGATCAGATCAATGCCGTCACGGCTGTTTCAGGCAGTGGCCCTGCGTATTTTTTCTATATCATGGAAGCTATGGAACAGGCCGGTATTGATCTGGGGCTAAGCGCAGAAACGGCACGCTTGCTGACACTGCAAACTGCGTTTGGAGCGGCTAAAATGGCACTGGAAAGCAACGACAGTCCGGAAACCCTGCGCCGTAAAGTCACCTCCCCCGGTGGCACTACAGAACGTGCCCTGTCGATAATGGATGATGCCGGCCTCAAGCAAACCTTCCAGCAGGCATTGGCGGGTGCCCGCGAGCGCTCCACGGAACTGGCGAAATTATACGGACAACAATCATGAACAGTTATTTTTCAGAAGCCGGTATATTTCTTATTGATGTTATCTTTGGTTTTCTCATCCTGATTGTAATGCTGCGCTTTTTGCTGCAATGGACACGGGCGGATTTCTACAATCCGATATCACAGTTTATTATCAAGGTCAGTACGCCCATGCTCAATCCATTCAGGCGCATCATACCCGGCGTGGCTGGACTGGATATGGCAGCTATCACACTGATGTTGATATTGAAGTACGTGGAAACACTACTGACCTTCATTCTGAGCGGTATTCCTGTTCATCTGCTGGTCATACTCATACTCAGTATCACCGGCCTTATCAAGCTGCTGCTGTACGTGTTTATATTTGCCATTATTATATCGGCCATTGCCAGCTGGATTTCTCCGGGCGGATATAATCCGATGCTCAAGCTGATCTCGCAGCTGACTGCTCCCGTTATGCGGCCGATACAGGGTTTGGTTAAACCGATGTCGGGCATGGACCTTTCACCACTGGTCGCCTTGTTAGTACTCAACCTGATGGTAATGGCCATTCCACATCTGGAACGCGGCTTGCTGGGCTTGTTTGTTTGACGCTCGCTCAAGCTGCTATCGAGCAGGCGGGCGAGGAGCTGATCGTGGAGTTCATTGTGCAAACGCGTGCCAGCAAGGATGAGGTGCTAGGGCTGCATCCAGGCGCCTGTCGATGGCAAGTCCAACTATCACTTACTGCATTATCTGGCCCGGTGTTTCAAGGTGCCACCAGGCCGGGTAACGCTCATCAGCGGTGAAGCAGCAAAAGAAAAAAAGTCCGCATCTCTCGCCCTGTAAAGATCCCGGAAACATTAAAATTGTGACCCAACTCAAGTTTCAGGCGCTTTTACTGATTTTCTGATCTGCTAATTTTCCCATTAATAACAAAAACTTATCGATAAATCTTTGTTAATTCTCATTAAAAACAGTCGCTTACAGGCTAAAGTCGTACGAATCGAGGCCGATACTCTATGTATTCCTTAAGATTAACGGCGAAACTAAAACATCATGATGGCAGAAAACCAATTCAGACAGCAGGTCGAAGCATACAATCAGTGGAAAAATGAACTTATTGCAGCGATTGACAAGTTCAGCAACTGGATGAACAGCCAGGATCTGGACGAGGACAGTGAAGTGTCACTGCGCATCTATGAAGCCACCGAGGCCCTGAAAAATGATCGCCTCAATCTCGCTTTTGTCGCTGAATTTTCGCGCGGAAAAACCGAACTTATTAATGCCATTTTCTTCTCGGATTTCAAATGCCGTCTGCTACCGTCAGAAGCGGGCCGTACGACCATGTGCCCGACCGAATTATTTTACGACCACAAGGACGATGGCGCCTATCTTAAAATGCTGCCGATTGAAACCCGGCTGGATGAAAGAAGCATACAGGCATTCAAGGAAGAGCCGGTTGAGTGGACTCGAATCCCTTTACCGATCGATGCGCCGGAAAAAATGCAGGAAATTCTCAAGGAAATTATAAGAACGCGCGAAGTGAGCATTAAAAAAGCCACCCTGTTAGGACTTTACAGCGAAGAAATGTATCCTCAACTGCGCAATGCTGATCCTGAGACCACCATGATTGAAATACCTGCATGGCGCCATGCCATGATCAGCTTCCCTCATCCATTGCTGAAGCAGGGCTTGACGATCCTGGATACGCCGGGACTGAATGCACTGGGCAGTGAGCCCGAACTCACCATGAATATGCTACCGGCAGCACAGGCTATTCTGTTTATCCTTGCCGCCGATACCGGTGTCACTCGCAGCGATCTGGATATATGGCAACATCATATCAACCAGACTAACCGCAATAGAGGCCGCGGGGTTGCGGTTGTCCTCAACAAAATTGATACCCTTTGGGACGAGTTAAAAAGCAAACAACAAATTGAACGTTCCATCCATGAGCAGATCGGGAAAACCTCTAAATTACTGGCTATCAAGCCGGAACAGATATTCCCGGTATCAGCACAAAAGGGGCTGCTGGCAAAAATTAATGAGGATGAATTGTTACTCCACCGCAGCCAGCTTGAAACCATCGAGAAATACCTCGCCAATGAGGTGCTCCCGGCACGTGAATCTATTTTGCGCGAGGATATCATTAATGGCCTTGGCTCCATCATCGATGAACATAAACAGGTGTTTGAAACCCGTCTGGAAGCCGTTAACAAACAACTCAATGACCTGAGGCAACTAAACGGCAAGAATGTGGATGTGATCACGCAGTTGATGAAAAAAACACGTATCGAGCAAATGCAGCATAGCAAGCATGCTGAAGGCTACAAATCGAGCAGCCGCTTGCTCAACCGCCAGGTCAGCACATTGAAGGGTATTCTTAACCTGCGCAGAATGGATGAAATCATCCAGACAACACGTAAATCCATGATTGACAGCTGGACGACGAGCGGCATGAAGCATTCGATGAAAAGCCTGTTTAGTGAAGTAGAGGAAATGACCACCAGAGCATCCGATGAAGTTGATACCCTGCATCGCCTGGTCAATGCCGTGTATAAGAAATTCCATGATGATCACGGCATCAAGTGCAACAAGCCCAAGGCTTTCAAGGTCAAGCGTTATCTGGTTGATTTGCAAAACCTCTATGAAGAGGCAGAAAGTTATCGCAAAAGCCCGGTATCGACCATGTCTGAACAGAATTTTGTCGTCAAGCGTTTCTTTATCCAGATGGTAAGCCAGGCCAGAGATATCATGTACAAGGCCAATGAGGACCTGGATAGCTGGTTAAATGACGCCATGCGTCCGCTGGCGATTCAAATCAAGGAAAACAAGCAATCCATAGAAAAGCGACTGCTCACCTTGCGTAAAATCAGTGAATCCAAGGGTAATGTCGAAGCAAAAACCAGAGAACTGGAAGCTGAGCATGCGCGCATTAAAAATCAACTCGATGAAATCAGAACAATCTATGGCTGTCTTACCTCACCACTACCTATGGAAAGAACGAGTGTTAGTGCCTGAACAAGCTCAGCAGCAGATAAACGGCAAACAGGATAACCAGCGCGCCGGATAGACGGCGCAAGCCGGGCTTTTGCAACAGGCTACGCAAATGGCTGCCTGCAGCCCCCATGAGTAACATCGCCGGTAATGTTCCCAACCCGAAAAAAAACATCAGCAATCCACCTTGCCATGCCCCACCTGCAGTGGCGCTGTAGATAAGCCCGGTGTACACCAGCCCACAGGGCAGCCAGCCCCACACAGCACCGACAACCCACGCGGAACGCAAATCCCTGATCGGTATAAAGCGCCGGCCTAATGGCTCCAGATGACGCCAGACACCCGCACCCCAGCGTTCCAGATGTGTCAGCACTGGCCACCAACCACCCAGAAACAAGCCCAGAAACAGCATAAAAACTGCTGCCAGTAATTTAAGTACCAGTTGAGCCTGATGCAGAGCTACCATATTGGCTGCTAATGCAGTCAATCCGCCTACCAGCATACCGGCAACAATATAGCTGCTGATCCGGCCAAGATTATAGACCAATACCTGCATCAGTCCCTGCGTGTCGGCATCGCGTTTCGGCTGACTTCCCAGTGACAAAGCGGCGACAATGCCGCCACACATTCCGGCACAATGCGGCGCCCCCATGAGTCCGAGGAAAAATGCTGATAACCAGGTAAATTCTTCCATTATGAGCCTTTATCGAGCCTGGATAGTTAAATCATAGTGTTTTGTATCACATGACTATGCAAAGAAACAGGCAGAATACAGCCTGGCTGAACAAAATATCCTGAGAGTTTCGGGCACTAAAATAATGCAATAAATATAGAGAAAAAATTTTGCACCACTATGAGTCCGCTGGTAATTCATTTCAAGCTTATATACAAGATTATAAACCACTTGAATCGATTTTAAAAAAACTTGCCATTAGTAATATGAGGTGTTATAAAACATTCCAGAAGAGTACTGATTTAGCATATATATATGCATGAAACTCTTTTTTATCATCATCCAAACGGAGAGAATAATGGCTACAAAGAAAAAGGCAACGGCAAAAGCAGCGGCTCCCAGAGTCAAAACCATCAAAGAACCCATGACTAAATCTGCAATGATGTCCAGCATTGCTGAAAGCACCGAACTCACCAAAAAAGACGTGACTGCAGTAGTAGATGCACTGTCTGAAATCATTCATGGCCACATCAAGAAAGGTGGAGCGGGTACTTGTACTATCCCCGGCTTAATGAAAGTTAAAACTGTTCGCAAACCAGCGAGAAAAGCACGCAAGGGTATCAACCCATTCACTGGCGAAGAAACCATGTTCAAGGCCAAGCCTGCCAGTACTGCGGTTAAAATCCTGCCATTGAAGAAAATGAAGGAAATGGCTAACTAATAGTGTTTTGATAACAGTCTTTGTTATCTGAACAGTTAACCGACCAACAGGGTCGTTTTTACGGCCCTGTTGACTATGTTATGTACAACATAAAAACAAACAAGCTTAGTGTGTGGCAATACTATCAGGTATTGATATTGCTGCTGCTGGGTTTTGCCCCCTCCATTAGCATGGCCATAAACGACCAGGTACGGCTTGCAAACCTTCCGGGTACCTCTACGCAACAACTACGCGAACTGGCCGATGAATCCGACTGGCAAGTCAGACAAGCCGTGGCCATGAACAGAAAAACCCCGTCTGATGTGCTTGAAAAACTGGCGCGTGATCCAGTTCAGGATGTACGGATTGCTGTATGCACCAACCTGTCAACCACCGAGCCTGTTTTTTTTATCCTGGCAAAAGACCCGTCAGAACAAGTGCGGAGTGTCGTGGCACGCTTTGAATATGTCAGCGCTGCTGTGCTGGCGAGCATGTCAAATGATAGTAGCACCGACATACGAATCGAGGTAGCCCGAAACTGGAATACCGATATCCCGACCCTGGAAAAACTCAGCAAAGATGAATTCGAGGAAGTCCGGAATATGGCCTTGCACTCGATTAATGACAGAAAAAAGCAAGAACAATAATTATGAATTTGGTAATTTAAAGCTTTAACTACAGAAGAGCATGGAGCACAAGTATAAAATATAGTAGCAGGTATTTTAACTTGCATATTGTGTAAGATTTTCGATCTCAGCTTCCGAGCCAAGGCCGCCAGTGAAATCATTCCCGCATACTTGGGACTTCTGAAATACTATTACTGACATATCAGACTTATTCAAGGTTCGTCATCCTATTAACATCTCAATCGAGTGTAACCCACTACTGCCTCATAAACTTTCTTACCAAACACAACTGCCGAATATCCTGAACACTCTGTCTTGGCGGATCACCTCGTAGTAATGCCATAAGGTCTCTTCGTATAAATATATTCAACTACAATAATCTCGGCATATTTTATAGCGACCATCCTGGTTTGGCACTGAATGTCATTTGGCTATGGGTCGCGGTATTCGTTATGGGTGTGTGCATGTTTGTATTTCTCCTGTCAGATCAATTGATTGGGTGTACTTATTCGTCAACCGGAATACTGTCGGGCAGTGCTGATGAGCGTCTCATGTCACGCTGGCATGTCAGAAGACGCCCGACCGTGCGATCTGCGGCACGATCGATGGCGGCATACAGATCAGTCTCGGTATCTTCGATGACTACATTTGGCAGGTGTGCGAACACCACCTGGATGAGGCAACACTTGTCTGTGCCGCCTTTTGGGCCATTGATATCGGATAATCGTACGGTCACATGCCTGATATGGTTGCCTTTGGTACTCAGGGCAAAGCCCAGGCACCGTTTAGTGTGATTACGCAAGGCATCCGTCAGTGTAAAATGACGTGATTGTATGTCAATCTGCATGGTCGTCTCCAAGGTTTGATCGGGTAATGACATAGGGTCAAGGCATACAGGTTTAATAATATAAAAAAAGTCGAATATAATTGCTGGTATACAAGTTTTTTACGAAGTAACCTCGTGGAATGATTAACCATTAACACCTGCATTATTTCTGGGTAGTCGCCAAGGCGGGCGGCATCGCCCGCGCCAGTGAGCACCTGCATCTGACGCCACAGACCATCAGTGGACAAGTTGGCCTGCTGGAAGAGCAGTTGGGGGAAGACTTGCTTATCCGCGTCGGACGTAACCTGCAACTGACTGAGATCGGGCGGCTGGTGCTGAGTTATACCGAGGAGATTTTCTCACTGACGGGCGAACTGGAAGAAATGGTGCGCAACCTCCCGGACGGTAGACCGCTGGTATTCAAGGGGTGGTGGCCATTGGTCAGACGGATGAAGTGCGCGACCATTTCTACGCAATTTCCGTAGAGCGCAAGATCTCTCATCCGGCAGTGGCCATGATTACTGAAACGGCACGAGAGTGGCTGGTTCAAGATGCTCCAAGGCAGCGCAGACAAAAAATAAGGAGGTAGAGAGAATGACTGAAAAACACAATATCTCAGGACATGATACGGAAAAAGGCGTCTTTCACGCCCCCTGGGAAAAGAGTTTCGACAAGATCCTCACCCCGTTTGAGGAATTCATTCATCGCCAGACTACCAGTGGCTTACTGTTGATGTGTTCAGCGGTCCTGGCGATGGCGCTGGCCAATGGACCGCTCGCTTCTGCCTATGAGCATATTATCCATACCCTTGTCAGCCTGGATGTTGGTAGCTGGACATTGAAAATGTCTCTGCATCACTGGATCAATGATGGTCTTATGGCGGTGTTCTTTTTTGTTGTCGGTCTGGAGCTGAAACGGGAAATACTGGTGG
>Ga0316205_10004571_pt1 | contig 12009 bp, 11 predicted proteins | sample 3monthpyrite_MG_FD_204941 | JGI IMG/M metagenome (GOLD analysis project Ga0316205, IMG submission 204941) | Microbial mat bacterial communities from mineral coupon in-situ incubated in ocean water Damariscotta River, Maine, United States -... | ecosystem: Environmental > Aquatic > Marine >... | reverse complement strand
ATACCCGAGACACCAATAGGCCAGGCACCAACGCCGCCTTTATCGGCTAGCTGAGCAAGAAACACAATAAAGGTGGTAGAACCCCAGATAACCCAGGAAAATACATGAGGTTTGGTTTTGCCTTGCAGGATAGAGCGAATATAGGGAAAAAAGGCAACAAAGGTCAGGGTAATCGCAGCAAAGCTAAAGAGTTGCCTATACATTTTTTATGTAAATCTTATTCTTTGCTGATTATATATTTTAGGATTTCAACAACTTGCTCTGGTGCCGTGGCCCAGGCCATGGCTGCAGCATCGACTTCCTTGAGCGGGTGGATTATGCCTTCATCATGCAGGGTGATATAGGGTGTGCCAAGTGCAGCACAAAAGCCAGCATCGAAAGCTGCATTCCACTGTTTATACTTGTCTCCGAAGCGGACGATGGCTAAATCACAGTTTTCAATAAGTGTTTTAGTCCTTATTGCATTAACTTTTGCAGATTTGTGATCACGCCAAAAGTTCTTATCTTCTGCACCAAGCAAATCGCCTGCTGCGTCGCTGGCTTCATGATCGGTGACAGCTGAGGTAAAAGTGATAGACAGGTCATGCGCATCACAACCATCTTTTATCTGCTGTCTCCAGTCAGTGTGTATTTCACCAGAGAGGTATACATTCCAGTTCATAATTTTCCTATATTAATAAAAAAGTTGTTCTTTTAGACTTGGGGATCTAGTGCTTGCCATCAGCTTCGCACCCTTTATATAGGGTGCTGGCTAAATGGTTTTGTCAGGTAATTTTACTTATGCGCTATCGGCTTATCGGTAAAGAGATAATCTTTCAACTCTTTATCAAAGGCTGGATCGTTGCGACGAATCCATTCAAGCACCATAGCGGCATGCTCTTTTTCTTCATCCCTGTTGTGCTCAAGAATGGCTTTTAGTTCGCTATCTTTACAGGCATCCACTCTCTGGTTATACCAGTCCACCGCTTCCAGTTCCTCCATCAACGAAATGATCGCCCGATGTATGTCCTTGGTTTCGTCAGATAGTTCATCGACAGGCTCATGGTAACCTTCATTTGACATTTTCTATTCCTCTTCTGTTGAGATTAAACCAGCTATCATCCCTGGTCGTGAAAGGCGCAACTGCCTTTAAATTCGTCCGGTACATTGTCCGGACAGATTCCGCACTGCTCATTACCAGGTACAGCAAAATCTATTTTTCGCGGATAAGGTAAATCTAGTCCGTCCATTATCTTAATGAACTCCTGCTTAGTTTTACCGCCACCCAGCCTTGGGTTACGTACCTTTTCCTGTGCAACAGATGTGATAAACCGCCCCTCGTAGTCGTGACCAGGGTAGACCAGCGTTTCGTCCGGTAAAGAGAAAATTTTATTATGGATACTATTATAAAGAACCTCTGCACTACCGGATTGAAAATCGGTCCGACCACAGGCTTCAATCAACAAAGCGTCACCGGTAAACAGGAATTTTTGTATCGGGGTGTCGAGCAGATAGGCATGGTGATGATCGGTATGTCCCGGTGTAAACAATGGGTTGAGCTCGATATTACCAACTTTGAATGCTTCACCTTCTTTGATACCGATATCAATACAGGAAGATTTCACCATGGCAGGATAAGCAATTTTACAATCTGTTTTGGCTTTCAACAACCGGGCACCGGTCAAGTGGTCGGCATGAACATGCGTTTCTAGTGTAGCAGTAAGCGTCAGGTTCATGTCTTTTAAGACCTGTAAATCGCGTTCGACTGTTTCTCGCACCGGGTCGATCAAAATAGCAGTGCCTGAATCACTGTCTGCTAACAGGTAGGTGAAGGTGGAGGAATCTGTTTCAAATAGTTGTTTAAAAATCATCAGAATCTTTATCCCAGTGTTTATCTATATTTATTACCAAAAGTTAAGGTCTTTATGTCACTGAAGTGCACGACATTATTTTGCACCCACGGACTTTAACGATTTGTTATGCATTTTAAAGAGTTATTGAACTACAAACATCCGTCAACTAAAATAAGTTTGCTTGTTGTGGTGTTTTTACGTAATTCAAAAAGTGATTGCGCCTCCGGGTCCTGTAGGAATTCATTAGCATTTTCCCTCGAGGGGAACTCAATCACAACCATTCTTTCAGGATTCCAATCACCTTCCATTATAGTTAGCTCTTCACCCTGGACTATATATCTTCCTGCATGCTTCTTTATGAAATCAGGAATACTTTTTATGTATTCCATAAATTTGTCGATATCATGAATAGTAAGATCCAATATAAGATATGCTTTCATAACTGGATTGTCCTATAGTACATTTATTTAACGTTATCGTTACAGTTTTTATTGTCACTCCCTGCGCACTCGTTTTCATTGCCGGTACCGACTATGCCACCTTCCATCTGTGTTTCTGCCGGTGCTGTGACAGGGGCAGCAGCAGGTTTTGAAAGGGGGCGCGGTTTGGCTGTTGATGCAGGCATATCAGCTGGCTCAGCACTTTGCTGGCTGACACTGGAGCACGAAGAGAGGCCAACAAGTGTGGAGAAAACAATAACGGCGATGCTTAATAGTAATTTCATTTTTTCTCTTCCTGTATATAGTGCAAAGCCAAACCTAGCTTCATACACTTGTTTTCATCTTGCGCTTGTTTTGCTGCGTCCGGATTGTGGTCGCGGTCGTGTTTGGCGAGCACCTTGTTGATATCTTCCAGACACTGTTGTGCACGATCGTTGATGAGTTGACGAAGTTCAGCAACGGACTCCACTGGGATGTTGTCATAGTAGACTTTACGTTGAAAATACTTATCGTCTTCATTCTCTATATTGTGTTCAATGGTATTCATGAGTTCTGCTAAATTCTCTGAAAGTAATTTGAATTGCTCAACACTGCCCGCATCCGGGATATAGGCCTGTTTAACTAATCGCAATTGGCCTTCGCTGTTCTGTTCAATGGCACCGGTGCGACTAAGCTCGTCGGCAATCGTACGTGCTGTGATATCACCGCTGTAATCCTTTACCAGTTGTGAAAAGTTCGGTGAACCCTCTTCAAAGTTTAACGAGACAGGTTGGCCATTTGGGTCAAGAAATCGCGGGTCACTCACCCAGCCACTGATGACGCGGGCCGCGCGGTTGAGTTTATGCAGGGCTTCGATTTGCTCAGCTTCGTTTTGATTTAACAGGCGATGGACCTCTTTGCGCGATAAGCCGGTAATGGTAGAGACCCGTGAGGTTGTTTGCTTGCGCCCGGGAATGGCCAGGTCGATTTGTGCCGCGTCGACGAAGGCCGCCTTGGCCGCCTCAGCAAATTCACCGTAACCCATGCCGCGCCTCAGTAAGATGCGCGCCAGTGGCCGCAACATAAAGCGAATGTACTGGTAAATCTGGGTACTGGTCTCTGTGTTGTCTAATTTGCCCATATGGTCTTGTTCATCACATTCTCTAAATATTGCTGACCATCATACCTGATCATGCTTGACATCCCAAGAAATTGGGATATTATTCCCAATAATTGATGGGAAATAAATCCCAAACAAGGACGACCTACTCGATTAATGAATTAACCAGGAGTGATTAACATGATAGATACACGTATTTTCAATAAGTTAGGGATTATGAGTGGCGTGATCGCCGTGGTCCTGTTATCAGGCTGTGGGGTAAGGGATATGGCACATCAAGAGGTGACCCGTGGAGCACCACACCCATATCCTCAAGCAAAACCAGCAGCGCAGCCTATGACGGCGGCAATCTATGCGCCCGCTGAAACAGTGGGAGTCCACGGTAGCGGGCAGTACCTGCAGCCCAACTATGATGCCCTGGATCGGGAGGAATATAACAAAATCAGCGAAAACCAGTTTTTAGCGGTGCTGGAAAATCCTATGTCGACCTTTTCCATTGATGTCGATACTGCGGCCTATAGTAATGTCCGCCGTTTCATCAACCAGGGTAGCTTACCTCCCGTTGATGCGGTGCGGATCGAAGAGATGATTAATTACTTTGATTATGACTACCCTGCACCAAAGGGTAATGTACCGTTTTCGATTACGACAGAATCAGGTCCGGCGCCCTGGAACCCGGAGCACAAACTGGTACACATTGGTCTAAAGGGTAAGGTCATTGATGAAGCCCAGTTACCAGCCGCCAATCTGGTTTTTCTTATCGATGTATCAGGCTCTATGTCAGCGCGTTTACCACTGGTTAAATCTTCTATGAAACTACTTGTTAAAAAGATGCGCCCCCAGGACCGGGTCGCGATCGTAGTATATGCAGGAGCTGCGGGGCTTGTGCTTGAATCTACTTCAGGTAGTGATAAAGAAACTATCTATGATGCGATAGATAACTTGCGGGCCGGTGGTAGTACTGCAGGTGGGGCTGGTATTAAGCTCGCTTATAAAGTCGCGATAGATAATTTCAAACAAAATGGAAACAATCGTTTGATCCTGGCAAGTGACGGCGATTTCAATGTTGGCCCTTCGTCGCAATCAGATTTACAAAAGTTGATTGAGAAGAAACGCGAATCGGGTGTGTTCCTAACCGTGCTTGGTTTTGGTATGGGTAATTACCGTGATGGTCTGGCAGAGACACTGGCTAATAAAGGAAATGGTAATTATGCCTATATTGATTCTATGCAGGAGGCGAAGAAAACACTCGTCAATGAATTTGGCGGTACCATGATGACGATTGCCAAGGATGTAAAACTACAGATCCAGTTTAATCCGGCCGCAGTCCAGTCGTATCGTTTGATCGGTTATGAAAATCGTTTGTTACACAATGAAGATTTTGATAACGATAAAAAGGATGCCGGTGAGCTGGGTTCTGGGCATACTGTCACAGCAATTTACGAAGTAATTCCAACTAAAGCAGGCGATAAAGTAAAGACGGGCAATTCACCGCGCTATGTCAAGCAGGATAAGCAGGGCAGTACAGCAGATGAACTCATGTATGTGAAATTCCGTTACAAAGAACCTTATGCTGATAAGAGCAAACTAATAGAAAAAATTGTTAAGCGAAGTGATGATCAGTCTGATAGCCATCGCTTTCAGTTATCAGCAGCCGTCGCAGAATTTGGGATGTTGTTACGAAATTCACAGTTTAAAGGTAAGGCAAACTATCAACAGGTTATCTCACTGGCACGTGCAGGTAAGGGTGAAGACAAGCATGGTTATCGTAGTCAGTTTATTACTTTAGTTGAGACCGCAGAAGAAATTGCGGCGGTTAAATAGAAATTAACCCTCTCCTGCTGGAGAAGTGGGAGAGGGTTTACTATCAACCAAAGTCGATTTGGTTGTGTAATCGTTCGCATTGTCAAGCACCAAGTCTGATTTGTCTTTAAAGAAAGCTACTTAGGACTGGAAGCTTAATGATTCAGGGCTATAGTTTTCAAGTGACTTACTCAAAGTATACTGTATTTTTTATAATGTTTTTGTCTCGAAAAGAGCCGTTTGTGGTATATGGGTGGAAAAATTATATACAGCGGGTAAGTGTTTGATTTGATGGAGGCATTTACTAAATACTTTGTAGCACTATTGCTGTTCAGCTTGTCGCAAGCGAGCGTTGCATCTGAACCCAACATCACTGCTGAAGAGCCTAAGCTCCGGGCCGCGATTGTGCTAGGTATCTTAAGGTTTACCAATTGGCCCGAAGATGCTCCACTCACTAATTCGCTTAATCTGTGTACTGTCGGTAGCCCTTCCTCGAGTGCTGCATTGGCGGAGATTAGTAGTAAACAACAGTTTCAGAACTTGCCCATCGTTATTCATAAACTCAATAGTAATTCATCAGACTTCTCTAAATGTAATGCCCTGGTTATGGGCGCAAATGTAAACAGTGAATTATTGAAAAATTTATCTGATAGCGAGGTATCTCATGGTGTCTTGACAGTTTGTGATTACTGCAAGACCAGCAATAAAAACGCGATGGTGTACCTGGTGCGTGTTGAAAATCGTATAGCTTTTAAAATTGATCTGAGGCAGTCAAGTAAAAATGGGATGAAATTTAGCTCTTCACTATTAGAGCTTGCGACTGAGGTAGTAAAAGACTGATGCCACAGAATACCAACAAGAAAATGTTTAAACACAGAGTGCTCAAGGCATTCAGGCTAGCGATTGTTATTGGTTTATCCGTAGCCTTTGTTGTTCTTAGTGGGCTTAAGTATAAACATGATGATGAATGGTTAGGTAATGATATAGAGATCATCGGTAACATATTCGGAAACCGTTCAGCAGCGGCGTTAGTATTCAACGATGTAGAGACAGCTAACAAAAACCTCAGAGCTGCACGATTTAATCAATCCATAGACTTACTTTGCCTTTACGATAAAACTGGAAAACTATTCACCCACTATGAAGTTAATACAAGTAACAAAGTTTGTAAGTTATGGGAAGCTGGGCCAGGTTCTAAAAGATCACAACGTGAAAATAGTCTTATGGCTATGGTCATTACCAGGTCGATAATTGATCAGGATGAGTTGTTAGGCCATATCACTGTTTATAGTAATAAAAATGCGATATTAGATTCATTGTTAAAATTTGGTTTTACCTTGTTATTTGTATTTGTTGGCTTGTGGTTGATCATGTCCTTTATGATTAAAAGAGCGTTAGCAAAAATTTTGCTACCTCTTGAAGAATTAAGTGCAACAGCAAAGGATATTGCTTTTCATAAGCTGTACGAAACGCGCGCACAAAAATTGAGTGAAGATGAAATTGGTGAGTTGGTTGAAGTATTTAACCAAATGCTGGACTCGATTGCTGAAGAGAATCGTGCCCTGATTCAGTCTGAGTCAAGGTTCAGATCGTTGACTAACGGATCACCAGTAGGTGTTTTTCAACGAGATGTTAATGGAAACATATTATACGCCAATGATACATGGTACGAAATAACGGGACTAAACAGAGAGAGTACAGATAAATTCCGGAGCAATATTCTCGAGACTTATAAGAGACAATATGAAAATTCATGGAAAGATATGAGTGAACGATCAGGTACACAAATAAATGAATTTGCCTATAAAAATCCAATTACTGAGAATACCCAGTCTTTTATGGAATACACCTCAGTGCTCTTTGACTCGGAAAAAAATATAGAAGGTTATATTGGTACTTTACTGGATATGTCTGAGTTAAAAGATGCGCAGATTGAGCTTGAAAAACTCGCATTCTATGACCCACTAACAAATTTACCAAATCGTCGTTTTTTCCGCGACCATTTAAATTATATTATTGCCGATGCGAAGCGTAACACGCTTAATATCGCGATCCTGATGTTGGATTTAGACAATTTTAAGAAAGTAAATGACTCGCTTGGGCATGACACAGGAGACAACTTGCTCGAAATAATAGCTGATCGAATGCAAGCAATTGTACCTGAGTCGTGCGTATTATCCAGAATGGGCGGTGATGAATTTTTATTTTTGTTAGCAGATGCAAGCGCAGATGAAGCGGCAGTAATTGGCCAGAAGATACTCGACATTATTAGTGAACCTATTGATATAAGCGGACATGTGCTTGAAATTAGCGGCTCAATTGGTGTGGCGATGTATCCAGATGACGGTGTGACATCACATGATCTTATTAAAAATGCTGACATGGCACTTTATAACGCAAAAGATAAAGGTCGCAAACAAGTTAACTTCTATTCAAGAGAGTTGGACAAACATATTAAGGAAAACTTACGTTTAGAGGGCAAACTGCGAAAGGCGATCAGTAATGAAGAATTTTGCGTTTATTTACAACCATTTTATTCTACACAACAAGAGAAGAACGTCTGGGCTGAGGCATTATTACGATGGCCTGACAAAGACGAAGGGTTTATTCCACCAAACAGGTTTATACCCCTGGCTGAGAGTTTGGGCGTAATTCACAAACTAGGTCGTTATGTTATTACCCAGGTATGTAACCACTTAACCACACATAAATATTACTTAGAGAAAAGCGGTATCGATGGCATATCTGTCAACCTGTCAGCGTTAGAGTTTTTCTCGCGCAATTTTCTACCTGAAGTACGTAGCATACTGAGAGATACGAATGTTGATCCAACAAAACTAGAATTCGAAATTACTGAATCAATTGTTATGGGGGATACAGAAAATGCTATCCATATCATGCAGTCGTTACGTGATTTGGGCTGTAGATTATCAATAGATGATTTCGGAACTGGTTATAGTTCACTCTCATATTTAAAACGCTTTCCAATTACATCATTAAAAATTGATCAATCATTTGTTACAGATATTCCATCGGATAAAAATGATATCGAAATATGTACCGCGATTATTGCTATGGCTCACAAATTAGGGCTAGCTGTCGTTGCCGAAGGTGTTGAGACGGTAGCACAACGTGATTTTTTGATAGAACAGGGTTGTGAATTACTGCAAGGCTATCTATTTGCCAGACCAGAAGATATCAATGAGATTATTAAACGCGGAAGAAGTAACACAATACGAAGTATAAAATGAAGGTACAAGAATATGTACGAAATAAATATTTATACGCAACGAGGGAACAAAATATACAATTTAATTTGTTGCTTTGTTGCCTTATTTTGTTTTAACTCACTCGTTTACGCAGCTGATAAACAAAATATTGAGTTAGCTGCACAAACGCGAAACCTGGATTTAGAAGAGTTGTTACGAATGGATCTTCGTCAGTTGACTAATATCGATGTGTCATTGGCTTCGCGCATTGAAGAAAAACAGTTCAAGGCGCCAGCTGCTATCTACGTACTGACGCAAGAAGATATTCGTCGCTCAGGTCATCGACGATTACCAGAAATATTACGTATGGTGCCGGGTTTACATGTGGGTAAGCTCGACGCAAATAAGTGGGCAATAAGTTCTCGTAATAGTCAGTTGCGTTTTACTAGCACAATGTTAGTGATGATCGATGGCCGCCATGTTTTCACTCCATTTTATGCTGGTGTCTATTGGGAAAGTCAGGACACCTTTATTGAAGATATTGAGCGCATTGAAATAGTGCGTGGACCAGGCGGCTCGCTTTGGGGCGCCAATGCGGTTGATGGAATCATTAACATCATCACCAAATCAGCAGCGAATACTCATGGCAGTAAGGCATACGCCTTAGCCGGTGCCGGTGAAATGAAATATGAGGCGGGTGCTCGCTATGGTAACAAAACTGCAAGTGAGATTAACTACAGAGTATTTGCAAAAGGATACAAGACTGATACCGGGGAATATCTTGGCACTGATGCCAGCAACAATAATGGATATGCGCCAATTGGCACCGATGCGAATGATGAGGGAAAAGCTCAGCAAGCAGGATTTCGTATGGATTGGAACTCAGGCAAGGATAGTTACATGTTACAGGGAAATGCCTACCAGGGTGAATTCGATGAAGACCGTGTGGTTAGTAGTACACGTGTTCCTAACACAATAGAGTCTGAAGGATATAACGCGGTATTTAACTGGAAGCGAGAGTTAACTAATGGAGAATCGCTTATCGTGAATGCCTTTGTTGATCAGATTAGTCGCGATGATAATATTCTAATGAATGATGAAGTCACTCTGGACGTTGATCTGCAGCACACTATTTTAATATCTAATCACAATGTCGCCTGGGGCCTGGGTTATCGTTATTATGAGAATAAAGCTCGCATTACTGACCCAACTAGTTGTGGATTTGCCACGCCGTGTTTTGCTGTTGACCCTGAGGAGAAAGACTTATCAACCTGGAGTGCTTTTATACAAGACCGTATAGTTTTATCTGATGAATATGCAATAACAATTGGTTCTAAATTCGAGGATAATGATTATACTGGATTTGAATATCAGCCCACACTTCGTGGACTGTGGACACCTGATAACGATACAACATATTGGGCTGCTGCGACACGTGCAGTGCGTGTTCCTGATCGGGTTAATACTGACGGTATACTGGACTTTGGTGGTACGACCGTATCTATTGGTAATATAAATCAAGAATCGTTTATAAATTACACCTATGAGCTGGGTTATCGTAAGCGCATTTCTAATACCTGGATTCTGGATGGGACTGTTTTCTACAGTGACTATCGTAATACAGCACAGACTACTTCAGGTATTGATGATGTATATGGATTTGAGGGTTACGTGAAGTACCAGTACAACCACGACTTGCGTATGGAATTGGGTTATACCTTTAACGAAGGCGATACAATATTTGCTAATGGTAGCACTGAACCGCGTTCGAGATTACCCAAGCATACTATTTTTCTACGTTCTAACTATGATCTTAGAAGTGATATGGATCTGGATGCCATGGTGTATTATGTTGATGATAGCAAGAGCCCTAGTGGAACCACTGATATCCATGCCTATACACGTGTCGATTTACGCTATGGTTGGCGACCAATGAAGAATTTGGATTTAAGTCTGTTGTTGACCAATATGCTGGATGATGCGCATGCTGAAAGTCGGGATTCCACGAAGATCAATACAGGTGTGAAACGCGGCGCTATGTTGAAACTAACCTTTACAAATTAAAAAAGGGGCAGTAAAAACTGCCCCTTTTTTGTTCTAACAAACTCAATAATACTTAGATTTCAAATGTACCCTTGAGTTTCTTAGGTACAGCTACACCCTTGATGCGTACATACTTAGGCATGCCATCTTTATAAGGAGGATAGTCTTCACCCTTAATTAGAGGCTCCATGTAAGTACGACAGGCTTTAGTGATACCGTAGCCATCTTTAGTGATGAAGTTCTCTGGCATCATCTTTTCAACGTTAGCAACCTTGCTCAGGTCAGCCATACCGACTTTCCATTTGAAAGGTTTGTTCGAGATACGATCAACAGTAGGCATAACAGAGTTATGACCTTGGATCGCAAACTGAACCGCTGCTTTACCCATTGCATAAGCCATATCAACGTCAGTCTTTGAGGCAATGTGACGTGCTGCACGTTGTAAATAATCAGCAACCGCCCAGTGGTTCTTAAGACCTAACTCAGATTGAATCATGCCGCTAATAACTGTGGCCGCACCGCCCAACTGACTGTGACCAAATGCGTCTTTAAGACCACTCTCAGCCAGGAATCGACCGTCAGGCCAGTGAACGCCTTCAGAAACAACAACAGAGCAATAACCGTGTTTGTTGACCAGTTCGTTAACACGTGCCAGGAATTTCTCCTGATTGAACTCAACTTCTGGGAACAGGATAACAGTTGGGATTGGAGTGTCATCAGTTGATGCCAGGCCACCAGCTGCTGCAATCCAGCCTGCGTGACGACCCATAACTTCAACGATGAAGACCTTGGTTGAAGTCTTTGACATAGAGGCTACGTCGAAAGATGCTTCGCGAGTTGATACTGCAACATACTTAGCGACTGAACCGAAACCTGGGCAGTTATCAGTAATGGGTAAGTCGTTATCAACGGTCTTAGGCACGTGGATTGCCTGGATAGGGTATCCCATTTCTTTTGATAGCTGAGAGATCTTATAACAGGTATCAGCAGAGTCACCACCACCGTTATAGAAGAAGAAGCCAATATTGTGTGCTTTGAAGACTTCGATCAGGCGCTCATATTCGCGGCGATTTTCTTCCAGAGACTTCAGCTTGAAACGGCATGAACCAAACGCACCAGATGGAGTGTGACGCAGGGCTTTAATGGTTGCAGCAGATTCTTTAGTTGTATCGATCAGGTCTTCAGTCAGCGCACCGATGATACCGTTACGGCCTGCATAGACTTTACCAATCTTGTTGCTCTTGCGGGCAGCTTCAATCACACCAGCGGCACTTGCATTGATTACCGCAGTTACACCACCAGATTGCGCATAGAAGGCATTCATGGGTGGAGTCTTAGGCTTAGCTTTACGCTTGGTAGCCTTCTTCTTTGTCACTTTCTTTTTGGCAGCTTTTTTCTTGCCCTTTTTCTTGGTTACTTTTTTCTTAGCAACCTTCTTTTTACCTTTCTTCTTTGTTACTTTCTTTTTGCTGGTTTTTTTCTTCACGGCTTTTTTCTTAGCCGCTTTCTTCTTTGCTTTCTTTTTCGTAGCCATTAAATGTTCTCCATTAAGCTAGTATTTGAATGTTTAAAGTTAATTCTGT
>Ga0316205_10004570_pt1 | contig 12012 bp, 6 predicted proteins | sample 3monthpyrite_MG_FD_204941 | JGI IMG/M metagenome (GOLD analysis project Ga0316205, IMG submission 204941) | Microbial mat bacterial communities from mineral coupon in-situ incubated in ocean water Damariscotta River, Maine, United States -... | ecosystem: Environmental > Aquatic > Marine >... | reverse complement strand
GCGTACTCCAGTGCAGATTTCATGGCCGCGCAAAAGAAAGCGGGCGGGATAGCTGCCAAGTTCAAACCGGCTGGTTAAGGCGGTTAGGCAGATTCGGGAAAACCAACGCTCGGGCATCGTCCGGGCGGTTTTAGTTTGTGGTGGGCTTGGCCTGATGCACTTTGAGCGGCTTTGCGCGCCTATAGTTGACCTTGGGTTCTAGCACAGCATTCGACACTAAGGGCATCAAAACGGACGTTTTCCGCGCTCTCAAAACCATGCAGCCTCTTGAGGCAAGGACGCATCGCCTCCATGCCCCTCCCCCTGCCCCGCCATAAAACTTGCCTACCGCCCTTCTCCTCTGTCATTCTGCGCCTAACCAAAAAACGCAGAGCAGGCACATGAACCCCTCCGACATGCAGGTCATCGGCATCTGCCGTTTTTCCTACCCTGCCCTCGGCGGGTTCCAGGTCGAGCATGAGACGGTCGAAGACCGCGAAGCCTTTCTCTACGACCCCGTCCGCATGGAGGAACGCTTTGGCACTTTCGAGACACTCACCCTGCCCCCCCTGCGCGCCCAGACCGATCCCGATTTCACCTTCGCGGTGGTGATCGGCACTTCCCTGCCCGCTCCCTACCGCGAGCGGCTCGAAGCGCTGCTGGCCGATATCCCCCAGGCGCGGATCATCGCGCGCGAACCGGGTCGGCATCGCCCGGTGATGAAGGAGGTGGTCAATTCCCTGCGCGAGGACCGCAAGGCCCATTCGCTCCAGTTCCGCATGGATGACGATGACGCCGTCGGGGTCCGCTTTGTCCAACGTCTGCGCGAGGTGGCGGGCGATGTCTCGGGACTGATCCGCGCCAACCGCTACGTGGGCATCGACTTCAATCAGGGTTTCACCGTCCGGGTGGACGCCGGCGGCATCCACGCCAAGCCTTCGGTAGAATCCCTTTGGACCCCGGCCCTGGCCATCGCTGTGTCGCCCCATGCCTCGCGCGGTATCCTGAATTTCAGCCATGCCAAACTGAGCCGCATCATGCCGGTCGTGTCGATCACGGGCGAAGACATGTTCATCCGCGGCCACAATGAATTCAACGACTCGCGGCAGAAGGACGGCATCAAACCCGTGCGCCTGGCGCGTATCGACGCCGAGACCGCGACCCATCTCAAGCGCGTCTTCAACATTGACGAGGATCATGTCCGTGACGTTCACCGATAAGGCAATTGCATGCGCGTGATCGGCCTCTGCCGCTTCTCCTATCCCGCAGTCGGCGGGTTCCGCCGTATGCATGACACGCTGGAGGAGCGCGAGGCCTATCTCTATGACGATGCCCGCATGGCGATCCGCTTCCGGCATTTCGAGGCGCTGACCCTGCCCTCCCTGCGGGCACAAACCAACCCCGACTTCACCTTCCTGGTGATCATCGGGGAACGGATGCCGAAGAAATGGCTGGACCGGCTGCATGACGTGACCACCGGCCTGCCGCAGGTCAGGATCACTCCCACCCCTCCGCTCAAGCACCGACTCGCGCTGTCACTCGCCATCCAGAAGGAGCTGGGCGATGAGCGACCTGAATCCCTGCAATTCCGGCTTGATGATGACGACGCCGTGGCCGTTGACTTTTTGCAGCAGGCGCTCTTTGCGGTGCGCCGCACAGGGCGTTTCCGCCGAGAGAGCCCGCGTATGGCCTTCGAGTTCAACAACGGGTTTTCCGTACAGATGACCGACGAAACCCTGCTGGTGAAACCCGAATTCAGCGGCTTTCTGTCCTGTGGTCTCGCCGTGGTCTTCCCGGCGGGCGATGACAAGACGATCATGAATTTCGGCCATCACAAGCTGCATCTTTCCATGCCCGCGGTGATCCAGCCATCATTGCCGATGTATCTGCGCTCGAAACATGACGACAATGACAGCGGCAGGAAATTTCAGCCCAAGGGGCTGGAACCCATGACCGACACGCAGAAGGCGATGATCGAGGACCGCTTCAACGTGTCCGAAGCGCATATTGCAAGCGTTTGCGCCGACCTTCCTGTGCCTCCCGGACAAGGGTGAAGACCCCGCTCGCCACCACGACCCCGGCCCCGATCAGCGTGATCATGTCCGGCCAGTCTCCGAAGACCAGCCAGCCCAGCAGCAACGCCCAGACAAGACCGGTATAGCGGAACGGCGCGGTGAAACTGATCTCGCCCACCCGCATCACCATGATCGAGAACAGATAGCCGCCGATCACGCTGACCGCCGCCGCGACCAGCAGCGCGCCCTCCCGGCCACTCAGCGGAACCCAGTCGACGGTCAGGCTGGCCAGCCCATAGACGGTTGTGATCCCGATCGTCGTCACCCAGGTGACAAGCATCGAAGCCGTGTCCCGGCTCAGCCGCCGCGTGCTCAGATCCCGCACCGTGACCGCGCAGACCGCCAGCAGGCCGTAGACCGCATAGCCGTTGAACCCTTCGGTGCCCGGCTGCACGATCAGCATCACCCCGCTGAACCCCACAACAATGGCCACGAGCCGGCGCCAGCCGAACCCCTCGCCCAGAAACAGCGCGGCCGCGACGGCAATCGCCAGCGGCAGCGCCGCAAGGATCGCGGTGATCGTGGCCAGCGGCAAATAGGTGAGGCCCGTGAGAAAGAAGTAGGTCGCGGCGATCTCGGCACAGGTCCTGAGCGCCACCAGCCCGCGGTCGCGCACCGCGATACGGCCCCGGAACGCCCCCATGCGCCAGGCCAGAAGGCTGACCATCACCGCCGTCAGAATGCCGCGCAGGAACACGATCTGAAAGAGCGGCACATCTCCGGTCATCAGCTTGACAAAGGTGTCGTTGACGGTGAAAGCCGCCATCGACACCATCATGAATACCGCGCCGGTCAGGTTATCCGAAAGTTTCATGTGTAAGGGCCTTCGACTTGCCTCATCCTTGTCAGGGTAATGCGGCGGCAGCGCAAGATCAGAGTGGCAGGTGCCGGACCGGCCCGTCCCCCCCGGTTTGCCGCACGCGGCGTTTTGCACTTGGCGGCCAGGCCAATTGCACCCATACACGGCGGGTGTTCTCTCGGCATTTCATCACGGTCTGGCATCACCTTCGATATGTCCCCCTGCTGTCCGCTCTGACCTTTTCACGTTGGCGCGGATTTGATGGTCGCGCGCGGGCTCTGGGCAACCTTGTCGGCGGCGTCGCCCGGTGGTTTCCGCCCGCCCGGTTTCGCATCGACCGCGAGGTGAGGCGTGTCTTTCCCGACATGCCGCCCGCTGAACGGATGGACCTGTGCCGCCGCATTGGCCGGAACATGGGTCAGACCCTGTTCGAGATATACCATTGTGCCGAATTCCAGACGCTTGAAGACAGGTTTACCACCTCGGGTCCGGGTCTTGCCGCACTGGAAGAGGCGCGGGCGCAGGGCAAGGGTGCCATCATCGTGTCCGGGCATTTCGGTCAATGGGAGGCCATCCGCGCGGTCCTCAAGGCCCGCGGCATGGAAACCGGCGCGGTGTATCGCCCGCAATCCAACCGCCACTACCAGCGCCGGTTGCTGGCGGGGATCGAGGCGGGCGGCAAACCGATCCTGCCCACCGGCAGGCACGGCACCAAGGCACTGGTCAGCCACCTCCGCAGCGGTGGTTTTATCGCGATCCTTCTGGATGAAAAGTCACGGGACGGGATCTGGATGCCGTTTCTGGGGCACGAAGCGCTCACCTCGGTGGCGGCGGCGCGCCTGGCGCTGAAATACGACCTTCCCATGGTGCCCGCCTTCGGCACGCGGGTCGGCAAGACCAGTCATTTCACGGTCGAGTTCGAGGCCCCGATTGCGCATAGCGACAGCCTCACCATGACACAGGAATTCAACGACGGCCTGTCGGCCAGAATTATTGAAAATCCGGATCAATGGTACTGGATGCTGCGCCGTTGGCAGGGCGGATAAATCACCGTTCGGCAGAGATTTCGGTGATCGCCAGAACGTGCTGAATGACAACGCTTGTATTGAATGCCAGTCATTTGCCGGCAACTTGACGCTCGAAGTCTCCGACGTCAAAGAAACCTCGACAGCATTTGACTTGCATGTCGTCGTCGAGTTCCCACTCGTGCCAACCGGGCAGGGATACAAAATTCCCGGTTTCTGCGTGATTGCCTTCGAGGGTCCAAATAAACACGGCTCTGTCCCCGGCGTGACGCGTTTCGTGACAGTGCACAACCAGCCCGGGGAAAGTTGCCAACAATTCTTTCGCATTTTCGCTGATTTCGGCACGACCGACATGCGGGTCTCCACCGTTGACGGTGATTGTCCCGTTCTTTGCAAACAGCTCCGCAATTCTGTCAGCGTCCCCCTCGCTCCAGGCGGCGGCATGTTCCATTGCCATTTCCCCGACTCGCCGGGCTCTTTGCGTTGTCATGCGTCTCTCCAAATTCAGGGTCGCTCTATTGGGTGAGATTCTAAAGGGCCGGGAACAAAAGGTAAATCAGGGTACAGATGTGTGGTCCGACATCTCATCTTTGGCAAAAAATCCGCCAGCTTCCAATCAAAAAAGGCCCCGCCAAACCGGCAGGGCCTCTTCTTCTTCTCACATCGGTCCCCGATTAGTCGTCGCGGCTTTCGGGTGTTTCCACCAGCGTGTCGAACGCATCGCCACCGATGATGTCATCCTCCGCCGGGGCGGCCAGGGCTGCGGCGGCTTCGGCCTCTTCGCGGCGTGCCTCGATGACCACGTTGTCGCGGCTCTGGGCGATCTGGCGCATGTCCTGCGTGGCCCCACCGGTGCCCGCCGGGATCAGGCGACCCACGATGACGTTCTCCTTGAGACCCACCAGCTTGTCGCGCTTGCCCTGAACGGAGGCTTCCGTCAGCACTCGCGTTGTCTCCTGGAAGGAGGCCGCCGAGATGAACGACCGCGTCTGCAGGCTCGCCTTGGTGATCCCCAGCAGGATCGGCTCGCCCTGGGCGGGACGCACGCCCTTGGCCAGCGCCTTTTCGTTCGCCGCATCGAACTCGGCCTTGTCGACATGCTCGCCCTTGAGCAGCGTCGTCTCACCCGAATCCTGGATCTCCCACTTCTGGAGCATCTGGCGCACGATGACCTCGATGTGCTTGTCGTTGATCTTCACACCCTGGAGGCGATAGACGTCCTGCACCTCGTCGATCATGTAGTCCGCCAGCGCCTCGACACCCATGATGCTCAGGATGTCGTGCGGCGCCGGGTTGCCGTCCATGATGTAGTCGCCCTTCTGCACGAAGTCGCCTTCCTGCACCGGGATGTGCTTGCCCTTGGGCACCATGTATTCGACCGTCTCGAGCGTGTCGTCGGCCGGTTCGATGCTGATCCGGCGCTTGTTCTTGTAGTCGCGCCCGTAGCGGACATAGCCGTCGATTTCCGCGATGATGGCATGATCCTTGGGGCGACGCGCCTCAAAGAGTTCGGCCACACGCGGCAGACCACCGGTGATGTCCTTGGTCTTGGCACCCTCACGCGGGATACGTGCGACCACGTCACCGGCCTTGATCTCGTCCCCGTCCTCGATGCTCAGAACCGCATCGACGGACATCGGATAGGTGACCGGGTTGCCGGCCTCGTTGCGCACAGGCTCGCCATCCTTGCCGACCACGATGATCTCGGGCTTGAGCTCGTTGCCCTTGGGGGCGGCACGCCAGTCGACCACGATCTTCTGGGTCATGCCCGTGGCATCGTCAGTCTCATCACGCACGGCCACACCGGCCACCAGGTCGACGAATTTTGCCGTACCGGATTTCTCGGCGATGATCGGCAGCGTGTAGGGATCCCACTCGAAGAGCTTGTCGCCCCGGGCCACTTTCGTGCCCGCCGTGACATGCAGCCGCGAGCCATAGCCGACCTTGTGGCTGGCCAGTTCGCGGTCGCCGTCATCCATGATCTTGAGCTTCATGTTCCGGCCCATCACGAGGGTCTCGCCGCGCGAATTCTCCAGCGTGCTTTCGCCGTCAAAGACCACAGTACCCTTCTGGCTGGCCTCGAGGAAGGACTGCTGGCCACCCTGCGCAACCCCGCCGATGTGGAAAGTCCGCATGGTCAGCTGCGTGCCCGGCTCACCGATGGACTGTGCCGCGATGATGCCCACTGCCTCGCCGGTGTTGACCATCGTGCCGCGCGCAAGGTCACGGCCATAGCACATGGCACAAACGCCATCCTCGGCCTCACATGTCAGCGGGCTGCGGATGCGCATGGACTGAACCGCCGCCTCCTCGATGGCGTCGGCCATCCGCTCGTCGATGAGCTCGCCTTTCCTGAGAACCACTTCCTTGGTGCCCGGACGCAGCACGTCCTCGGCCGTCACCCGTCCCAGCACGCGCTCGCCCAGGGACGCCACGACTTCACCGTCATTGACGGCCGCCTCGGCGGTAATGGCGCGGTCGGTGCCGCAATCATGCTCGCGCACGATGCAGTCCTGGGCCACATCCACCAGACGCCGGGTCAGATAACCGGAGTTGGCCGTCTTGAGGGCCGTATCCGACAGACCCTTGCGGGCGCCGTGAGTCGAGTTGAAGTATTCAAGAACGGTCAGACCTTCCTTGAAGTTCGAGATGATCGGCGTCTCGATGATATCGCCGTTCGGCTTGGCCATCAGGCCGCGCATACCGCCCAGCTGCTTCATCTGCGTGACCGAGCCCCGCGCGCCCGAGTGGGCCATCATGTAGACGCTGTTGGGTTCCGCTTCGGCCCCGTTCTCGTCGGTCTTGCCCGCCGAAATGGTGCCCATCATGGCCTCGGTCACCTGGTCGTTGCATTTCGACCAGGCGTCCACGACCTTGTTGTACTTCTCGCCCTGAGTGATCAGGCCGTCCATGTATTGCTGTTCGAACCCTTTGACCTGATCGCGGGTCTCGTTCACGATGCTCCATTTGGTGTCCGGGATCACCATATCGTCCTTGCCGAACGAAATGCCCGCCTTGAACGCCTCGCGGAAGCCCATGGTCATGATCTGGTCGCAGAAGATGACGCTCTCTTTCTGACCGCAATAGCGATAGACCGTGTCGATCACCTGCTGCACTTCCTTCTTGCGCAGCAGCCGGTTGACCAGGGCATAGGGTGCCTTGGCGTTCTTCGGCAGAAGCGCACCCAGGCGCACCCGGCCCGGGGTGGTTTCCACGCGGGAGAACACCTCGTTGCCTTCCTCGTCGATCTGCGGAATGCGCGCGGTGATGCGCGCGTGCAGATGCACCTCGCCTGCGTCCAGCGCGTGTTGCACCTCGTCGATCGAGGCAAAGACCATGCCCTCGCCCTTCATGCCCTCGCGCATTAGTGATGCATAGTAGAGGCCAAGGATCATGTCCTGAGACGGCACGATGATCGGCGCGCCGTTGGCGGGCGACAGAACGTTGTTGGTGGACATCATCAGCACGCGCGCTTCCAGCTGCGCCTCAAGGCTCAGCGGCACGTGCACGGCCATCTGGTCGCCGTCAAAGTCGGCGTTGAAGGCCGAACAGACCAGCGGGTGCAGCTGGATCGCCTTGCCTTCGATCAGGACGGGTTCGAACGCCTGAATGCCAAGACGGTGCAGCGTCGGCGCACGGTTCAGCATGACGGGGTGTTCGCGGATGACCTCATCCAGAATGTCCCAGACTTCGGGACGTTCCTTTTCCACCAGCTTCTTGGCCTGCTTGACAGTGGATGAGAGCCCCTTGGCCTCAAGCCGCGAATAGATGAACGGCTTGAACAGCTCCAGCGCCATCTTCTTGGGCAACCCGCACTGGTGCAGCTTCAGTTCCGGCCCGGTCACGATGACTGAACGACCCGAAAAGTCGACGCGCTTGCCCAAAAGGTTCTGACGGAAACGACCCTGCTTGCCTTTCAGCATGTCCGACAGCGATTTCAGCGGGCGCTTGTTGGCCCCCGTGATGACACGGCCACGGCGACCGTTGTCGAAAAGCGCATCCACCGATTCCTGCAACATCCGCTTTTCGTTGCGCACGATGATGTCGGGCGCGCGCAACTCGATCAGCCGCTTGAGACGGTTGTTCCGGTTGATCACCCGGCGATAGAGATCGTTGAGGTCAGACGTGGCAAAACGGCCCCCGTCCAGCGGCACCAGCGGGCGCAGCTCGGGCGGGATGACCGGGATCACCGTCATCACCATCCACTCGGGACGGTTGCCGGAGTCCAGGAAGGATTCCACGACCTTCAGACGCTTGATGATCTTCTTGGGCTTGAGTTCGCCCGTGGCCTCGGCAAGGTCCGCGCGCAGTTGCTCAGCCTCGGATTCGAGGTCGATCTGCGCCAGCATGTCACGGATCGCTTCGGCGCCGATATTGGCCGTGAAGGCGTCCATGCCGTAAGCGTCCTGCGCGTCCATGAACTCTTCCTCGGTCAGCATCTGACCATAGGTGAGGTCTGTCAGACCCGGCTCGATCACCACGTAGTTCTCGAAATAGAGAACCCGCTCCAGATCGCGCAGCGTCATGTCCAGCATGAGACCGATGCGGCTGGGCAGCGATTTCAGGAACCAGATATGCGCGCAAGGTGCGGCCAGCTCGATATGGCCCATCCGCTCGCGGCGGACCTTCTGCAGCGTGACTTCCACACCGCATTTCTCGCAGACAACGCCGCGGTACTTCATGCGCTTGTATTTGCCGCAAAGGCATTCGTAATCCTTGATCGGGCCAAAGATACGCGCACAGAAGAGGCCATCACGCTCGGGCTTGAAGGTCCGGTAGTTGATCGTCTCGGGCTTCTTGATCTCGCCGTAGGACCAGCTGAGAATACGCTCAGGCGAGGCCAGGCTCACACGGATTTCGTCAAAAACCTGCGCGGGCGCGACGGGGTTGAACGGGTTGTTTGTCAGTTCCTGGTTCATTTTCAAATCCTTGAAAGAGGAGCTTGGAGAGGTGCCGGGGTAAACCCCGGCCTGCGAATTTGGCGTAGGGCGGGGTTCACCCCGCCCTTTGCGTCATTCATCCCCCTCCGCATCCAGGAGTTCCATGTTGAGGCCCAGACCTCGGACCTCCTTGACCAGAACGTTGAACGATTCCGGCACGCCGGCCTCGAAATTGTCCTCGCCCTTGACGATGCTCTCATAGACCTTGGTCCGGCCCGCCACGTCATCCGACTTGACGGTAAGCATCTCCTGCAGCGTGTAGGCCGCACCGTACGCTTCCAGTGCCCAGACCTCCATCTCCCCGAAACGCTGGCCGCCGAACTGGGCCTTACCGCCCAGAGGCTGCTGCGTGACAAGGCTGTAAGGCCCGGTGGAACGCGCGTGGATCTTGTCGTCCACAAGGTGGTGCAGCTTGAGCAGGTATTTGACGCCAACGGTCACGGGGCGTGCAAACTGCTCGCCCGAGCGGCCGTCAAAGAGCACCGACTGACCCGAGGTTTCAAACCCGGCACGGCGCAGCGCATCGTTTACGTCCGCCTCCTTGGCCCCGTCAAAGACCGGCGTGGCGATCGGCACACCGTTCGTGACATTGCCTGCCGCCTCGACCAGCTGATCCTCGCCCATACCGGCGATGCCCTCGTCATAGACATCCTCGCCATAGGCCAGTTTCATCGCTTCACGCACCGGAGTCAGGTCACCCGAGCGCCGGTATTCACCCAGCGCGTCGTCAATCTGCACACCAAAGCCGCGCGCGGCCCAGCCCATGTGGGTTTCAAGGATCTGACCGACGTTCATCCGGCTGGGAACGCCCAGCGGGTTAAGACAGATATCCACCGGCGTGCCATCGGCGAGGAACGGCATGTCCTCCATCGGCACGACCTTCGAGACAACACCCTTGTTGCCGTGCCGCCCGGCCATCTTGTCGCCCGGCTGCAGCTTGCGCTTCACGGCGATGAAGACCTTGACCATCTTCATCACGCCCGGCGGCAAGTCGTCGCCCCGGCGCACCTTCTCGACCTTGTCCTCGAAACGAGCATCGAGCGCGCGTTTCTGCACCTCGTATTGCTCGTTCAGGGCCTCGACCACCTGGGCGTCCTTCTCGTCCTTGAGCGCCAGTTGCCACCATTGGCCCTTGCTCAGGGTCTCCAGCAGCTCCTCGGTGATGTCCGAGTTCGCCTTGACGCCCTTGGGCCCCTTGACGGCTACCTTTCCGAGGATCATCGACTTCAGGCGCGCATAGATGTTGCGCTCCAGAATGGCCAATTCGTCATCGCGGTCACGGGCCAGGCGTTCGACTTCCTCACGCTCGATCTGCAGCGCGCGCTCGTCTTTTTCCACACCGTGACGGTTGAACACGCGCACCTCGACAACCGTGCCGAAATCGCCCGGTTTCACCCGCAGCGACGTGTCACGCACATCCGAAGCCTTTTCGCCAAAGATCGCGCGCAAGAGCTTTTCTTCCGGCGTCATCGGGCTTTCGCCCTTGGGCGTGATCTTGCCCACCAGAATGTCGCCCGGCTCCACGTCCGCACCGATATAGACGATGCCCGCCTCATCGAGGTTGCGCAGCGCCTCTTCACCCACGTTGGGGATGTCCCGCGTGATCTCTTCCGGCCCCAGCTTGGTGTCGCGCGCGGCCACTTCGAATTCCTCGATATGGACGCTCGTGAACACGTCATCGCGCGCCATACGCTCGGAAATCAGGATACTGTCCTCGAAGTTGTAGCCATTCCACGGCATGAACGCGACGACCACGTTGCGGCCCACGGCCAGTTCGCCCATATCCGTTGCCGGGCCATCAGCGATGACCTCGTCCTTGGTCACCGTGTCGCCCACCTTCACCAGAGGCTTCTGGTTGATGCAGGAGTTCTGGTTCGACCGCTGGAACTTGCGCAGGCGGTAGATGTCCACGCCCGCATCGCCCAGCTCGAGGTCCTCGGTGGCGCGCACAACGATCCGGCTTGCATCGACCTGGTCGATAATGCCCGCCCGTTTCGCCATGATCGCCGCACCCGAGTCGCGGGCCACAACCCCCTCGATCCCGGTGCCGACCAGAGGCGCCTCGGCCTGCAGCAGAGGCAGCGCCTGACGCATCATGTTCGAGCCCATCAGGGCGCGGTTGGCGTCGTCGTTTTCCAGGAACGGAATGAGCGATGCGGCAACCGAGACCAGCTGTTTCGGGCTCACGTCGATCAGGTCCACGCCCTCGACTGGCGACAGCGTGTATTCGCCGGACTGACGGGTGTTGACCATCTCGTTCACGAACTTGCCGTTCTCGTCGAGATTGGCATTGGCCTGCGCCACCACGTGGCGCTGCTCCTCGGTGGCGGACATGTACTGCACGTCATCCGTCACCTGACCGTCAACGACCTTGCGGTAGGGCGTTTCGATAAAACCGTACTTGTTCACCCGCGCGAATGTGGCGAGCGAGTTGATCAGACCGATATTGGGCCCTTCCGGCGTCTCGATCGGGCACATGCGGCCATAATGGGTGGCGTGCACGTCGCGCACCTCGAACCCGGCACGCTCGCGCGTCAGGCCGCCCGGCCCAAGCGCGGACAGGCGACGCTTGTGCGTCACTTCGCTGAGCGGGTTGGTCTGGTCCATGAACTGGCTGAGTTGGCTCGAGCCAAAGAACTCGCGAACGGCCGCAGCAGCGGGCTTGGCGTTGATCAGGTCCTGCGGCATAACCGTGTCGATCTCGACCGAGGACATGCGCTCCTTGATCGCGCGCTCCATGCGCAACAGGCCGACGCGGTACTGGTTCTCCATCAGCTCACCGACCGAACGCACCCGGCGATTGCCCAGGTGGTCGATGTCGTCGATGTCGCCCTTGCCGTCACGCAGCTCCACCAGCGCCTTGATGCAGGCCACGATGTCCTCGCGGTCCAGCGTACGCTGCGTGTCGGGCTTGTCCAGCGCCAGGCGCATGTTCATCTTGACCCGGCCCACGGCCGAGAGGTCATAGCGCTCACTGTCGAAGAACAGCGTGTCGAAGAGTGCGGATGCCGCATCCTCGGTAGGCGGCTCGCCCGGACGCATGACGCGGTAGATGTCCATGAGCGCGGTGGTGCGGTTCATGTTCTTGTCCGCGGCCATCGTGTTGCGCATGTAAGGGCCGAAATTGATGTTGTCGATGTCCAGAACCGGGATCTCGGTGATCCCAGCTTCCAGCAGCTCGGCGACAGAACCGC
>Ga0316205_10004569_pt1 | contig 12013 bp, 9 predicted proteins | sample 3monthpyrite_MG_FD_204941 | JGI IMG/M metagenome (GOLD analysis project Ga0316205, IMG submission 204941) | Microbial mat bacterial communities from mineral coupon in-situ incubated in ocean water Damariscotta River, Maine, United States -... | ecosystem: Environmental > Aquatic > Marine >... | reverse complement strand
ACCAGAAATGCAGCCATGGCATTGGGTATCGAAGATGAGGTTGGCAGCATTGAATTTGGAAAAAAAGCTGACTTGGTTTTATGGAACATTAAGCACCCAGCAGATTTATGTTACTGGCAAGGTATGAGCCGAGTTAAAAGGATTTTTAATTGAATAATTCTGAGTTGAAGCAACAGGATTTAAAACAACGTAATCCAAAACTCGTTTTATTTATTGTTATGTTGGTGAGTTTTCTGGGTACTATCGGAATTGCTTTACCATATCCAGTATTAGCTCCTTATTTTATTGACTATCCAGCCAATGAATTAACCCATTTTATGAGTTTTCACCCTAAATTACTTTTGGGTTTTAGTTTGGCGATTTATCCATTGGGCATGTTAATTGGAAGTGTTTATATTGGTGCATTATCTGATCATTTTGGTCGGCGAAAACTGTTGTTGATTACATTGTTTGGTTCCGTGATTGGATATATGATTACTGCATTGGCTATTTACAATGAATCCTTTGTGTTTTTTATTTTTGCCAGATTGGTCACAGGGATTTGTGAAGGGAACATCGCCATTGCCCGTGCTATTGCAGTAGAGCTTCACCCTAAAATTCATAGAACACAGGCTTTATCATTAATCTATTCTGCGACTTATACAGGTTGGATGCTCGGTCCGGTCTTAGGTGGTTTTTTAATGGTTTATGGAGTAGCTGAAGTTTTCATGATAGCTGGTATTGGTATGGCAATCGCCATATTTTTAACCTGGTTTATGATAGCAAAAGATAAAATAAAAGATTTAGATAAAACAGATTTTTGGCACACCATACGCAACAATAATTCTCTGACATTGTTAAAGCACAAAGAAATATTGCCCATGTTTTGGTTTTATTTTCTCTATTCTATGGGTTTAAATGCTTTTTATGATTTTTATCCTGTGTGGTTTGTTGATTATTTTGGCGCAGATGGAAAAATTATTTCGTTAGCAACCATGTGTTTAACTATTGTTATGATTATTGTCAGTGCATTTTATGTAACAAAATTACAGAAAAGATTTGGAGAATTGTCTGTTATTCTCATAGGAGCTGGATTTTTGGCGATTGTATTATTTATTCAACCATTTTTGGGGTTCTACCAAACCTTTGTTCTTTTTGCTTTGATTGGCGGAATTATTGCAATCACCAATGGCATGATACCCAGTTACTTATCGACCTATTTTGGGCACTTGGGACAAGGCAAAGTCATGGGGTTACAAACATCCACCTTTTGCATAACTAATGTTATTATTGCCATATTGGGTGGTGCTTTGTCTATTTTAGACGCTGTTTATGTCTTATTGGTTGGATCGATGTTGGTGATGTTTTCTGTCATTGTTTTATGGAAAAATAGAAAATCTCAATTATTAATGATTTCAAAAACAACTGAGGAAGTTTCGAAGAATTAATTTTTTCTAAAGTTAATATAGGGCAATAGAGATACCAGTAAATAGAAGAGAATTATATAGAGTTCTAAAACTAAAATACTGCAGATACCATAGAATACCTGCAGCATTAATAAGATTATTGGTAGTTATTGTTGTTATAACCGTAGTTATTTGAGCCTTGAACAGATAAGCCTTGCGCTTGCCACGCTTCGATTCCGCCTCTGTACCAATAAACATTGGTGTATCCTAAGTTAATTGCTCTTAAAGCCGCATTATATGACATCCAGCAATAGTTACTTTGACAATAAAACACCATGGCAGTTTGCTTGTTGCCTCTGGTGGCTTGGGTGAGATATTGTCCCATCATTTGTTGGATTTGATCAGAAAAACTGCCAGGAGATGCCGCTTGAACAGCAGGTATGGCACCAGGTAGACTTTGTTGCCCATTGAGTACATCAAAAATTAGCATGCTGTTCTGGCCACTCATAACCATAGATTTAAGTTGATTGGTTGTAATGACCTTGCCGCCAGGAATAGAAGAAGGTGTAGGACCATGAGGGCTTCCAGAATACAATTGACTTGTGGGCTGTACACCAAAATCTTTTAATTCATTATTGTTTGAGCTTGGTTGGCTTCCATAGGGATTTGGGTTTGTTGTTCCTGGATTATTAGGATTGAAGTTTGGATTATAATTTGGATTATTTGGGTTGTTTGGATTTTTTCCAGAATTATAACCAGGATTATTATTAGGGTTATTATTAGGGTTATTATTAGGATTGTTACCGTTATATAAATTTTGCCCCAAACCATTTGCAGGTGACGGATTTTGAATATTCGTAGAATATTGTTGATTAGGCTGATTCTGTACATAGCCAACATTCTGATTTATGTTTCCAGTGCCATAATTAGGATTGCTATTGTTGGTATTTATTTCATTTAAATTGGTATTATAGTAATCGTTCTGTGCCTGGGATATAGACATGCCACTTGCAAGTAAGGTGACGAATGCTGATTTCTTTAAAAGTTTGTTAAAAGTTTTCATGTTTGTTTCTCCAGTTAATTTAAAGTGTGATTGAATTATTGATAAATCCCAAAGACCTTGCATGACATCAAGTGGACATTGACTCCCTTTTCGTGACAATTCAGTTGCTTCTAATAGGTTTTTATATCTTTTCTATGAATTTTAATCAAAATTAAATTAAATAAATCCATTAATTACCGTAAGTTAGGGAATTTTTATCATCTATTTTATTAATTGTCTGTTAGAATAGACTGTGATTTATGGGTAAATAGTTTATGATTTTGTTGGAATTTCAATATTAGTGCAGTTTTTTTAACTTATTTATTAATATTTAGTCGCATCTAACAAAGTTTTAACACAGTAATTTGAAAAAGCAGTTAAAATGCGCCTAAATTAAGAACAACACCAAATTAAACATATACAGATATTAAAATATGAATTTATTAAGAAAAAACTTTAAAACACGAACAAAACTATTTTTCACTTCACTATTATTTCAAGTTTTGTTGGTACCAAATGCCTTTTCTATTGATGTTTCAATAAACGGATCAGAAAATCTAACATTGATGAATGACATTATATTTGATTATGAGGCATCACCTAGAATTATCGATTTCGATATTGCCAATCCTATTGTTTGTACGGAACCATTTGACGATCCTGACGCAACAACCATTCTTAATGTGAATTCAGTTTTAGATGGCAATGAAGTACTTTCAGCAAATTTTGATTATTCAAATTTTGTTTTTAGAGTTAATACAGATGGTGATGTTCAATGTGCGACTGAATTAGGCGTACACAATGATGTGTTATTTGGACAAAGTTTTGAATCATCCGGAAACAATCTACAAATAGTGCTAAAAGACTTACTTACTGATGAAATTTTGAATTCTGGCAATACTATTGATTTGCATGATGGCCAAGTTTATCAATATAAGTATGTTATCAAAAATACCAGCCCCAATGCCATTATCGCAGATGTATTAGAAAACTACCTTAAAGATACTTCACCAACATTTGTTTTGCGAGATCCTATTGATGGATGGGTATGTTCTGCAATTTCTGGAAGTTTCACTTCTTGCGGATCTACGATTTCTAGTGCCGGCTCTATGTCTCTAAAAAATGCAGTCATTGGGCCATTTGGAGAGCTTGAAGTCATTGCTACAAGACGAGTCAGTATAGAAACAGCTGGTCCCAATCATAAGTTAGATTTATTGGCAGCAGCCTTTCCAACAAATGTTATTGATTCTAATTTAAACAATAACATTGCATTTACTTCATTTGGTACAACCACAATTACCGCTACAGATCTAAATATTGTCAATAGTGTTAATAATACTGTTGCAGGAGAAACCATTACTAATATTACAGTTGAATTGTTGGACGGAGATGGAATTTTAGATGCAAACAATAATGGTGTTGTCAATATAGCCATTAGTCCAAATTCACCCAGCGGTGGAAATTTATCTGGAAGTTTGCAAGCCAATGCAGTTAATGGCATTGCAACCTTCTCAGGATTGAGTATAGACAAAGCCAATATTGGTTATAGACTAAGAGTATCTTCTTTTGGACTGACATCGGATGATACCAATACATTTAATATCACTCCAAATGCTGCAACACATTTATCCATTTCAACACAACCCGCAGGTGCTGTTGCTCAAACAACGATGTCATCGGTGGTTGTGCATGCATTAGATGAATTTGATAATATTGATACAAATTATACCAGTCGAGTATTTGCAAATATTAAATCAGGAAATGGAAACTTATCAGGTTCAAATCCTTTCTCAGTTGCAGGTGTTGCTACATTTGATGATTTATCAATTGATACTGCTGGTACAGGATTAACCTTGCAGTTTTCTTCAGGATCTCTTCAAGGTATTATTTCTGATCCGTTTGATATTACTGCCATACCAAGTGCTGCAAACTCAGTATTTAATTTAAATACAGGTGCCCAAACTGTTGGTTTTAATGCCCAGTTAAGTGCAATTATTAGAGATGTTAACGATAATCCAGTCGGTGCTGGTGTTACTGTGTCATTTAATATGACAAATTCTGCTGGTGTGGATGCTCCAGATGTGCAATGTATTACAGGTTCTGATGGATTATGTTCAACAACAGTTTCAAGTACTATTGTCGGAACAACCACTGTATCTGCTTCAATCCAAGAAGGAACTATTTCGCTTGATCCAAATGGTAATGGAGCAGATGAAATTAGATGGAAAGCAGATGTGGCTGATGCACAAATGTCTAATTTTGGAGCTGCTAATGCAACTGCTGGAATTAATACAAGTGTGGTATTAGAAGCTGAACTTAGGGATCAGTATGGGAATTTGGTACCCAATGAGACAGTTTCATTTGAATTCACAAATAATGGAGCCACAACGCCTCCAGGTGCTTTCTGTGGTGCTTTGACAGATATTAATGGTGTTTGTAATAGTAATGTTCAAAGTTCAACAACAGGAACCACAACTATCAGAGCATTCTTTGGAAACCCATCTACAGAAATTACTAACTCTGATAATTACAATGGGTTAGGTAAAACCATTGAATGGGTTAACCCAAATTAAAAACAATTGATTTTTTAAAAATAAAATAATTAAAGCCTTTGAATTGATATCAAAGGCTTTTTTTTATCTGTAAGAGGATTGGCTACCCGGAACTTGATGCAATACGGATTTTTCAAATACACCTTCACTGCCTTTGTCATACTTTAAATCGCAACTTAAAGAATAATTTATGGTATTTAATTCTTTTAATGATTCATCATTAGTTATTTCAATATTGTTAAATTCAAATATTTCTGTTGAAAATGCATCCAATTTTATCTCAGGCACTTGGTTGACAGTGAGTTTTGCTGAGCCAGTATTAAAATCAATATCACAATCGATTGCTTCAAGTATTTTTTTCTCATATGTCCGATATTCGAATCTTAAATCTATGGTTTTTTTTGCCATATCAAGCTGACTAATCTTTATGTCACTAGGGGTGCGTTGCTTTTCATTGACCCTTGAGTAATTGCCTCCACTACAAGCAATCAAACCAATGCAGGAAACAATGGTTAGGCTAGAAACCAAAAGTTTCAACTTCATTAACTCACCTTTTTAGGGTCTAATGCATCTTGCATAGAATCAGAAAACATATTAAATGCTATAACTAATATAAATAAGAAAGCCGAGGATGAAATGAAATTGTTAAAGTGTCCCGCTAATACATCCTGAGTAGATTCAGATATCATTAATCCCCAGCTTACCCCATCTTTAACACCAAGCCCTAAGAAACTAAGAATAACCTCAGATTTAATCGCAGCAACAAAGGCAATGGTTGATTGTACCAGAAGTATATGTGATGTATTAGGCATGATGTGTTTGAATATAATTTTATTTTCTCTGACACCTATTGACCTGGCAGCTTCTACAAACTCTTGTCCTTTTAATTTAATCACCTCTCCTCTAACAACCCTAGCTGTTCCTGTCCAGAATGTCGAAACCATGGCGATGTGCATGCCATAAGGTGATAGAATATCTACTTGGCTGATGGCAAAGGCTACAGCAGCAACAAATAAATAAAATGGGATAGAGTCTAATACACCCATTAACCAAAGAATAACTGAATCAATCCAAGTACCACTATAATAACCTGATAAAGAACCCAAAATGGCACCTAAAACGGTTGACAAGATAGCGACGATAAACCCAACTTCAAATGCAACTTTTGTGCTGTAAATTACCCGAGTAAAGACATCGGAGCCAATAACATTGGTACCAAACCAGTGATCCCAAGATGGACCTTGCCATAAATCATCAGATGTATCACTCCAAGATCCTCCCCAAAGCCCAAACCAAACGCCAATGGCTATAATAAGGTAGATGAGTACGATAACCGCACCTGTTTTGCCCATACCATCACGTTTAAATTTGTACCAAGCTTTATCCCATAAAGAATCGCCTTTATCTAGAGTACTGTAGTCAATAGTGTTTGTTGTCAAATCTGTCATTATTTTAACTCCACGCGTGGATCAAAGACTCGGTATAAGATGTCTGTAAATAAGAGAACTATTACGAATAATACAGCCGTAAGTCCAACTACTGCTTTAAGAATATTTTGATCACCTGCAATAATGGCATCATAAGTGACTTTACCAACTCCAGGAATGCCAAAATAACTTTCAATTAATAAACTGCCACTAACTACCACAAGAGGAATAGAAAACATTATTCGAGTTGTAATCGGAACCATGGCGTTTTTAAGAACGCTCTTGAATAATATAGAAGCTGGTTTATGCCCGAAAGCTCTTGCTGTTCTAACATGGTCTTTGGTCATTTCTTCAACCAAAACAGCACGATAAAAACGTGTATTATATCCCAGGGCAACAAACACAGTAGCAAGGGTCGGTACAGTAACGAAATACAGATACTGTGACCAAATAAGATCGCCTTGTGCATCGTAAACTTCCCAACCTCGAACGGGAAACAAATCTAATCCAAATGAAGAAGAAAACAACAATTGAAATGCAATAATGACAATAAGAAATGAAATACTCATACCCACTACAGAGCCAGTCATTATTAATTTATCTAACCATGTGCCCCGATGATAGGCAGCAAATAGAGCTAAAGCTATGGCGATTATGTTGCCTAATATAAACCCAGGAATGATTAAGTGTAAAGAAACTGGCATGGTTTCTTTCAGAATACTTGACACTTTTTTGTCAACAACTTCTGAATTCCCAAAGTCAAAAGTGATCATTTGTTTTAGGTATCCACCGTATCTTGTCAAGAATGGTTGATCATAACCTAACTCGTGTCTCACTTCTTGTATTTCTTGCTCTGTGGGATTTTTGCCTAATTTTTCATAAGTTAAATCAGGGCCAAAATAGACCATTAATAAAAAAGCAATAAAAGTTACACCTAGAATCAAGGGCACTCCACCTATTAATTTACGTAATGAAAATTTTAAAATATCCAAATCAATGACTCCTATTTAACGTCAACATATCTTGCAAAAAAACCACCTAATATCTCTCTATCAGGGTACATAATCACATCATGGTGCCACAAGTATATTCTATTTCTAGATAATCCAGATATGATGACACAATCATCAATAACCATTTTATTTAACTTTTGATAAAGAATGGTTCGTTCTGGTGAGGGTTGCATGGTTTTTGCTTTCTTAAACAAATCATCAAATTCTGGATTCACGTAATTGAAATTATTCGAACCAGGTGATTTATTCGGTCCGTAAAATAATTGCAATGTGTTTTCTGCATCAGGGTAATCTAGTCCCCAAGCCAATGAAAAGAAAGGAGTTTTACCATCTTTAAGGGCTTTATTGAATGCCCCAAAACTCGGGTAAGGGTTGTATTTTATTTTTTTAACAGGGTAGCCTATCTTCTTTAAGAATCCACGAAACTGTTCATAGAACAAACGATTAGTGACATTTCCAGACGTATGATAAGCTAATTCTGGCAAGTTATCAGCATCCCAGCCCGCTTTTTCAAGTCTCTTTTTTGCAGCATCAATGTTTAAAGTGATTGAATCTTGAGACATTTCTGGATCGTATTCCAAAACAGCTGGAGTAATTACGCCTGGGAATATTGTTCCTAAACCAAAATAGAAGGCTCGATTTCTTTGGTCCCAATTAAATGCGTCTCGAATGGAACACCGAAGTGCTTTATTTTTTTCGTCGTGTGCAGGATCTCCATTGTTGCCAAATATGGGGTTCATCATATCAAATCCTGAATAAACGAAACCTGCCTCAACTCCATACATATGGTGATAGTTGTCAGTAATTTGAGGGTATAAGGTTAATGGCTTTTTACTCATAATGACTGAATTGGCTTGTTCTTTTGGAACTGTCGTATATTGAATTTCATTGCCCTTAGTAAATGAATTCCAACGTGATGATGTTTCTTTAATAAAGTTAACTTCCATAACATCAATAAACGGAGGTGATTGACCTGCCAATGATTTAATGCCTGTAAACCCATGGATGGACTCATCGTAACCTTCAAAAGCCAAATCTAATGGTTCTTTTCTAAATTTAGGGTTGGCTTCAAAAATGGCTTTTTCTAAATTGTATGATTTAAGTATGAAAGGTCCAGAACCTACAGGATTAGAACCAAACTCATCACCATAAAAGTCCACAGCTTCTTTTGGTACTAGGGCGCTAAACCCCATTGCTAAAGTGTAAGTTAATTGAGGGTACTTTTTTACTAATTTAATTTGAATGGTATAATTATCGAGTGCTTTTAAACCTTCAATAGGTTGAGAATAGTCAGAACCTTTATCTTTCCATTCGTCTAGTCCAACAATGCGCCCAGAAAAAACCCACGCGCCTTGAGAATTAAATTTTTTGTCAAAATGCCGTTTTAGAGAATAAACAAAATCACTGGCATGTACTTCTCTACCTTGCCCATTAGGAAAAGCTTCGTTGTCATGAAAATAAACGCCTTCTTTAATTTTTATGGTATAAGTTAATCCATCTTCACTGACTTCAGGTAAATCAACTGCAAGATTGGATTTTAATTCATAGGGGCGTTTTAAGTACTTATAAGAATAGAGGGTGTCGAAAACGTTGAGAACAACAAAGTTAGTGTAGATTGTGGCGGCTCTTACTGGATCTAACGTTGTTGGAGTACCATCCATTGAGTGGTAATAGACTTTTTTACCTGGATATCGGTTATTTTCCTTCTTTGGTTTAGGTTCTGATTCATTATTAGAGCTTTGACCACCACATGCTATGAGTGTTGCTACTAATAAGGTTATTAGTATTGAACGTAGACTATTCGTCATAGATTACCTGTTTTTAGCTATTTCAAAGAAAAAATATTATACCTTGAAATGACATGTATGTCTAAAAACAAATTAAAATGCCATTATCATATCTTAAACAATGGCAGAAAATTAATCAACCTAAGTAATTTTACAAATTTAGAAAAAACTGTCCTCGGAACTTTGAATGCCAGACATTTCATCTTCAATATCACCAGAACCATCTTGACTTAAACTGATTTTAACTTTTAAACCTTGTGCTGAATCAGCATTTTGTAGTGTTTCTTCGAGTGTGATAATGTCTTTTTTATATAAATTATACAATGCAGTATCAAATGTTTGCATGCCATCATCAAGTGAGTTTTCCATGGCCTCTTTTAATTTGTTAATCTCACCACGTCTTATCATTTCTCTTATCATAGGTGTATTAACTAAAATCTCAATGGCTGGTCTTCTTTTACCTTGTTTGTCTTTGACTAACCTTTGAGCGATAATGGCTTTAACGTTCAATGCCAGATTGAGAAGAATATTTTTATGAGAGTCACTTGGAAAAAAGTTCAAAACCCTTTCAATTGCCTGGTCAGAATTATTGGCATGAATGGTAGCTAAACATAGATGACCTGTTTCGGCAAATGATATGGCTGCTTCCATGGTATCTCGGTCTCTGATCTCACCAATTAATATCACATCAGGTGCTTCCCTTAATGCACTCTTTAGCGCCGGTTTATAACCGTGTGTATCGGAACCTATTTCACGTTGGTTGACAATCGATTTTTTATGACGATGCATGAATTCTATGGGATCTTCAACTGTTAATATGTGGCCTGTCATTTGTTCATTTCTGTGATTGATCATAGATGCCATAGTGGTAGATTTACCTGATCCTGTACCACCAGCAACTAGAATAAGCCCGCGTTTTTCTAGAATGAGTTCATTAACCAGTTCTGGTATTTTTAATTCTTTGGCATTGGGTATTTCGGTTTCGATGGTTCTAATAACCATTCCAACTTCGTTTCTTTGCTTAAATACATTGACTCTAAAACGACCAATACTGGGCAAAGAAATGGCTAAATTCATCTCTTGATCTTTTTCAAATTGGGGAACCTGTCCTTCATCCATGATTGAATAGGCAATTTTCTTCACGAGTCCATTGGGTAGAGCAGTTCTTCCGAGTGGTTGCAATACACCTTCAACTTTGATATTGATAGGGGCACCAGTACTCAAAAACATATCAGAGCCATTTTTTTCTTTCATTATTTTTAAGAAATGGGTTAAATCCATATTTTCACCTAGCTATTTATCTCGCAAATTTGATTTAACTGTGAATGAGAAACCCCCAAATGTTTGGCCACATCATTTAACATGTTAAATTCTAGTTTATGTAACTCATCATCAATATTTGCTAAAACCCACAAATTTTTGATAAGTGTTTGTTTTTCTTCTGTTGATAAATAATTATTTATTACAGAAGTATGTGATTGCAATGAAAGTGTGAAGTCACTATTGATTTCAGCATTTTCAATTAATTTATCTGCTTCTGCTTCTGATAAGTCCATGCTGGCAGTTATCACTTCATGCATTATTTTTTTTTCTTTTTGTAACTCTATAAAATCAGCCCGAATCATTTCAATCATTAGAGTTGATATTGCTAATTGTAATTGTTCTGATTCTTGGCTTGTTAATTCTTTAGAGATAACAGATAATCTCATTAACTTTTTTATTGAAGTTAAGATACTCATATTTTATTACCCCTTTCAGGCAATTATTATACACAATATTAAATAACAACAAAGCTATCATGAAAAAATTATTATTAACCTATTTATCAATTATCGCTTTAACGGCTTGTCAAAGCACTATCACTAAAAAATCAGAAACAACTCAAATTTTAAATCAAATCAAGCCACTTAATGCAACTGAGATAGTTGAGTCCTTAAATAATTGTCATCAAAATGATGATTGTAAAAGCGCTTTGAACAGTCAATTTAATAGTTGGTTAATTGATAAAGAATACATAACACCTAGAGAACAAGTTGAAACAGATGATCAAGATGAAGAAATAGTGACAAAAATTGTCACAGCTTCAAAAAGATCAGATTTAAACAAGATGAACCTTTCTAAAGTTTATATGAATAATCAATTAATCAAAGGCGCAATTAATGAATGGTTAACCTGGAAAAGACCGCAATTAATTAACACTTGGCAATACTATCAATTCCTAAGAAATGAAATGTTACCTTCATTTGAAAAATACAGTATCGATGAATCACTGGTGTTGGCAATTATGGCACAAGAAAGTGGTGGAAAAGTACATTCTCGATCGCGTGCAGGAGCAGGGGGATTGTTTCAAATCATGCCTGCAACAGCTAAAAGGTTAGGCATATCTGGAAAAAGCGGTGATTATGATTTACGTTTTAATCCTAAACAATCGTCACTTGCTGCTGCAAAATACATTGATGAACAATGGAAATTATATGATGGAGATGAAGCAAAATTGCTTGCTGCATACAATTCTGGCGAAAACAGATTTGCCCGTTTAAATCGAAAATATAAAAATAAATCAATTTGGGATAAAAATTTTTATTATGAATTGCCTCGCGAAACGCGACACTATATTCCAGTTGTTATTGCCGCGATGTTAATTTTTCAAGACCCTGAAAAATTTAATGTAAAACTTGAAAAAATTGTTTCAGATACAATGGTGGTAAAATTCCCTAACAACTCATCCCTCAGTGAGTTGGCTATATGTCTGGGGCAAGAGCAACGATCAGATGGTTGGTTTAGAATTTTAAGAAATATAAATTCAG
>Ga0316205_10004568_pt1 | contig 12015 bp, 7 predicted proteins | sample 3monthpyrite_MG_FD_204941 | JGI IMG/M metagenome (GOLD analysis project Ga0316205, IMG submission 204941) | Microbial mat bacterial communities from mineral coupon in-situ incubated in ocean water Damariscotta River, Maine, United States -... | ecosystem: Environmental > Aquatic > Marine >... | reverse complement strand
TAATGACGGTTCAGTAATCCTTATAGGTACAGAACTTTCTTTCTAATTTGAAGAAAGTATCTCAACCGAGATTACAAAAAAGGGTGGCTAATTTAGTCACCCTTTTTTAATGAACATAATATTCTTTTAATACCCTCTATTTTAATACCCTCTAATAGGCAGGAAATTATTACCTTTAATGATTAGGCTAAATTTTTTTCGCAAAATATTTCCATTAATTTAGCCGACTAGTTTTCACAGATCTTACCACCCACCATCTTTAAAAACTAAGGCATAGGAAAAATCATATCTAAATGCAGCTTTCTATAGATACGAGTCTAAAGACACATGCTTTCCACACATACAAATTCACCCTAGATATAGCAACAACTAATACATTAAATGAAAGACCCAATAAATACGTTACTCATCAACATATCCACCCCCAGTTTGATCACACAAAAGCAATTTAATAACCTCAACAACCACCGACTCTATCTAATATTTTAGCATAAAGAACATTACAAACCCCAAACATCCGCACTTGTAACAATTTGTAACATTAGCCCACTTGCGCAATAAAAAACATTTTGCTAGAATTTGTTTCAAATATTATTATTAATAATGGTTCATGTTGTGCAACATACATTAAAACAAAGCGTAGGATGCGTAGGCGTTGGCCTGCATAGTGGTGAAGACATAAAAATGTCATTGCACCCAGCAAAAGAAAACACAGGCATCACCTTTATAAGAAAAGATGTACAGGGCTATGATCCTGTAATCCAAGCAAATTACCTAAATGTTTCAAATACAAATCTTGGAACAACCATATCTAATGATGAAGGAACACTAGTCAGCACCATAGAACATCTGATGGCAGCGTTATGGGGATGCAATATTGATAACGCAATTGTTGAAATAGATGGCCCCGAAGTCCCTATAATGGATGGAAGCTCAGAACCTTTCGTGTTCTTACTTGAATGCGCAGGTCTTCAAGAGCAAAACAGAAAACAAAATGTGATTGAAGTACTAAAAAGCATAGAGTTGACAGATGATAATAAAAGCGTATCTGTTGAACCGGCTGATGAATTCTCAGTAAGCCTTGAGATTGATTTTTCTGATTCAATAATCTCAAAGCAAAGGGCTATATTTAATTCTTCCAGCTTATCATTCAAAACAGACTTATGCAGAGCAAGAACATTTGGATTTGAGCATGAAGCCAAGAAGCTTCACTCTATGGGGCTTGCAAAGGGCGCTTCATTAGATAATGCCGTAGTAATTAGCAATAACGGCGTATTAAATAAAGATGGCCTGCGTTATGACAATGAATTTGTTCGTCATAAAATACTTGACTGCATTGGTGATTTTTACCTAGCTGGCGCTATTGTTAAAGGAAAATTTTCTGGATACAGATCAGGACATAACTTAAACAATCAGTTACTAAGAAAATTCTTTGCAGACAAATCTGCTTGGCGTTACGCTGAAATCTAGAATTATTCTGCCCATTTACGAAATAGTATATAATAGCAAATAATAATAATAGATGACCAATAAAGTCATAGAGCCCCAAAGGCATAACTGAAATTTATACAATTAGTTAATTAGACTGCTATAGAAGACCCTACCACAATTACATACTAGCTTCATTAAGATAAAAATACATTACGCATCTATTCTCATTTATAGATAAATTATAATCACTTGTGCTTGATGCTGGAACAAGAATGCATCCAGTGACAGATTTACCATCAACAGCAACAGTAGTCCCCGTATAAGCATAGCCATCATCTAACTTACTATCTATGAGTTGAGCATTAACTGGGTCAATTGAAGATGTGTGCAATAAACCATCTGCATCATCATGCCCTAAGAGCAAATAATCTGTAGCAGGCAAAAATCCAGAATACACACCAGATACACTCCAATCAAACATATACCCTACACCGTCAAAAGGAGATAAAGGAACATTAACATTAGTTTTACCGTAAATAGTGCCAGAATATTTTACACCAGTATACGAACCAGAGAGAAAACCAGAAAGGCTTAGATGCTTCCAAGCCTTTAACCTCTCCCCATTTGAATATCCATAAGCACCATCATCATCTCCATTACAACCTGTAGCTGAAGAATTATCATTTCCACAAACAGAATTATCCCCCTTTGCAAAATAGTCATAAGCATCAGACATATCACCCGGTTTACTTTTATATTTATCAAAGAAAGATGATACAGCAGTCCTAAACTCCCCTACCTCACTAACTACAGAAAGAACTTTCGCACTATCAATAAATGACTTCCCAGCGACAACACCACCAGCCACTAAAGCTATTACCAATATAACTACAGAAAGTTCAATCAGCGTAAAACCATTATTGTTTTTCATATACAAAGCCTAAATTAATTTATTTTCTAACTATTTAAATTATTAGCAATCACACAAATGAAATAATATCATAAATTACAATTTTTGTAAATTAAATAGCTTGTTATTACACGTAAGAAGATATATCTATATAAAAAGTATATGTTGTATTTATAGATTAAATACTGAGAATATTTAATTAATTATTATTTTGAGGTAAAAATGTCTTTAGTAGAAAAAGCTAAAATTAATAATGCTGAAAATCCATATGTTACAGAAGGCAGAAAAAAAATATATGGGAATATCGCAGACACAGTAGGAAACACACCACTTGTTAAATTAAACAGAATTGCTGATCATGCTGGAACAGTAGCAACCGTATACGCAAAATTAGAGTTTTTCAATCCACTTTCATCCATAAAGGATAGACTAGCCCTATCCATGATTAATATGGCAGAAGCAGAAGGCAAGATTAATCAAGATACAATTATCGTTGAGCCGACTTCAGGAAATACAGGTATTGCACTTGCATTTTTATGTGCAGCCAGAGGATACAAACTAATACTTACTATGCCAGAAAGCATGTCGATTGAACGTCGCAACATGCTGAAAATTTTTGGCGCAGAATTAGAACTTACAGAAGCAGCAAAAGGAATGCGCGGATCAATAGAAAAAGCAGAGGAAATTGTAAGCAACAATGATAATGCTATCATGTTACAACAATTCCAAAACCCAGCAAACCCATTAATCCATAAGAATACTACAGCAGAAGAAGTATGGAATGATACAGATGGAGAAGTTGATGTTTTTGTAACTGGAGTAGGAACTGGAGGAACATTAACTGGAGTTGCTCAAGGACTAAAAGAAAAAAATAGCGACATAAAAATTGTAGCTGTAGAACCAGAAGATAGTGCAATTCTTTCAGGAGGATTACCTGGCCCACATAAGATACAAGGTATTGGTGCAGGATTCATACCAGACATCCTAGATACAGACCTTATAGATGAAGTAATAACCGTTGGAAATGAAACATCCTTTGAAACAGCAAAGAAAATGGCTCAGCTTGATGGCATTCCTGTTGGAATCTCTTCTGGTGCAACTGTTGCCGCAGCTTTAGAAATAGCAGCAAGGCCAGAAATGATAGGAAAGAAAATTGTAGTAATTTGCGCTTCATCAGCAGAAAGATATATATCTACGGCTCTTTTCGATAATTTATAATCATTAATTCTGCTTTATTATTGAACAAAATATAGGAAGATAGTAATAATTACTGCTATGTATGTAATTATTAATAGGTTGCTGCATTCCTGAGAATAATAAAGTTACGAAATAAATGAGATATAATATAAATGCATTTTCCTAATAGTTTTGTCGACGAGATAAGAAATAGATTATCTCCTTCAGATGTAATCGGAAGAAAGATCAAACTTACGCACAAAGGTGGCGGTGAGTACTCAGGTGTATGCTGTTTTCACAACGAAAAAACTCCATCCTTTACGGTTAGTAACCCAAAAGGATTCTATCATTGCTTTGGATGCGGCGCTCATGGAGATATAGTTAAGTTCGTTATGGAATCAGAAGGCTACAACTTTGTTGAAACAGTAAAGCTATTGGCAGGCGAAGCGAATCTAAAAATACCTGAACAATCCCAAACAGCACGAGAACAACACAAGAAGATCACTACACTTTATGATACAACGGAAGAAGCATGTAGCTGGTATGAAAACCAATTATCTCTTCCTAGAAATTCTTATGCAAAAGAATATCTAAAAAATAGAGGAATTAGCGAAGAAACTATTAAAACTTTCAGATTAGGATTTGCTCCAAAAAGCAAGAACTCCCTAAGAAATGCAATGGTAAAGAAGAGCTATACCGAAAAGCAGCTCCTCGAATCAGGTCTAATCTTTCAAAAGGAAGGCAAAGAGAGCTATGACAGATTCAGAAATAGAATCATATTCCCTATCTGCAATTCGAATGGAAAGGTTATTGCTTTTGGCGGAAGAATAATAGGGGACGGACAACCAAAATACCTAAACTCACCAGAAACAGAGCTCTTCCATAAGGGACACACCCTATATGCCTTCCATAATGCGAGAGAAACCGCATATAAGAAACAGTCAATTGTAGCAGTCGAAGGCTATATTGATGTGATAGCCCTATATCAAGCAGGAATCAAAAATGCCGTAGCACCATTGGGAACTGCAATTACTGACGAGCATATCAAAATAATGTGGAAAGTAGCCAAAGAACCTGTAATCTGTCTTGATGGAGATGAAGCAGGCATGAGAGCAATGCAAAAAACTGCATTAAAACACCTACATTTACTAAAACCAGGCTATTCCCTATCCTTCTCCAAACTACCTGAGAATATGGATCCTGACGATATAATAAAGCATAAAGGAGTTGATGCACTTAAGAAAATACTGGGAAATAACATTCCACTAGTTGATGCAATTTGGAAAACCCAAACAACAAATATAAACCTTGATACTCCCGAGAAGAAAGCAGAACTACAAAGCAATATTAATAATATCGTTGAAGAAATAACCGACCAAAGCATCAAAGGTTTTTATAAGCAACATTATAACTCATTAATGTGGGAAATAAATAGAGAGAAAAAAAGCTGGAAACCTAATAAAGACAAGGAAAAGCAAGTCATAAATGTAAATATAAAAAACACAAGTGCAATTCTTAATAAATTACAGAATCTTGAAGCAACAATGATTCTGACAGTTATAAACAATCCTGAGCTAATGAATAACCCCAATATAGAGGATGATTTTATCTCACTAGAGATCTCACACAAGTCTATATATGAGATGCACCAAGAGCTTGTATATTTTTTTAGCAACAATGAAGATATAAAAAACGAAGACATAACCGAAGAATTAAAAAGAATATTCAATAAAAATAAACACAAAGATTTCCTTAACCAAATTTCTAGCAATAATTTTATTGATAATTCCCTCTCAAATATGGAATCTGACTCAATGGCTATTAAATTCTGGCAATATATTTACTCCCAACATCAGCTATGTATTTTAGAAAATGAATATGAAAGAATGTTTTCCGATAGCAATAATTTCAATGAAGAGGTAATGTGGGGAATTATTCAAGATAAGGAAAGAATAGCCACTATTGCAGAAAAGGCTAAAGAAATATATCAGGAAGCCCTCGATTAGCGTGAATTATATTGACAAGCACCTGTTTTTGTGGTTTTGACTCAGAATTGTTTTTCATTTTGGAACAAAATAATTCTTTTTAATTAGAATATTAAAAAACAGGGAGCATTTGATTTACATGGCAATTAAAGAAACCGACAAAAAAACTATCAAAAAAGAAACCCTCAAAAAAACCAAGGAAGCAAAAACAAAAACAACAAAAACAGCAGCAACAAAAACTACAGCTACAAAGGCTACTGCTACTAAAACAAAGACAACTGCTGCAAAAACAACTAAACAAACTACTAAAGCAGATAAAAAAAGCACAAAAGCAGAAGCATCTCCTGCGAAGAGCCCAGAAGAAGAAGAAAAAATCAGATTAGAAGACCTAGATAAAACAATAAAAAAATTATCTAAGTTAGCTAAAGGCAAAGGGTTCGTAACACTTGATGAGATACATGCTATCTTACCTCAATCACTTCTAACTCCGGATAGTATTGAAGAACTTATAAGCACCCTTACAGAAAGCGATATTGCAGTTATTGAAAAAGACGAAGTTCTTGAGAATGGCGATGACTCTGAAGATGGCGAAGCAACTGAAGAATCTAGCAAGAAAACAGAAACTGTTGACACTGGAAGTAAAACTGATGATCCAGTTAGAATGTACCTTAAAGAAATGGGTAATGTAGAGCTACTATCGCGTGAAGGCGAAGTAGAAATTGCAAAGAGAATTGAATCTGGAAAAGCAATGATGATGCATTCTCTCAGCGAAAGTCCGCTTGCGTTAAGAAGTTTCATTATGTGGTATAATGATCTTACTTCTGGAAAAATGAACCTTAATCAGATCGTTGACCTTGAGGTGGCATATCCAAATGAGATTGGAATAACAATTGAAGATGAACTTGCCGCAGAAGTTAGCGAAAAAAGTACAGAAGAAGTTACTGAAGAAGAAGAAGAAAGTAAATTACCTGAAGAAGACACTGATATTATTGACGACGAAGATGAAGATGATCTATACGACGAAGAAGAGGAAGATGACGACGATGAGTATGTAGCAAATATATCTCCGAAACTAATGTCTGAATTCCTATTCCCTATTATGGTTGAGAATCTTGCTAATATCGTAGTTATTAGTGAAAATATGCTTAAATACCATGAAGAAAAGTTGAATTTATCACTTACAAACAAAACTATAACTGACAAGAAAACCAAAGAGTTTGAAACAAATAGAGATGAACTGATTATTCTTGCTAAGCAACTATCGCTAAATAATGGCTGCATTACGGATATCATTGAAGAGCTATATGAGAGCAACAAAGCCTTAATAACTATAGAAGGCAAGCTGAGAAGATATGCAGAAATGCACAAAATACCATATAAAAACTTCATCAAACATTATGTTGGATCAGAACTATCTCCTGACTGGGTAGAAAGAATGAAAAGCTCTAAAGACAAGGGCTGGAAAGAGTTTATCGAAAGGAATGAAGATAGTATCGTTAAAATTAGAGATGAAGTTAGAGAAATCGCTGAAAAAGTAGGAACTGATATTTCAGAATTCAAACGTATTGTTGGAAATATTCAGACTGGAGAAAGAAAGGCAAACAGAGCAAAGAAAGAAATGATTGAAGCAAATCTAAGGCTTGTTATTTCTATTGCCAAAAAATACAATAACAGAGGGTTATTATTCCTAGATCTAATTCAAGAAGGGAATATTGGTCTTATGAAAGCTGTTGATAAGTTTGAATATAGACGTGGATATAAATTTTCTACATATGCAACATGGTGGATAAGGCAAGCAATAACTCGCTCTATTGCAGATCAGGCTCGTACAATTCGTATACCTGTACATATGATTGAAACTATCAATAAAATTGTTAGGACATCAAGGCAAATGGCGCATGAAATTGGTAGAGAGCCAACTCCAGAAGAACTAGCACAAAAATTATCAATGCCTCTTGATAAAATCAGGAAAGTAATGAAAATTGCTAAAGAGCCTGTTAGTCTTGAGACTCCAGTTGGTAACGAAGATGGCAGCTTCCTTGGTGACTTCATTGAAGACAAAGGTGCAGTACTTCCTATTGATGCAGCTATTCAAGGAAATCTGAAAGAGACTACTACTAGAATATTATCCTCATTAACACCTCGTGAAGAACGTGTATTACGTATGCGTTTTGGAATCGGAATGAATACAGACCATACTTTAGAAGAAGTAGGTCATCAATTCTCTGTTACTCGTGAGCGTATTAGACAGATTGAGGCTAAAGCACTTCGTAAATTGAAGCATCCTAGTCGCTCTAGAAAACTTCGTGGCTTTATTCAGAATTAGATAATTATTTGCTCATTATATAATTATATTGCACGATATAATTATTATGCTCATTATATAGAAAAAACGATCTAACTGCATTGGATAATAACTATTGGAGTATACATTTCAATAGCATTAATGTAGTTAAAACTATATTAACAATTATTTGTAATACACATATGATTCACTGGACTGCCCTCTTCACAATGTCAAGCTTAGCATGTCTAACAGCTTTTGCTGGTACATTTTTTTTAATAAAATGGCTCAATAAAAAGAATATCCTAGACATTCCAGATGAAAGAACCAACCATAGCGTACCAACACCACGTGGTGGAGGCATAGCCGTAATATCTACAATTCTACTATTTCTTATCATTGCTTCATTTTATCATGAAGGATTATTTGCCAAGATAATGCCCATAATAATCGGCGCAACTATACTATCAATTCTCTCATGGATAGATGACAAAAGAGGCCTTTCTCCACTTATAAGATTCTCAACGCAGATAATTACAATTTCTATAATTACTTTATTTTTTATGGACAAGGCATTGTTTAACAATGATTATATACCTTATTTCATAATGGTAGTATTTGTAATAATACTCTGGACTTGGTTTTTAAACCTATTTAATTTTATGGATGGGATAAATGGAATAACATCAGTTGAGACCATAAGCATATGCGTTGGAATCGTTGCAATCGTATCAATAAAAAATCTTGATTCGCATTTTGCTTTCATATCGGCATTATGCGCTTCTTCCATATTAGGGTTTCTTTTTTGGAATTGGGGGAATGCAAAAATATTCCTAGGCGATGTAGGAAGTATATCTATGGGGTTTATTCTAGGATGGCTAATGCTTGAAATAGCAAGTAAAGGTTATTGGTCACCTATGATAATTTTATCTCTCTATTACTTATTTGACAGCACATATACGATTACAAAAAGACTGCTTAAAAAAGAGAAAATTTGGCTACCACATTCACAACATTTCTATCAAAAGGCTGTACGCTCAGGAAAAAGCCACGCGAATGTAACAACTGCAATTCTAATTACAAATATTGCTTTAATAATATTAGCTATTGTTACAAGCATTGATCTAAAATATAACATAGAAGGACTAATTTTAGCCTCTATAATATTGTGGGGATTAATTTCTTATTTACAAAGTAATATCAAAAGCGATACCGACTGAATGCTAATTAAAACTCCAAAAAATAAGGCTTATTTTGCAGCAGTGCATGATCTTTTCATGTGCATAATTAGCGTTATTATTTCACTATTACTTAGACTTGGAATTGATAATTTTGATCAATGTTACCCTTATATTGTTCAAACAATTACAGTATTTAGTATTGTTAGCACAATAATTTTCCTTCACTTCAAATTATATAGAAGATCATGGAGATATATATCCTTACAAGATCTTTTAGTTATCATCAAATCTGTCACACTTGCAATCCTCATATTTATACCAATAATGTTTTGGTTCAATAGATTAGAGGGAATGCCCCGATCCATGATTATCATAAACTGGTTTGTACTTATTTTCCTACTTGGTGGACCAAGATTTCTATACAGGATGATAAAAGAAAAAACTATCAATATTGAATATAAATCAGTTCATGAATATCAAAAAATACCGATATTACTAATTGGAGCTAATGACCATTCTGAGCTATTTTTAAGAGAGAGTGTAGATAATCATAATTCACTATATAAAATTGTCGGCATTGCAGATGATGACCCGAGCAAAATTGGTCAGTTCATAAGGGGAATTAAAATATATGGTGATACCCACTCCATACCCAAAATAATTGCAAAATTAGAAAGAAAAGGAAACATTCCTCAAAAGCTAATTATAGCCCCTGACCTTCTTTCCGGACATGACATTGATAGAATTTTTAAATTGTCGGAAAGCTTAGGAATTAGTATTGCAAGACTACCTAGACTAACAGACTTCAAGCTCAATAACATTGAAAGCTTGGAGATGCGTCCGATAGCTCTGGAAGATCTTCTAGGAAGACCACAGAGAGCTTTAGATAGAGATGCTATTGCAAATTTTATTACTGATAAGAAGATACTTATAACTGGCTCTGGGGGAACTATTGGTGGCGAGTTAACAAGACAAATAGCTAATCTAGCTCCGCATTCCATCTGCATGGTTGATAATTCAGAGTATAACCTTTACTCCATAGAAATGGAGATAAATAGTGATTTCAGCGATGTCATTGCCATCCCAAAAATTGCAGATATTAAAGACAAAGAACATCTCCAGCATATTTTTAAAGAATTCAATCCCGACATTGTTTTCCATGCCGCAGCCCTAAAACACGTGCCTATGTCAGAACATAATATTGCAGAAGCAATACTCACCAATGTAATAGGTACAAAAAATATTGCCGATGTCTGCTTAGATAATCAGGTAAAAGAAATGATAATGATATCAACTGATAAAGCAGTAAACCCAACAAATATTATGGGTGCAACAAAGAGATTTGCTGAAAGCTATGTACAATCACTTGGAAAATCAAACAAATCTGGAAATACAAAATTTGTAACAATTAGATTTGGAAATGTACTTGGATCAACAGGATCAGTGATACCTCTATTCCAGAAGCAACTCAAAAAAGGTGGGCCAATAACAATTACTGACCCGAAAGTTAAAAGATACTTTATGACGGTCAGAGAAGCTGTAGAACTAGTATTGCAATCTTCTGTAATGATTGAAAAAGACGCCGCAAATGATAGCAAGATATTCGTCCTTGATATGGGCGAACCAGTATTTATACACGACCTTGCGGAACAAATAATCCGTCTTTCAGGACTAAAACCAAATATAGATATTAAAATTGAATATATTGGACTTAGACCTGGAGAGAAATTATACGAAGAACTTTTCTATGGTAGTGAGTCCCCTATTCCAACTGATAGAGATGGAATATTATTAGCGCAAACTCCGGAAGATAAATTTTCGCATATTAATAAAATTATCAAAAAGATTCACCATACTGTTCTCAATAGAAATGATGCAGAGCTAATAAAATTACTAGAAGATGCTGTGCCTGAATTTAACCATCAAAAACACTAGTTACTATTTTTTCTATAAAGATAAACCATATTTTCCATACAGATAACTACAGCATTACTCTTGCCAATAGTTTTTATCAACGGCTAGCAATCTTACAATTAAATGTGTTTTTATGAACTACAGACTGAATAATTATAGCTATTGCGAAGAAGTCGCGGCATAAGAAAAATTACTTATAAAATCTCATATAAATGTATGAGCATTAGATTATAGAGTGATAATGCTCTAATTAAACATTATCACTCTATTTATTTTGTTAGGCTCTACCAGAGGCAGCTTCTTGCTGCTGTTCAATATGCTCTTCAGAAACGGCAGGAGGAGAACTTGCATCTACATCCATTTCTTTAGCTTCAGATAAAGCATCTAAATTGACTCCTTCTAAAGCGGGATCATTTCCAGCGTCAAGATTTGTTTCTACTGTAGTAAGTTCAGGAGAATCTACTACATCAACTTCTGAAGTAACTTCCTCAACAGAATAATCTTCTTCATTTGCAACAACAGTTGCACCTGCTGCCTCTATAGCAGCACGAAGATCATCTGGGAAATCAGCAGGTAGGTTATTTTCTACTTCTTGCGCAGCTTCTGCAGCAGCAATTTGATCTTGCAGATCATCTGGAATTGAAGACTCAACACCCAAATCTTCCATTTCACTAGTAGGAATTTCATTTTCCTGAACCTCTGCAGCAGCAATTTGATCTTGTAGATCATCTGGAATTGAAGACTCAACACCTAAATCATCCATTTCACTAGTAGGAATTTCTGGCTCTTGCTGCTCTAAAGCCGCAAGTTCTTCTGGAGTAATATCAGGAATATCTTCTATCTCTGGAAGTTCATCATTTATCTCAGGAAGTTCTTCGCTTGTTTCTACAGCGATTTCATCTGGAGTATCATCAAGCCCTTCTATTTCAGGAAGCTCTTCACTTGTCTCTACAGCTACTTCATCACCTTCATTTTCAATAACTGGCTCTTCAGCAGATGCTTCTAGGTCTTCTATCTCTGGAAGTTCATCATTTATCTCAGGAAGTTCTTCGCTTGTTTCTACAGCGATTTCATCTGGAGTATCATCAAGCCCTTCTATTTCAGGAAGCTCTTCACTTGTCTCTACAGCTACTT
>Ga0316205_10004567_pt1 | contig 12016 bp, 12 predicted proteins | sample 3monthpyrite_MG_FD_204941 | JGI IMG/M metagenome (GOLD analysis project Ga0316205, IMG submission 204941) | Microbial mat bacterial communities from mineral coupon in-situ incubated in ocean water Damariscotta River, Maine, United States -... | ecosystem: Environmental > Aquatic > Marine >... | reverse complement strand
GATTAATTAAAGAATCTATGAAGTGCTGCGGAATTCGACCTGCCATGGGGGGTATTTTGCCACAGAGGCACTGTGACACGCAGTTTTTTTATTATTGAAATGAAATGCTACAAAGGACTTTAGTCGTGATGATTAGTGTAGGTTGCTTTCAATTATCTCTTTAATTCGCTCATGACAGTTGGTGACCTTGCATTGTTCTGTGTAAGGACAGGTAAGTTGCAGCTCTTCTACAGCAGTCTCTGACGTGGATAAGTTAGCAACAAGTGAAATTTCTTGTCTTTCTCTGTGGGAAGGAGTCTGTTTAAACAGCTCTAGTATGTCGACACCTTCTATAAAGCGCATTCGGGCATAGAGGGCGATTTTGTTAAAATCATAGTTACCGACGCAATAGGCATGAATATGTTTCATGATGCTTCCCTTAATTGAAAGAGCGATCAATCTATATAGCTGAGGTTAGGAGGGACAGAAGTGATGATATGTAATAAAACTGTGTCTATTTACTGAGCGGATACTTAAAGTCAAAATAAGCATGGTTTCGAGGTTTAAAGCTGAATCAGATCCAAGTTTTCACTAATACTTGATATAATCGGTATCGAACCCTGATTAAAGAATGAAAAGGATTAAAGCCCTTTTAAATATTGAAGTTGCCAGTAATGAATACAAATCACTATCTACTCATTATGATTAGCGTGCTCGCCGGTTTTTCCATGCGCCCGTTGCACCAATTTATCATGGGTAAAGGTATTTCATTGGTGAAATACGTTAACCAAAAGTCTCTCGCTATCATCTTGCTCTTATCTTCAATGATCGGCGGTATGGCTATTACCCTGTCCACAATTTACTTATCCCTGAAATTAGCCGGATTCATTCCACTTGGAGAGAAGGGGATCGTTATTTTTATCGCGTCCTTCCTTGTAGGAAGTGTGTTGTGGATATTTTATGCGAGAAAGTTTAATCGTGTGTGTAGTATTGGTCTGGATTAGCAGAATTAAATAATCCCTCAGTTATTTCCTTTTAGCCACAAAGAGTTATTACATTGAATTTACCCAAATGCCCTGAATGCGATGCCGAATATACCTATGAAGACAGTGACATGTATATTTGCCCATCTTGCGGTCATGAATGGCCAAAAGATCAGTCGCTCGATGATTCATTAATCAGAGATATGAATGGGCATATTTTAAATAATGGTGATGCCGTTATTGTTACTAAAGATCTTAAAATCAAGGGATCTTCATCGGTAGTTAAGGTGGGCACTAAGGTCAAAAAAATTCGCCTGATCGACCCGGAAGCCAATGCTGATCACGATATCGATTGCAAGATTCCAGGGCTGGGTGCACTTAAGCTCAAATCAAAGCATGTGAAAAAAGCCTGAATAAAAACTGGATTAGAAAACAATAAAAAAAAGGATGATGGGGAATTAAAGGGTCGACATATAGATTGGGGTAAGACTCGTCAATATTTTGATCAGAATAAATGCCCTTTCTTTTGATTTAAATTAACAATACCTTGTAAATATCTGGGATACACTGAAGCTAAGTGAATTTCACTAGGGAGGCAGGGATTGCGGTGTATTTACAAGCTACTCTAAAAGCCCTGATGGCACTGTTATTATTTCTTACCGCGCTTTGCGCCAGAGCGGGGATCGTAGCCTCGGCCCATGATTTTTCGAGTAAGGGATGGTCAGGCGGTCAGATATGTAGCGTTTGTCACACACCGCACAATTCAAATACCAGCATCAAAGATGCACCTCTGTGGAATCACCAGATCACCAGCGCCACTTACACTCTCTATAGCAGCCCCACATTAGCAGTGGCACCTGTGCAACCGCGAGGTCCGTCCAAACTTTGTCTCTCATGTCATGATGGTTCGGTCGCGATCGATAGCTTTGGTGGCAATAGCGGATCTACTCACATGTCCGGGTCGCGAGATTTAGGTGTCGATCTGTCAGACGATCACCCCGTGAGTATTGAATGGAGGCATCAGGAAGTAGAAACCTCGGGTGATTTCTGTTTCAACTGTCACTTTGGTCCTGATCCTCAGCTTGTGTTTTTTCGTCCGGGAGGTAGCGGACCTATTTGGGTAGAATGCGCTACCTGTCATGATGTACACAATAAGCATCCGGAGTATCCAAGTTTATTGCGCAGGTCGCTAGTGAAATCAGAGCTCTGCATGGTTTGTCATGAAAAATAACAGAAGAAAATAAATCGCAATAAAGTTGTAATGTAGACGTGGGTTAACCCTAGTTTATTTGCTTCAAGAACCCTGTTATGTTGTCTCAAAAACAGGAAAAAATAATGAAAAAAATTATCATTCTACTGGGTTTACCTTTTGTTCTTTTGTCTTGTGTAACCGCTAGCGGACCCGTGTTTAAAGAAGTTACGGCTGCTGATAATGATTCGATTATTTATTTTTACCGGGAATTTAGCATGTATGGTGCTCCTATGGCAGTAGATATTTATGCGAATGAAAAATTCATCGTTAGTCTCGATAATGACGGTTATTTCCCTTATCGAGTAAAACCGGGTCTTGTTAAAATTAAAGCGGTCGGTGGTTTTCTTGAAGGTAAACTTTCCATGAATGTTGAGTCAAAAAGAAAATATTATGTTCGTACTGGCGGACAAGGTAGTTATAACGGAGGAACTATAAAGAGCGGATTGATTCTGGAATATATGGATCATAAAAGAGGTATTACTGAAATTTCAGACAATCGTCTTCAAGTAGAAGAACTATAAACTGATCTGGTTTTATTTTTAGAATATGTACTTTCGTTTGCCTTACCTAATCACACGCCTTGAGTGCCAGTAGGCATCTTTCCAGTATGGGTTGCTAAGTTTTGAGATCATCACGCCTCTTGAAGTAGAAGCATGCAGGAAACGATTTTTTCCCATATAAACACCGACATGATTATCTTTAAAGATTAATCCAGTTTTAAAAAACACAAGATCACCAGGTCTGAGTTCATTCTGGTTGATCTCATAACCGATCTGGCTCTGTAAAGCTGTTGTTCTTGGTAAGCGGACACGCATTTTGTCTTTAAAGGTCCGGTAAACAAAACCTGAGCAGTCAATGCCCTTTTTACTCATCCCGCCCATTCTGTATTTAACGCCTTTCCAGTTTTTATGTTGCTGCGTAAGGCTATGTGCTACCTGTTGTTGGGATAATGAAGTATCAAGCAGACTGTCAGGAGAGCGGTTAGCGCAAGCTTGTAAAAATAAAAGTGCAATGAATAAAGTCGTTATTTGTATAGTGCGTGACATCGGAATAATCTTAAATCTAATCATATTAGTATTTTAGTAAATATTAGAGAATTAGCAAAATAAAGGGGTAGGAGGTATTGCTTCAAATTAAAGTCAAAACCGTCGGTGGCTGCTCGACAACTGCTCCTGCGTTGTTCTACTTACGGGCGTCCTGCCCTAATGCGAAACTCGCATGAGAGGCATGCTCAAATGGGGAAGGGTAACTCAAAACAATAAAAGAAGAATCAAAAGCTAAAAGAAGGGTGTTCATTATTATGCCCTTATCATTTATTTCGTTAATAAGCTTTTTTTAACAGCATGTTGTATATGTTGAAGGTATTGCTCCTGCGTCCAGTTACATTCATGAGTTAGTTGTTCCCAGTTGTAAATAGAAACGAGCGTGTAGAGAAAATCAGATGCACTTCGTTGCGACCAATTGGTTGATAATCGGCTCTCATTACTCAGTCTTTTGGTAATCTCATCACATAGCGCATGTAAACACCCCATGATCTCCTTCCATGCTTCCGCTGCAGCTTCGTCGTGGTCTTTAGTGATCATTAGTGCCTTCGACACATTGAATACTTGCGGAATGTAATTGCCCCAGGTCTCGACAAAGGTTTTTAGCATTTCAGTGCCATTTGGGCATTGCATGACGGTATCTAGCTGCTGATCAAGCTGTTTGACTTCATCGACGTAGCGGGTCGTTGCGATGAGCAAATCAGCCCGAGAACTAAAGTGCAAATATAAAGCCTGGCGTGATACACCGCTGGTTTTGGCTATTTCGCTCATACTCAGGCTTTTACCCGGATGAGCTTCCAGCAACTTCCAGGTGGTTTCGAGAATATGGGAACGTGTATCTTTTTTAGTTGACATACTGTCAAGCATATACTAACTTTACACTATGTCAATTGACAGTGTGTAAAGTAAACATGAGGGAATAGTTATGAATATACTTGTATTTGGATCTACTGGTTCTGTTGGTACGCAGTTACTTCATCAAGGATTATCGAATGGTCACCACATCACCGCCTTTGCGCGTGATGTGACGAAAATCTCCATCACGCATGAAAACCTCAAAACCTTTAAGGGTGATGTTCTGGATGCGGCATCAGTTGCAGCCGCGATGTCTGGTCATGATGCCGCTGGATATGATGCTGTGATCATTGTTTTAGGCGCGGGAATGAAAGGTGGTATACGAGCAAAAGGTACGCTTAATATCATTCAGGCTATGCAGCAACAACAAATTAAGCGCCTGATCTGTCAGTCTACTTTAGGAGCGGGTGATAGCCGTGAAAACCTCAACTTCTTCTGGAAATACATTATGTTTGGAGGGCTGTTAAAGCAGGCCTATGCAGATCATCAACAGCAGGAGCAAATAGTCCGTGCCAGCGGACTGCACTGGACAATTGTGCGCCCCGGCGCGTTTACCGATGGCAATTGCACAGGGCAATACCGTCATGGGTTTGCGGCTGATGATAAAACCACCCAGCTCAAAATATCGCGTGCTGATGTCGCTGAATTTCTGCTCAGGCAGTTATCAGACTCTCATTACCTATATCAATCGCCAGGCTTGTCATATTAAAGCAGAGAGGTTTTAACTCTTAAACCAACTATCCGGCTTCAAACATATAAGCCTAAATATTCAGGCAAAGTATCAGACGGAAAGGAGTTTACAATGGAAATAATAAATAACGGCCCGATAGTAAAAGGGGCTCAACTAGCCAATCGACACATCCTGGTTTGTTATGCCACTGGCTACGGGTCAACGCAGCAGGTGGCCGAATTTATTGGCAAGCTGCTGCAAGAAGAGGGGGCCTCTGTTGACGTTAAAAACATCCAGACAATAACGCAACTTGAAAACTATGACGCCGTGATTGTCGGCAGTCCGATTCAATACGATACCTGGGTGCCAGTCGCAAGAAATTTCGTCAAAAACAATACAGCGTTATTTAAAAAAATACCTGTGGCGTATTTTTTCAATTGCCTGACTTTAGCAAAACGCAACGAAAAAACACTAGCCCAGGCAAACAAGTACGCCGATACGGTTCGTTCAATAAATTCAGAAATTCAGCCCGTGAGTATCGGCCAGTTTGCAGGTGCTGTTAAGTTGAGTGTATTGCCAATTGTTTTTAAGTTGCTGTTTTATTTTTTATTGAAATTTGTAGGTGTAAAAGAAGGCGACTACCGAGACTGGGATGCGATCACAGCCTGGACTAATGAGACAGTTGAAAAAATGGCTTTAGTAAAACAGTAATAATTAGTTATTACATTTGTTGTAAAAGAAGTTTTTAATCAATGTTAAAAGGAGAATGACATGTCTGTTTATATGATTGCCAGTTACGATGTAATTAATCCAGAAAAGTACGAACAATATATTTATGCTGCAGATCCAGTATTGGAAAAATATAACGGAGAGATTCTGGTGGCTGATGATGAAGCCAAAAATCTTGAGGGAAAATCTTCAAGAACCAATGTGGTTATAAAATTTAATTCAGAATCAGATGCAATGGGATTTTATAACGATCCCGAATACACGTCGATTAAGCATTTAAGATTAGAGTCGACTGAAAATAATATTGTTACAGTTTCTAAAGAGTATGCTTTAGTGGGGGCTTGAATCATTAAAGAGGTTTGTGAAAAATTAAAATCATTAGTATTAGTGTTTGTCACCGATCTCTTTGATTTTTTAATTTAAGATCAAAGTCAAAGGCGTCGGTGGCTGACCGACAGCAGATCTTTTAATTAAAGAAAATCAAAAGCTGTGGGTTCGCGCACCCACGGGCGTGTTACCTTTCTTGCTCGCACAAGAAACGTAACCCAAAGAATGCGCCCCAGTTCACAAGCCTTCATCGAAAAAACGATGAAGGTACCCTCATTACTCCTGATTTCTGTGGCTGCTGCGGAACTCGCATAAGAAGCATGCTCAAACATCCTCGCAGAAGTCCCCACATAAATCACTCATGCTTCGGCTTGCTCAGATGGGGAGGGGTAAATCAAAACAATAAAGAAGAATCAAAAGCTAAAAGAAATAGCTGTGTAGACTTTGACGTATTGGGGCCCCTTGATTGAGCTGAAGAGCGAGTTAAAAACAGGGAGTTTTCTGCGAGGATGTTTGAGCGTCTTTTGCGAGTTCCGCAGCAGCCCTGTTTTTGATGAGTGATGAAGGTAGCCCATGCCTTTTATGGGCCGAAGGAACGGGGCGTATTTCTTTTGGTTCGTTTTCTTTGTACGAGCAAAGAAAATGGACTCGCCCGTGGGTGCGAATACCCACAGGTTTTGACTTTGATTCATAAAAACACGAAACAAAACTATTTCGGTCACTTTTCGGACAACCAAAACAACAAACGTAAGAAAGTTTTACACAAAAACAAACCCACACCTGTGGTAATCCCTCAAGAAAAGAGTAATATCGAATTAAGCGAAATTATAAAAATAGAATAAAGGGCTGAGCTTTTAAAAGGAAAGCTGTTCGGGGAAGGCTTTAAAAAGTGGTTGGTTAATATTTTATTCCTCCGGTACCTTTTTGTGTTGTCAAAAGGAGATGTATGGCATGAAAATTAGAATTTCAACTGTTTTTGTTTTGTTAATGGTTTGTCTGTTTGGTCAAGTAGCAAATGCTAATCCATGGGTTGTGAAGCTAACTGCTATTCAAGGAGGGAGTTGTGATTCTTTTGGCGGCGGTTGGACTGATTTTGCATATGATGGAAAATCAAATATTAAATTTTGTAAACAAGTTTCTATATCTCAACCACAATTCGTAATTACCGATATTATTGGTTATTTCCCTGGGAACGTAACTTGCAATTTAAAGTTTGGTAATGATTGGAGTGCGTTTGCATATGATGGGAAAGCCAGAATAACATTCTGTATGAAAAAAGAAAGGCTAGAAATAGATACAAAATATATATCAGATGTAAATGCGTTTGTAGGCACCAGTGCATGTAAGTCAGTATTTGGCGATAATGGCTGGAAAAATGTGATTTACAATGGATATTCAAATATAACTTTTTGTGCAAAATTCGAGTAAATGAGGATAATTCAATGGATGAATCATCAAACAAGAAAAGTGAATCTTCTGATTGTAAACAACTCGAACAGCAATATGATTATCTTGCAACTAGAATAGACGCCGCTGAGAGAAATGTTAATGTTTTAGAGCCTCGATTCAAAGAAGTTGAAAACAAAATAGAAGCTAAAGAGAAAAGCTTTAATCAATTGGTTAAAGGAATATATGTAGGAGCAGCTATAGTCGCAACGATTATATCAACAGCATCTGTTATCGTATATAACCAGTTGCCTACGGTTTCAAATTTAAATAAAGTTGGCGATCTTGCATGTAGAACATATGAAGATAGAAGAACAGAAAAGTTGTCCGGTATAGAAATAAGGGTTTCCGAGATAGAAAAAGATATTAATACATTTAAAAATGGAATTAAGAGGCAGAAAGAATTATATAGAAGTGATCCAAAGGAAAGTATTCGTGTGACTATAGAAGAATCGGAAAACAATTTAAAAAGTAATAGTGAATTTTATAAAGCATTGCTCAAAGATAAATATAAATTAGAAAACTCAGTAGAGTGCCCAGCTAAGATTTGATTGTTGGCTATGTAGAAAATATTATAAAAGGGCTCTGGCTCAGCTAATGTATTTTGATTTTTTACTATACGCTTAGACATAAAAATAGAATAAAGGGTTGGGGTTTTTAAAAGAAAGGCTGTTCGGGGAAAGCTTAAGAAAGTGGTTGAATAATATTTAATACCTCCGGCATCTTGTTAAATTAGGTATCAAAAGGATTGCATTTTATGGCTAACTACAAAGGCATGCGCTGGTTGAAATGTGACCTTCAAGTCCAAACCCCAGAAGATGCAAAACATTGGCAAGATCAGGACTTGAAGTTATTGCAACCTAGAAGACCCAAAAAAGATGGAAATGCTGACGAAAGTGACATTCAAGAAAAAGCTCGTAAATTCCTTCACCGTTGTCACGAACTAGAATTAGAACTAATTGGGTTAACTGATCATAACTTTTCAGATCAAAAAGACCCTAGAGATTGGTTCTCTGTCCATCTAGTTGAACAAAACAAATCAGTTGCAAGAGAGCTAAACCGTACTCCATTAATAATTCTTCCAGGCTTTGAAGTCGATATTGGTTACCATGTTCTTTGTTTATTCGAACCAGCAAAGAAACAAAAAGATTTGGAATACTGTAATACCATTCTAACTAAATTAGGTTTAGCAGAAGGCTCAAGATTTGACCAAAGCGGCCCAAAACAACTTCGACATAATAATCAGCGACTATCTTTAAAGAAATTATTAGAAATCGTCCAAAATGAGCACCATGGTATAGTCATTGCAGCCCATGCCGATCAAGCTAAAGGTTTGCTCTCAGATACAGCTAACCGTGAAGATTATGCGCACCCAGACTTGTACTGCGTAGAACTTACTCAAAACCCCCCATCACCTCGTTACAAAGAGATATTAACTGGAAAAAATTCTAGCTGGTCTAGGAAGCACTCACATCCTGCATGGATAATGTCTTCTGACGCCAAATCTATTAGTAAAGACAAAGATGGACAACCAAATATAAACAGTTTGGGCTACAGATATACATGGATCAAAATGTCTAACCCATCTGTAGAGTCTCTGCGCCAAGCATTCTTAGATCATGATTCGCGTATCGATAGACCCTTAGATACATTAACAGACAAACACCCAGCAAGACGATTGAAACATGCTGAGATCAAATCAATTTCTATCAAGAACGTTGTATTCTTAGCCAATCAAGAAATCCATTTTTCAGCTAATATGAACTGTGTCATCGGTGGTCGGGGTAGTGGTAAATCAACTTTACTTGAATATCTAAGGGTAATGTTTAAGAAAGATAAAGACACCACTCTTGATTACGGAACCAATCAGCGCATAAAACGTATCAAAGATACCTTATCAAACCATTCTACCGAGGTTACAGTCAGTTGGGTTAGTGCTTCTGGGGTCGAGGATAAAATTATTTGGCAAAATGGTAACCTCAATGTTCAAGATCAAGATTTGCCTGACCCAGATACCTATTTTGATAACCTGCCAGTAAGCTTTTATAGTCAACAACAGCTTAATCGCCTCACAGACTCTGTTGAGGACGATAGAGGGGTACGACAGGCCCAACAACTTATGAAGCTTGTTGATGGTTTTGCTAAATCTGAACTGAATGAGTTAAGTACTAAAGAAGAGTCTCTTAAGAATAGAATTTCAAGTGCGTTTTCTGATCGCCATAACATCAATACACGTAAAGCAAGTCTGAAAAAGCTTCAACAAGAAAAACAAGAACTGGAGCGACAATGGAAAGCTCAAAGCGATATTCAAGAAGAGGCAGATAAACATCAACTATTGAAACTTGAAGAAAAATATATCAGCCAGGTATCAAGTGAAGTTGACCCTCAGTTATCAGAAGTTATAGAACTGGCAAAATTGGCTGCAGGCAATCATTTCTCATTTACAGAGAAAAAAACACCACATCATGAATGGTTCACTATTTTTGATCAGCAAGTAAAGAAAGCAAAAGAACAACTAGCAGTGACTATAAATACCGCCGTCACCAATCTTAATACATACATAAATGAGTTAAAAAATAATGACCCTAAATGGGAAAAAATCAAAGCCAAATTAGATCAAGCAGACGAAGAATTTAGTAGAGCTTGTGCTGCAAAGGGATTAACACCTGATGATGTTGGACATCTTCAAGAAATTAGTCGGGACATCAGGGCAAAGGAAGTTGAAATTATTAAGGTAAAGCTTGATTTAGAAAAAGTGGAAACGCTTAGTGAAGAACCTGAGCCACTAATAGCTGAACTACATAAAATTTGGAAAAAGCAGTTTGAAAAACGAGAAGAAGCAGCGAAACAAGCAAATGACTTAGCGAGTTTAGACAAAGAACACCATAAATTCGTAGAAGTATCAGCAAAATATCAACAAGATTTCAAAACCTTTAACAAGCTCTGGGAAAGTTTCTCTCCAAAGGATGGAAGAAGTCGCCTTGGAAGAAACTGGAACAATATAGGGCAGGAACTATATGAGTTTTTTAGTAATGAGTTAGGGTTATTCGCATCGCCATGGGAACTTCTAAAAGACATCATTGATTTAAATGATTATTCGGGTAGTAAAAACTTAAAAGCTCATCTTGCTGACATCTCAAGCCACATAGAGACGAACCCAACAAACTGGGAGCAACTTTATATCACAAGAGTAAATGATACTGTTGATATGAAGCTATTTCGTCCTGATGGCACTCTCGCAGGAAGCATTTCTGAAGGGTCATTATCTGATGGTCAACGTAATACAGCTGCACTAGCACTCCTATTGGCCCAAGATGGAGGCCCACTAATAATCGATCAGCCAGAGGATGAACTTGACTCCAATTTTGTCTTCAATGAACTAATCCCTATGCTTCGGAATGTAAAAAAGAAACGTCAGTTAATAATGGCTACACATAACGCAAATCTGCCAGTCAACGGTGATGCCGAACTTGTATGCGCATTTGAAGCTAGAGAAGGTCGAGGTGAAATACTTTCTCTCGGAGGCCTGGATCACCCCTCAGTAACTAAAGCTGTACTTGATATCATGGAAGGGACAGAAGAAGCTTTCCGCCGTAGACGTGAAAAATATCACTTTTAACTTAAGTATCTAACAGTAGATAGTCACAATAAAGAATTAAAAAGGTGCCGGAGGGTTTAAATTTTAACCAGTGTGTTCTCAAGTTTATGATAAAAGCAAACAAAAAAGCCCGGCAATGCCGGGCTTTTTTTCATCTAAAGATTAAAAACAATTAACCTTTAAGAAACCCATCAATAGCCTCAGCCGCACCACGCCCCTCATTAATACCCCAAACCACCAAAGACTGACCACGACGACAATCACCCGCAGTAAATACACCTTTTACGCTAGTCGCGTAATTACCATATTCTGCTTTGTAGTTTGAACGTTCGTCAGTATCAACACCGAGTGCTTCACTGATGTAATGCTCTGGCCCTAAGAAACCCATTGCTAATAAAACTAAATCAGCATCCCAAGTTTTTTCTGAACCAGAAATTTCATTCATGTTCCAACGACCTGTTTCTTCGTCAGCTTCCCATTCAACTTCTACAGAAGTAACGCTCTTTACATTGCCGCTGCCATCATCGCTGAAGTTTTTACTTAGCTTGCAGTAAGTGCGTGGGTCTTCGCCTTGTACTTTAGCCGCTTCTTCGTGACCGTAATCTACACGGAAGATGTGTGGCCATGTAGGCCACGGGTTATTTTCTGCACGTTCTTCTGGAGGGTTTGGCATTAACTCGAAGTTAACAACCGACTTGCAACCATGACGTAATGCAGTACCGATACAATCTGTACCGGTATCACCACCACCGATAACCACAACGTGTTTATCTTTTGCAGAAATATAGTTGCCGTCTTCTAAGTTTGAATCTAACAAGCTCTTTGTGTTGGCTGTTAAGAATTCCATTGCGAAGTGAACGCCATTTAAATCACGGCCTTCAACAGGTAAATCACGAGGAGTTGTTGCGCCAGTCGCTAGTAGCAGTGCATCGTTGTTTGCCATAACATCTTTAACATCGATATTGTTACCAACATCAGCATTGGTTTCAAACTTGATACCGGCATCACGCATTAAATTAACGCGGCGATCGATGACTTTCTTTTCCAGCTTCATGTTTGGAATGCCGTACATTAACAAACCACCGATACGATCTGCACGTTCAAATACAGTCACATCATGACCGGCTTCATTCA
>Ga0316205_10004566_pt1 | contig 12019 bp, 10 predicted proteins | sample 3monthpyrite_MG_FD_204941 | JGI IMG/M metagenome (GOLD analysis project Ga0316205, IMG submission 204941) | Microbial mat bacterial communities from mineral coupon in-situ incubated in ocean water Damariscotta River, Maine, United States -... | ecosystem: Environmental > Aquatic > Marine >... | reverse complement strand
CGCTGATATTTGGATGGGTTTGATCTTGGTTAAACGTTGATTAGGTAAACCGCGAGAAAGTCTGAAATAGCGGCTGATGGCTACTTTAAGATCGCTTTTTAGCAGGATTAATTGCATCTTTTTAGACGATATCTGTGGATTAGCAGTATTTGCTAAGGGAAATAAGTACTCATCTTGAATATCACTGGTTGGGAGTCTCGCTTTGTCAGACAGTTTACTAACATCTTTTTGGTAGCCGTTTGAAAATTGGCGGTTTTTTATTTGAACTAGTTGCCGTGCACGCATTATTTGAATTCTTAAATCCAAGATAAGTTGAATAGGGATCTTGGCGGTGAATTCAATGTTGTTAGCTACATCCTTTACATTAATATGATTATTCCTGAGATCAATGTCAGTTAATTTTAGGTTAACAACTTGACTTAATTTAAGGCGGCAATAAACGGCTAATTCAGCCATTAATCGACTTGAACCTTGTAAATACTTAATCACAGCTGCGCAGCTCTTTTCGCCAAAACGATCAATATATCCTCTTCTAGTTTTATTCCGCATAAATTGCAAATCGCTCATTTTAATCTGTAAGAAATCGCGGTAAAGAAACATCAATGTACGAACAGCGTTAGACTGTATTTGTTGATTATAATGTTGTTCGATGGCAAGGCTTGAGATAAATAGCTCTAGATCTGATTGAGATAAATTTGCAGGATGTTGTCCATTGTGAAATTTTAAGAAACGCAAAACCCAGACAACATGATTGTTGATACTCAATTCGGAAAGATTTTTTTCCCGAGCAAAAGCACTTAAACGCTTGATGAGAAGCTTGGTTTGTACTTGCGGATTAACTTCTTGTACTAAAGTGGTCAACGGGAGCATCAGATTACCTCAGATAATACTATTTACACAGATACTATCTATATAAGTAGCTGTTGTCAAGTAAGGCTTTTTCACCCGATCAATCGCATCTGGTTAATACTAAATTGAGTGGAGAACGAGAATAAAAATATCTGTTTGTGCGAGATCTCCTACAATCTTTGTGAGACATTTCCGCATAAAGTGCGCGGAAACCTCTATTTGTTTCAATGTAAACTAATTGAATAGCACAAGGTTAACAGTTAAGCTATTGATTTAAAAGATGAATTAAACACAAAAACATTAGAAGATACTAATGAATGGTAATATTCACGTTTTGAGTGCCTTGTGATGAAAATAAATTAACGTATTCTAACCAACAAGCGATATGGAGGTTGTGGGGATTAGAAGGAATTCGAGACAGGAAACTCGTATCAAGGATTTGATATTTACGGACATTGCAGGAGCGACTTTTTCAACGGATGAAGAAATGGATACGGGCGATTTATCGCCCTTTCTTTTGCCTGACAGTTTATTCTCTTTTTTAAACCCTCCTCTTTGACACCTGACACTTTCGTGACAAGACTAAGTTTACTTTACTATTTCACTTTGCTACTCAACATCTCAGAATATACACCTTTGCTGCTTTCACCTTGTGGATCGAGCAGTTAAAAGTTAGCATGGATATTATATAGATAAACAAAGTAGGTGAACGCTTTGATGGTTGTACTGATTATTTCAGGTGCCTTGTTAGGTGGTGTTATTTTTGAAGATTTTACTTTCTCGTTATTAGGCGGCTTGCTTGGGTTTGTGGTCGCACGGATAAATGATTTATCTAAGCAGGTTAAGGATCTTAAACTAACGGTGCACAATCTACAAAGTACTCAAAAACCGCTTCAGCCAGAACAAGTTCAATCAGTCGAACCCCAACATGTTGATCACAACGAAGTTGAAGGCGCAAAAGCTAATTACCAAACGACTAGACTCGAAGCTGACACTGAACGAGTACCAGATAAAGGTTTTGCAACTCACTCTATTGCAAAATCTGCTCAGACTGAAGATGTTAAAATTGCCAGCGAATCATTAAAATCAGAAAATCAAGAAAAAATTCAATCAGCGCAATCGAGCTTGGCGGCAGAGCAACAAGTTAAGCCAGAGATAGCGCCAACAAAATCTCATCAATCAACTAGTAATTCATCACCGCAAAACCAACAACCTGATTTCGTAATGAAAATGGTGAACTTTGTGATTGATTATTTCACACAAGGAAATATTGTCGTCAGAGTTGGTGCGGTCATTTTATTTTTTGGTGTGGCTTTTCTATTGAAATTTGCTGCAGAAAATGTCGAAATTCCAATGGAGTTTCGTCTGATTGCGGTATCAGTTGGTGCAATTGTTTTGCTCGCTTTCGGCTGGCGGCTGCGTGACAAAAAACAAGGTTACGGTTTGATATTACAGGGAACAGCGGTTGGGATTTTGTATTTGACCTTATTTGCCGCCTTTAGATTGTATGACATGGTGCCATCAGGGCTGGCTTTTTCATTTATGTTTTTGTTTAGTGGTTTGGCTATGACACTGGCTATTCTGCAAAACGCGCGAAGTTTAGCTGTACTCTCTGTGGTGGGAGGGTTTTTAGCGCCGATATTGTCTTCAAGCGGCTCTGGTAACTATGTAGCTTTGTTTAGTTATTATTCTATTTTAAATCTTGGCATTTTCGCGGTAGCTTGGTTTAAGTCTTGGCGACTGCTTAATTTAATTGGATTTGCTTTTACATTTATTATTTCGACTGCTTGGGGAGTGACAAAATATCAGCCTGAATATTTTTTGACAACGGAACCATTTTTAATTTTCTTCTTTCTTCTTTATAGCGCGATCGCATTGTTGTTTGCCACCAAACAAAAACCGTCATTGAAAGGATACCTTGATACAACATTAATTTTTGGCTTGCCACTGATTAGTTTTGCTCTTCAAGCCGCAATGGTGAAAGATTTTGAATATGGTTTGGCGCGGAGTTCGTTTGCACTTGGCGCGTTTTATATCGCCACCGCATACTTTGTGCTTAGATCTAAAAGCGAGTATCTGAAAGTGATTGCAGAGGCGTATTTAGCGCTTGGAATTATTTTTACTTCCTTGGTTATCCCTTTTGCATTGGACGGTCAGTGGACTGCTGCTGCTTGGGCGATTGAAGGGGCTGGTTTGGTATGGGTTGGTTTGCGTCAGGCGCGTTGGTTTCCTAAATATTTTGGCGCACTCATACAGTTAGTTGGTGGAATTGTTTTTCTCTCCCAAATAAAATTTAACCATGTTAGTACTCAAGTTTTTGATGGGGAAATTCTCGGTATCTTTTTCGTAGCCATCGCTGGAATTTTTTCTAGTTATAACGTTTGGAAAAGGCAAGAATCATTGCACCCCTTTGAGGCTATCGCTTATCTATTTTTCCTTATTTGGGGAATGATGTGGTGGTATTTGGGAGGTATCGGAAAAATCAGCGACTTATTGGAATATTCCAGCAAAACAAATGGTATGTTGATGTTCATAAGTCTCAGTGGTCTACTATGGTATTTGATAGAAAAACGATTTCAATGGACGGTGTTGAGCCAGTTAACCTGGGTGACTTTGTCACTAGTGATCCTGATTGGTTTAGAAGACTCGATAAGCCATTCTCATCTAATGCGATCTTGGTCTTCGGTATTTTGGTTGTTCGCAATAGTCAGTTTTTACTGGTCTGTGTATAACCGAGAAATGAGTCAAAAAGAAGCACTTAAGAGCGACTCGGGCGATGATGTTTATATACCCCAGGTGCCTGCAGCGAATATGGTTCTGCACTTTATCGCATTTTTGTCGTTGTTTGGTTTTTCATTACAAGAAATTGATTGGGTAGCAAGGTATTTTGAATTTTCAAATACTGGCTGGGGAATTTCGTTATTTGGCTTAACGATTGCCGTGTGGTTATATTTATTGCGTTTTGGTGATCGTTGGCCGATTAAATTTAATCCAACGAGTTACTCGATAGCAGGTATGGGTTTGTTGTTATTTAGCGCAAGTATATGGTCGCTATTTTTGAATTTTTCTCATGCTGGAAATATCGAGCCTTTGATTTATTTGCCGTTTCTAAACCCATTAGATATTGTGCAAGGCTTTCTTTTCATTTTAGTACTTCAAGCAACTAAAAAACTTTCTCAAACAACAATTAGTTTGCCGAACGGAACGATTAAAATTATTTCGCTAATCTTTGTTTTCATCTGGTTGAATGTTATTTTACTAAGATGTATTCATCATTGGGCTAATGTCTATTATGATTTCGATGATTTGTTCCGCTCATTTTTGGTGCAGACATCTATATCTATTTTCTGGACGATAATAGGGCTTGCTGGAGCAATTTATGGTGCGCGAATAAATTCCAGAAAAATATGGGTTTACGCAGCAGGTTTAATTGGTGTGGTTGTTCTTAAACTCTTTACCATTGATCTCGATAATAGCAGCAGCATTGAAAGGATTGTGTCTTTCGTGGTGGTCGGTTTATTATTATTAATTGTTGGGTACTTCGCTCCTTTACCGTCAAAAATTGAAACTAGGGAAGAAAACACAGATGAATCATAAGGTTATAAAGTTATTCAGATTGTTAGTTGTATTTGTTTTTTGTATTGGAGCAGTTTCAAACTCTATTTCTGCTGTAGAATTTTCTCAAGAAAAGCGTCAAAAAGAAGAGCGCATTTATCATGTCGATCTTATTCCAAGCGGAAAAGGATCTTTGCAGCAGGTCACGCTAACCGAAGATATCTATTTGCATAGTGTTGACCGAGAACTTAATGATCTTTGGATATTCGATAGTTTAGGAGAAAAACTTCCTTTTGAAATTACGACACCGGAGATGAAAATATTACAGCTTGAAAAAGAGATAGTAACCTATCCGATCCGTAAACCAAGATATTTACTCAAGCAAACAGACAATATTTCCTTTATATATGATCAGGAAAATCGTATTAGCGAAATACAAAAAGTGAACGACAAGGCGAGTCGTGAAAAAGAACAAAAAGTAATTGGATATTTATTAGATCTTGGTGAAGAAAGTACAAACAATAATATATCAGTCAGTTTCAAATTGTCAAAAGTAGCTCAAACAAGCTTTTTAAGATTTAATATTGATCAAAGCAGTAATTTGAAACACTGGGATTCTGTTTCAAGTAATGAGGTTTTAGCTCAGCTTATTGACAATGAGCAATTAACCATTCATAACCAAATTAAGCTATCTCGCATAAACGGACGCTATTTAAGAATTAACCTGTTAGATAAATCACCAGCATTTTCAATTCAATCATCAAAAATAGAATATTCTGAGCAGCAAAATATTTCACTAGTCTGGGGGCAAGAAAAGCAAATCGATTTTTCTGAAATCGAGAAAGCTTTTGTTATCAATACTTCCCTCTCTTTGGCATATCGAACTCTTCAATTAGATTTACCAGAGTCGACTAGTATGCTCCGAGGAAAACTCTTTGTAAAAAATAGTGAAAAGAGTGTTTGGAGATTAAAACATCATTTAGATTTTTTTCATATCATCGACGGTGAAAAACATATCGTAAAGAATACGGTTCACTTAAATGGATTACGAGCAAAAAAAATAAAACTAGTATTCGATAACTTAAGTAAATCGCAAAAGCCTGATCCGATTAAATTGAAATTAGCTTGGATGCCCCAGAAACTAACTTTCGTAACCAATGGAAATACGCCCTATGAAATTACAGTTGGTGGTGCGAAAAGAAAACCGTCAGTTCAGTATGTTGAAAACGCCCAAAACCAAAAAATGATTAATGTTATAAAAAATGAAATAACTACACCGATCAGCGAAGCGAAATTAGGGAAGAGCTATATACAATTGATAGAACCAACTGCTGAAAGCTATTTCAATTGGAAAAAAATAGGTTTGTGGTTGGTTCTAGTGGTAGGTGTTGTAGTAATGGCGTGGATGGCAAAAGGCTTATTAAAACAAGTTGATTAATTTTAGATCAATCAACTTTTAATTTCCAATCAACCATTTCGCCAGCGAAAAAAGGTACGATTGGTTTACCGCTTGGTAGAATTATTTCGTTCGGAACTCTCCAGGATTCTTTAATTAAGGTTATCTTGGTATTATTTCTAGGTAAACCATAAAAATCTGCACCATAATGGCTGGAAAACCCTTCGAGTTTATCGAGGATCTCAAGATTATCAAATATTTGTGTATATAATTCCAGAGCACTCGGGGCGCTGTAACATCCGGCACAGCCGCATGCAGTTTCTTTATTATGTTTTTCATGAGGTGCTGAGTCAGTACCAAGGAAAAATTTATTTGATCCAGATTTTATAGCATTTCTTAGCGCTTCTTGATGAATATTTCGCTTTAAGACAGGTAAGCAATAATTGTGCGGTTTGATACCGCCAACTAATAAATCATTGCGATTAAAAAGTAGATGTTGCGGGGTAATTGTGGCAGCGACTTTATCGCTTGATTGTGAAATAAACTCAACGGCTTCTTTGGTGGTTATGTGTTCTAAAACAACTTTCAAATTGGGAAAACTTGTAATTATTCTAGATAAAACCATTTCAATAAATATTTTTTCACGATCAAAAATATCAATTTCTGGTGTTGTAACTTCGCCATGAACCAAAAGAATAATTTTTTCATCCGACATCGTCTGTAATACTGGGTAAAGGGCTTCTATTTCGTTGACTGCAGCATCGGAATTAGTTGTTGCTCCAGCAGGATAATATTTTATAGCGGGAATGCCTGCTTTTTTCGCATCAATTACCGTTTGAGGGCTGGTGAGGTTAGTTAAGTATAATGTCATCAAGGGATCAAACTGATTTTCATCGGGTACAGCATCCAATATTCGATTTTTATATTCGATAGCCATCTGAGCGTTAACAATCGGTGGCACTAAATTTGGCATAACGATCGCACGTGCAAAACTACGGGAAGTTGCGGCAACGGTTTCAATTAACATATTACCGTCTCTAAAATGTAGGTGCAGATCGTCAGGTGATTGAATGGTTAAGCTTTGCATAAAATTAGTCCTGTGTCGTTGTACTATCAGCAGAAGAGTAGAGTCGTTGCGTTGTCACTTTATTTTCCGAAACTTTCAATAGGTAAATGAGACTATATTCCGATTCTGTCATTTTACCGAGAGATTCACCACCCAGTAATTCAACCAGAGCTGGAGTAGTATTGCTATGTCCCACGACTAAAATACTCTCATTGAGAGACATAATCTCTTTTGCGAATTGATTGAGTTTATCTGGGTCATAAATTTTTACGTTAGTTCCAATTTCATCAGCAAGCGGTTTGGCGGTTTGAATGGTTCTTTTATAGTCGGTCGAATAAACGCTGCTGATGTTTTTATCATTTAGTATTGGAATCAAATTTTTTGCTCGTTGCTGACCTGCTTTCGTTAATGAAGGATCGCGAGTACCATCAACTTGTTTTTCTGCATGGCGAACTAAAAAAATGTGCCGATCGGATATTTCTTGGAACCTGCCTGGTGCAACGCAAGCAAAATTCAGTAGAGTTAATATCGAAATCGTGGTTAATTTAAAAATGCTTAATAATAGTTTCATCATTTCCAAAATATGGCTGGCGAAATGCTATATGTCTTTGCTTAGCCAACTCTAGCCCCCTTTTTAATTATGGCTTTTTTCTAACGATTAAAATCATAATTGGCATTAATAAAAATACCTATCCTCAATAGTTTTAAAAAGTGTTTTAATTTTTCCGGAGTTTATTCCCCCCACCACTTCCTGCGTATTATATCATAGGTGTTTCAGTGAATTTATCAATAAAGCTAAAATGTAAAGGTACGGCTTTATCTTCTGGTATTTCTTGCGAAATTTAGGCAAGTAATATTTGAAGACGATGTCGATATAGCTTTATAATCTGCTACATTGTGGTGTTCAGTTTAATATAGTTGGGGCGAATACTAGAAAGATGACAGGCACTTGGTAACAATGCAAATAGCTTAGTTACTGTGTTTCTGGTGGACTTCAGCGTACGATCTCATCTCCCGTGTAAAAAGTATTGTTAAACTTACTCCTGAAGCTTATCATCAATATTTTCTCATTGGGGAAATGCAGTTAAATCAAGTATCTGTATGGATTTATGATAAACCCGCGCAGTAAATTGTGGGAATCGTTATCACATTGCTTAAAAATAAGCATGGAAACTTAATTCGATCAAATTAATTCACAATCAATCGATATGAATATTCGAGAAGCTAGAGAGAAAGACTTTGAACAAATTTGGCCTATCTTTCGGGATATAGTGTCAGCTGGAGACACTTATGCTTACTCACAAAGCACAACAAAAGATCAAGCATTGAAGATTTGGTTAAAAACACCAAGAAAAACATTTGTGTTCGAAGAAGAAGGAGATATTCTAGGTACCTACTATATAAAATCAAACCAAGATGGTCCAGGTAGCCATGTTTGTAATTGTGGTTATATGGTCTCTTCTAAGGCTAGAGGACGTGGTCTGGCGACAGCTATGTGTAAACACTCTCAAGAAATAGCAAAAGAACTTGGATATAAGGCGATGCAGTTTAATTTTGTCGTTTCAACTAATGAAGGGGCAGTAAGGTTATGGGAGAAGTTGGGTTTTGATACCGTTGGTAGACTCAATAAAGCGTTTAATCATCCTATAAAAGGATTAGTTGACGCATTGGTGATGTATAAGTGGTTGTGAAATTCAATAATAGATGTATGAGAAAAATAAACAGCAAATTATTTATTAAAGAATTAAAAAGCTATAAGGGAAATAACGTTTTTAATCCTTATTCGGATAGTTGTTCAGTTTTTGATAAAGTCAATGCTCCGGCGATTCGCAGAAAGAACTTAAAATTGGCACTGGAATCATTCCTAAATTCAAAATTAGATTCGCTGTGGATAGGCAGAGACCTTGGTCATCGAGGAGGCAGACGAACAGGGCTGGCATTAACGGATGAAGCACAATTAGAATCTGCAAGTCATTCATGGAATATCGAGCTAAAAAAAGCAACAAAGGGTGATGTAGTTGCGGAAAGAACAGCCGCCAATATCTGGCATCATTTAAATCAAATTGAACAACGAATATTTATGTGGAATGTATTTCCTTTTCATCCGCATGAAGACGGAAATCAATTGACTAATCGAAGCCATACCGCCAAAGAAAGGGATTTTGGTATGCAAATTTTAGAGTTGCTTATTGAGTTATTAAAACCTAAAAAAATAATTGCGATTGGCAATGATGCTTATAACTGTTCGGTTCGGTTATCGAATAAATTGGAGGTTATTAAAGTAAGACATCCCAGCTATGGTGGAGAAAAAATTTTTGCTAAGCAGTTGAGAAAATTGTATGGGATAAAGCTATAAGGGATAAAGCTATAAAGGATTAAGTAATGCTAGGCTACTCACTCCTGTATGGAAGCGTATACAGGCGTATTGTTGTTAGTCTAGATTGACGATTTGTATTCCCACGCAGGAGCGAGGGAATGAAAAATAGTCACAAATAAAAACGATTAATCTCAGGGCAATCGAATGGTTCAAGAGTTAGTTCTGGAATTCGCTCTTGCAAAAATGGGTAAAACTCTCTCAAACGAACCTGCTGACTTGAGCGAATATAATTGATTACATTTCAGGACTAGTAACGGCATTTCAGAATACTTGATCATCATCTATCTCCCGCCAGCTACATCAATAATCGATCCGGTCACATAAGAGGCTTCCTCAGATACCAACCAGCCAATGGTATTGGCAACTTCTTCAGGTTCTCCTCCTCTTTGCAACGGAATGGATGATTTTATTCGCTCAATTCTATCGGGTTCACCGCCATCAGCATGCATATCAGTTTTAATAAAACCAGGTCTAACTCCATTAACTCTGATCCCTTCCGCAGCGACTTCAATTGATAAGCCTTTTGTGAGTGTATCAATCGCTCCTTTTGAAGCGGCGTAGTCGATATATTCATTTGGTGAACCTAGTCTTGCGGCAGCTGATGATACGTTGACAATGCTACCACCCTGACCACCATTGATAGTGGACATCCGTTTAATGGCTTCACGACAACATAGAAAATAACTGGTGACATTAGTATTGAATACCCGGTTAATCCGCTCTACGGTCATGTGTTCCAGTTTTGTTTGTGGCAATAAAATACCGACATTGTTCACAAGTGCAGATATAGTACCTAATTCAACATCGATCTGCTCAAACAATTTAATGACATCGGCTTCTTGTGACACGTCTGCCTGTACGGCGATGCATCTTACCCCAAAGGATTTAACCTGTTGCAGAATTCTAGTCGCGGAATTTCTATCATTTTTATAGTTAACACAAATATCGTAACCAAGTTTAGCTAGTTTCATAGCAGTAGCCGCACCAATTCCTCTACTCGAGCCAGTGACCAGTGCAACCTTGTTTAATTTATCCATCTAAATCAGCAAATATACGCGCGGTTAATTGGGTTATTTAATTGTAACTCAATGCTCGATGAGCGGTAAATGGAATCATCGAATACCTAAAATTGCAGAATAGCGCTAATATTCTATACTTAGTCATATCGTTTAATGTATTGAGAAATCGTTAGATGCCTATTCGCATGTGGAGATATCAATGGTGAGGAAGTATTCTGCCAGTGAGATGATTCAATCATTGGCTGATGTGACTCGCCATGCTGATAAGGAATTGTTAGATATTAGCCTGGCGCGCACTTTATACAAACTATTTAGAGCCGATAAAATTATCCTCTACAAGATTTTTCAATTGGCCGATAAAGTTGAATGTTATCGTTCAATTGAGGTGGTTGACGGTAAAGTGGATATTTTTGATGATACTTCGCAAACTGCTCTAGTTGATTATTCATCTATTGATGGTTTTGTACGATGCTTCGACAATAAAGAGCCGATAACCAATATCGAATATGAATCTATAAGCATTACTTTATTCCCGATAACCGATAAGTTAGACAATGTTATTAGCATTTTTAGAATTGAGCGAACAGTCGATTTATCTCCGATCAAAGAAGAGCTTATATCAGGTTGTTTGCAGATTTATCAAAATTATCTCAATTTACTAAATGAGAGCGAGCGAGACACTTTAACTGGATTGCTAAATCGCAGGACGTTTGATCGGGGTTTAAAAAAAATTTGCTCAGAGCATATTCAGTGTCAAAACGAAGTGACCGACGGGCAGAAAATTAGAGCTCAAAGCCAGAACATATCGCATTGGTTAGCTATTACCGATATCGATTTTTTTAAGCGGATTAATGATGACTTTGGACACATTTATGGTGATGAAGTTTTATTACTTTTATCCAATATAATGCGAGAAACTTTTCGCAGCGCTGATGTTCTATTTCGTTTTGGCGGTGAAGAATTTGTAATTATCCTACGCTCGACTGATTTAGATGGGGCAACAAGCGCACTCGAAAGATTTAGAAAAAAAGTAGAGAACTTTGAATTCCCGAAAGTAGGAAAAGTAACCACTAGTATCGGCTTTATTGAAATATCTGAACATTCTATCCCAACAGAAATTTTAGGAAGTGCAGACGAAGCACTTTATTTTTCAAAGGATAATGGTCGAAATCAAGTTAATCAGTATGAGCAATTAGTAGCGGATGGGAAAATTACAGCAAAGCAAACAGCAGAAGATGATATAGAGTTGTTTTGAATTAAAAAATAAACTAGACACTGATATTTTGTCTGTTGAATTGTTCGATTGCGAGACTAAACTTCATAAGTTTTGATTTTATTAACGAAGTCATCGACTCTTTTTTCAAAATACCACCGGTATCCAAATTACTACCCAATAGCAAAATATCCATGCACGCGCTTTCGATAATGCTCCCAGACATGGTTTTAACCACCTCTCTTAATGCAACTTGCGCGTGGCTGGCTCTAGGTGAGGTATTAAATAATGCGACAGGCATATAGACAAATTCTTCGCCGCTGACTAGCCAATCAAGCGCATTTTTTAATACGCCTGTAATTCCATGAGCATACTCGGGACTTGAAATGATTAAACCATCGGACTCACCTAAAGCGTGTTTTAACTTGATGACTACTTCTGGCAGGTTGTGTTCTAGATCGGGGTTAAAAAGCGGTAGATTCGATAATTCTTGGTAAACGCTGATTTGAACATTCGCTGGAGATAAATCATTTAAAGTATTAAC